>Ga0182016_10000487_pt1 | contig 49437 bp, 44 predicted proteins | sample 712S2MmetaG_FD_120491 | JGI IMG/M metagenome (GOLD analysis project Ga0182016, IMG submission 120491) | Permafrost microbial communities from Stordalen Mire, Sweden - 712S2M metaG | ecosystem: Environmental > Terrestrial > Soil > Wetlands > Permafrost | place: Sweden: Stordalen | collected...
CGCTGAAACAGATTCACAACCCAGCCCACCGCGATAATCGGCCAGATCAGCATGATCATGTAAGTATTGAAGGCCACAAACTCGCCTACCGTGATGCGGTGCGCAATCACCAGATGCCCGCCGGCCATCAGCGTAATAATCATCGACACGCCCAGTATGAACTCAAGCGTCGGCCACAGCATGCCCATCAGTTGCACGAGACGCAGAGCGCGGCCAATGTACTCGTGGTTGAGCCGCTCGAAGAGGCTGATCTCGGATTCCTCTCGCGCAAAGGCCCGCACCAGGCGCGCGCCCGAGTAGTTTTCCTGCGCCTGCGCCGAAATGTCAGAGAAGCTGGCCTGGATGCGCTCGAAGCGTGTGTGAATGCGGCTGCCGAAGTACTGCACCAGGATACTGGCCAGGGGCATGGGCGCCAGCGCCACGAGAGTGAGATAAGGGCTGATGCGCAACATGAAAAACAGCGCGAAAACGCTCAGGAAGATGGTGTTGGCGCTGTACATGAGTCCCGGGCCGAGCAACATGCGCACCGCATTCAGATCGTTGGTCATGCGGGCCATGATGTCGCCGGTTCGGTAGCGCCCGTAAAAACCTGAGTCCTGCTTCTCCAATTTCTTGAACAGGTCGTTACGCAGGTCGAACTCGATGTCGCGGGAGATGCCGATGAGCACCCAGCGCTGGGTGTAGAGAAAAACGCCCTTCACCAGCGAGATGGCGACCAGGAGGCCCGCGTAGATGACCACCTGCTGGCGCGTAGTTCCCTGCTCGATACTGTTGATGGCCCTGCCGAGGACGCCCGGAAACTGCACCCAGATGGCGTTTGTGCAGACGCAGGAGAGCGTGCCCCAGAAGAATCCCCAGCGGTAGCGGCGCATGTAAACAAAGAGGGGCGCGAGGTCGCGAAGCATGAATCCATTGTACGGTGGGCTGATCTTGGGAGGCGGCCACCGATCCGGGGAAGGGGGAGAAATGCGGGCTTCAATAGCACGACCGGTCGTGCTATTCTTTATCTATGGGACTTCAAGGCGCTGCCACCCGCGAACGAATCCTGCACGAAGGACTCGACCTTTTGACCGAAACCGGGCTGTCCGGCGTCACTCTCGGCGCGCTGGCGCAACATGCAGCCATGTCGAAGAGCGGCTTGTTCGCTCATTTCAGCTCAATAGAAGAAGTACAGATTGAGCTGCTCGACCACATGGCGGAGGTCTCCGCCGCAAAGGTTGTGCGGCCCGCGATGCTCGCCGCGGCTGGACTCCCGCGATTGAAGGCCCTGGTGAACAACTGGCTCGGCTGGACGACAAAAGCAGGACTGCGCGGCGGATGTCCGGTGGCAGCGGCGCTGTTTGAATTGGACGATGCGGAAGGCCCAGTGCGCGCCAAGGTATTAGCCATGGAGGCCTATTGGCGCGGCCTTCTAACTCAACTTACGCGCCAGGCTGTCGAGCTCGGCCACCTTCGCGCCGATTTAGATGCCTCGCAATTCGTGTGGGAGCTATGCGGGATCTACTTGAGTCACCACGTTTCGCGGAGGTTCCTGCGGGACCCGCGCTCCGAGAAACGTGCTCAAGCAGCTTTTGCCGCGATGCTCGACCGGTCTCGTTCAAGCGAGGAAGAGAACCGCTGAGCTCCGTTTCGCGCTTGATGAAACCCAATGGAGGGCTTGCGGACATGCACGCAGAAGTTCCACTGACTTTTCTACAGATCGTCGCACCGCTGATGGTTGCGCTTGGGTTTATTTCCGCGTGTTCGCTTCTTAAAGAACCGGGCCGGCGGAATTTCAGCGCGATCATGATCGCCGGGGCTGGAGCCGCCTACTTGAATGGCGGCCTGGGAGCGTGGGAGTTTGCGTTCTGTGCGCTTGTGACCTTCATTGCCTACCAGGGCATCAAGGACTACCGCTTCATCGCCGTCGGCTGGTTACTTCATTCGATCTGGGATGTTGCGCATCATTTCTACGGGACGCCCATCGTGCCATTTGTTCCAACTTCTTCGGCCGGATGCGCGATTTGCGACTTGGGGCTGGCTGCCTGGTATTTCTATGGAGCACCTTCAATTTTCACGTGGATTGGTAAGCCTCGACTCGAAACACGCAGCTGAGCGGACTTAGGTCGGGGTCCGCAAGAGCAGATATCCGCCCACCAGCGCGAACAGAATGTCGGACGACCAGGCCGCCAACGCGGCGGGCAGATAATTCACGTTGCCCATGGCCTCGAATGTACCGTTGACGACAAAGTAGGCCAGGGCCACCCCAATGGCTACCGCAATGGCAGTGAGCGAGCCGCGCCGTCCCATGGAGAGCGCAAAGGGAATGGCGAGCACCGCCATGACGACGGCAATGAGCGGATAAGCGACCTTGTGCCAGAGGGCGACGCGCAGGCGCATGGTGTCAAATCCGCTCTGGCGCAAATCGCGAATGTAGCCGTCGAGCTGGCCGAAGTTCATCTCCTGCGACTGCAGATTTTCCTTTGTAAAGTAGCCTGGGTCTTCGTGAATCTCGGAGAATTCCGTCTGTCTGAACTCGCGATAGGAGGTGGGCTCGGGCCCGGTCATGTCGCGCACCCAGCCATCTTCAAAGCGCCAGGAGTCCTTGTCATGATCGCGAAACACGCGCGCCGCAAAAATCCGCCGCGTGAGCGAAAACGTGGACGGATCAAACTCGAACACGGAAAGGTTGGCAAACTCCTTGCGGTCCGGATCAAAAAACTCGTAGTAAAAAATCCGTCCCGGTTCGCCTGCGTGGGGCTGGCCGAAGATCCAGTTGTGCTCAGGATGGAGAACGGTTTGCGCGGGGCGGCCCTTGATGATGTTGCGCAAGGCCTCTTGCCGGCGGTTGGCCTGCGGCAGATAGTACTGGTCAAACAGGAACAGGCATACCGACAGCACCGCGGCGATGGAGACGATGGGAACCACGAGACGGTAAAGGCTGATGCCGGTGGCCTTCATGGCGATGATTTCGCTGTTGCGGTTAAGTACGCCGAAGGTGACAAGCGTGGCAATGAGCACGGCCAGCGGCGCGATCTGGTAGAGCATGTCCGGGGTGAGGTTAACCAGGTAAGCGCCGACCGTAGTGAGCGGAACGTGATTGCGGATGATGTCGCCCACAAGGTCAAAGAAGGTGAACACCAGCATGAGCAGCACAAAGCCCGCAAGCACCAGCAGGAACATATTGAGGAATTCGCGCACGACATACTCGTCAAGGATGCGCGGAAAGGCGTTGCGCGACTTGGCGCGCTGCGAGCGCGGCCGCAGTTTTTCGAGAAGGCCCGTGAGCGAGAATCCTCTGCGCCCAGTACCCTCAGCCTTGGGCAAGCGCGCGGCCCATGCCGTGATGGCCGCCAACACGCGCCCGCCGCTGGCCATTTGCCACAGAAGAAAAATGCCCACGGCGGCAAATATCAGATTGGCCGACCACACCGCAAAAAACGCCGGCACCTTATTCTGCCGCCCCAGCGCCGTGCCGGTGGAGGAAAGAAAGTAGTAGAGAAACACCAGCAGAATGGTGTAGACAAAGCCGGAGCTCTTGCCACCGCGACGCGAGGCGACGCCCAGCGGAACGCCCACCATCATCAACACCATGCATGCCACCGGAAAAGCGAACCGGTTGTTCAACTCGATGAGATAGGGCTTGGGATCGGGCCCATGAACGCGCTCGATCAAGGTGCGCATGGGCAGCGCATAGATCGCGGTATCTCTTCGCCCCAGGTGCACATCGCTTTGCGGGCTCAACTCCAGCGGGCGATCGGTGGTGGCGAAGGCGGTGATGGTGTATTGATCGGGCTGGTCGTCCACTGTGTCGTGCTGCGCACCGTTACGCAGCCGCATCAGCAGCACCTGTGTGGAATCGCTGACCACGGTTGCCGAGGTTGCCGTGGTAATGCGCGGAGCCGTCGGATCCGTCACATCGGCCATGAATACCTGGTCCCAGTTGGACGCGCCGGTGCCCGACCGTACGTTCTGCACGTAGAGCACAAAGTTTTTGAAGTCTTCGTAAAATACACGCGGCTGAATCTGGTAGGAGGCCTGCGAAGTTTCCAGCGCCTGCTGCAGGTCGAGGATGGCCTGGTTGGCGCGCGGCGCAAGATAGAGGGAATTGGCCAGTCCCAGCAGCGTGCCGCCAATGGCCACAATCGACGAAACGCGTACAAAGTAGCCGATGCCCAGACCCGAGGCGCGCATCGCAATGATTTCGCTGTCGGCGGCCAGCCGGCTCAATCCCAGCAGCACGCCCACCAGGACCGACATGGGAATGGTTACCCTGAAAAGGATGGGCAGGGTGAAGAGAAAAATCTCCGCGGCATTGGAAAAAGTGGCGCTGTTGCGCACCACCATCTCAAGCATGTTGGGCAGGTAGGGCATGAAGAGGATGAAGGTGAACAGCGCGCACCCGATGAGCGTGTGGGAGAGGATTTCACCGAGAATGTAGCGGGTAAGGATGCGCACAGACAGGCTCTGAGACCAGTTTACCGTGACTGCTTGAAGCATTTGGAGAATTCTGACTACGGGGTATAGCTCCACAAGTCATTAAGTTGTCCCCAGGCACCTGTCGAATCGTGGCCGGAACCTCCGAAGAGCCAAAGACTGCCGCTTGGGTCAATCCAGGAGACCGCTCCGGCGCGTCCTCCGGGTGCATTGGAGGCAGCGGCGGTTCCTTGCGTCCCGTAGGTACCTGATGGCCCACCTGTCCCGCCTTGTGCAGGGCCGACGGAGTTGCTCCCGCCTCGCCATGTCCAAGTCTTATTTTTCGCACTGAATTCCCAAAGATCGTTCAGAGAACCGGCGGTCCCGCTGCCATCGCAACCCAGTCCGCCAAAGAGCCATAGATTGCCGCTGGGGTCAGTCCACGAAACTGCTGCATTGCGTCCGCCAGGAACATTGGTTGCAGCGGCTGTTCCCTCAGTGCCATAAACTCCTGGCACACAGAATGCCGACGGTGCCACACCGGTAACTGCGCTGCTCCCGCTGATCCATGTCCACTGCTGAGTCGATGGGTTAAACGCCCACAGGTCGTTCAGATCGTTTTCCGATCCTGACGAATCGTATCCAAGTCCGCCAAAGAGCCATAGATTGCCGCTGCCATCAGTCCAGGAGACGGCAATGGAGCGTGCACCAGGAACATTTCCGCTGGCGGCGACACCGAGGGTACCGTAAACGCCCGGGGCGTTCAGTGCGCTGCCCCCACTGACCCAAGTCCATTGTTTGCTGGCAGGACTGAATTCCCATAGATCGTTAAGGCTGCCGAAGTTGCCAGTTGAGTCGAACCCAGCTCCACCCAATAACCAGAAATTACCACTGTGGTCCGTCCAGGATACCGCCTGACTTCTGGCGCCCGGAACATTGGCCGCCGCTGCCACTCCGAGGGTTCCATAGACGCTCTTACCATTTACGGCATTGCTTCCGCTGATCCACGTCCATTGTTTGGTGGACGGATTGAATTCCCAAAGATCATTCAGGAGATTGTCGGCTCCGGCGGAGTCGAAACCATCACCGCCGAACAGCCAAAGATTGCCCGTCGAGTCAATCCATGAAGCGGATCCTTCGCGGCCGCCTGGCACATTGGTTGAAGCTGCTGTCCCTTCTGTTCCGTAGATTCCCAATTGATTGCCGGGTACTGCGCTGCTGCCACTGACCCATGTCCATTCTTTCGATGCCGGGTTGAACTCCCACAGGTCGTTGTATGGCCCATTCTTCCCGAGTGGATCGAATCCGCCGCCGCCGAACAGCCAGAGGTTGCCGCTGTTATCGATCCACGAAGTCGCGTACAGCCGGCCTCCCGGCAAGTTCGTCGCGGACGCAACACCCTTTGTTCCGTATGTGCCGTACAAACTCGATGAGGAGCCGGCCTGGTTGCTGCCACCGACCCAAGTCCACTCACCGGCATTTGATGGCGGTGGTGTTCCGCCTCCGGAACTTCCACCGCTCGCATTGCTTCCGCCGCACCCGATGGCGAGGAAAACAAGAAAACTCAAAAGTACGCCTGGAACAACGCGTACAAAGCCTTTAATTCTGCCTGACAGACTCATAGCGATGCCTTCACGTTTAACCAGCTGTTCTTTTGCTTTTGGAAAATCATCTTATGCCCGGGCCCTCGGCGGTTGCAAATTGGACTGGCTTCACAAGAGGTGATGCCGGGCGATTTGCGAGAACCGTGCTTCCAATCCTGGGTCCGTGGCAATCAAACTATCGTTCGGTCGACCATCGGCGCAGGCGCAGACTGTTCCCGAGTACGCACACCGAACTCAGCGCCATGGCCGCTGCCGCCAGCCAGGGCGTAAGCAGGATGTGGAATACAGGATAAAGCAGGCCGGCGGCCAGCGGAATCCCAAGCAGGTTGTAACCGACTGCCCAGCCCAGATTCTGGCGCATGATGCGGAGCGTTTGCCGCGCCAGTCCCAGCGCAGCCGGAATGGCGGAAGGTTGCGTGCGCAATAGCAGCACGTCGCCGGCCTCCTGCGCCAGATCGGCGCCCGTGCCCATGGCGATGCCCGCATCGGCCTGGGCCAGCGCCGCCGCGTCGTTGATGCCGTCGCCGACCATCGCCACGCGCAGGCCGGACTTTTGCAAAGAGCGAATGCGAGCCAGTTTGCCCGCCGGATCGAGGCCCGCTTCCACCTCAGTGATTCCCGCCTGGCTGGCAATGGGTGCGGCGGCTCCTAGTGAGTCGCCAGTGAGCATGAGGACCCGCAGGCCCGAGTTCCGCAGCGCGGCGATTGCCTCGGCTGCATCGGGACGTAACGCATCGCGCGCGTCAAAGTAGCCGACGGGCAGGTTGTCAAGCGCCATCCAAAGGCGCGTGACGCCCGCTTCAGGAGGGGCTATCGCTTCAGGCAAGGGGATGAAGAATTCCTTGAAGAGTTCCTCGTTGCCGAGCACGCAGTGGTGGCCCTCCACCAAGGCCGTCAGCCCGCGGCCGGGAAGAATCTGAACATCTTCCGCAGGCTTCCAGGTGAGGCCGAGCCCATGCGCATAATCGATGATTGCGTGGGCAAGCGGGTGGTTGGATCGCTCCTCCGCCGCAGCCGCCATGCGCAACAGATCGTTCTGCTCGTGTCCGGCAAGCGGGTGCACCGAAGCCAGCACCGGTCTGCCCACAGTGAGGGTTCCGGTCTTGTCGAGCACGATCGCATCCAGGTGCGCGAGCCGCTCCAACGCTTCGCCGCCTTTGAACAGAACGCCAAGCTGCGCGCCGCGCCCAACGGCAACCGTAAGCGCCGCGGGCACCGCCAGTCCCATGGCGCACGGGCACGCGATGACGAGCACAGCAACGGTATTGGCCAGCGCCAGTTGCAATGACCCGGTCGCGATGAGCCAGACCGCAAAGGTGAGTACGGCCAGGCCCAGCACCACGGGAACAAAGATCGCGCTGGCCCTGTCTGCCAGCCGTTCCATGGGGGCGCGCGAACCCTGCGCCTGCTCCACCATGCGTGTAATCTGCGCCAGCACCGTTGCTTCGCCCAAGCTCTGCGCCTGGCACACCACCGCACCGTCGTAGTTGAGTGAGCCGGCCAGGACGCGCCCACCCACCTCGCGAGCCAGCGGAGTGGACTCGCCGGTAAGCATCGACTCATCCACCGTGGTGCGGCCTTCAAGAATAACCGCGTCCACCGGAAAGCGCTCGCCTGGAAGCACCAGCACGTGGTCGCCGGGCTGGATTTCTTCGAGCGGCACGACTGCTTCGACACCGTCAACGACTCTGCGCGCCGTGACCGGCCGAAGGCGCGACAGGGAGTCGAGCGCCGCCAGCGCCCGCCGTTTGGCACGCGCTTCAAGCGCCTTGCCCAGCAGCAGAAAACCCACGATCAACAAAACCGCGTCGTAATAAACCTGGCCTCCGCCCGCCGGCCACAACGTGCCGTAGGCCGAGTAGACGAACGCCACGCTCGTGCCCAGGCCCACCAGCGTATTCATGTTGGTGGCTCCGTGGCGCAAGGCTTTCAGTGCACTGATATAGATTCCGCGCCCTGCCCAGGCCACGACAGCCGCAGTCATGACCATCAGAAACCAGCGCAGCAACCCGGCTGGCAGCGCATAGAGCCAGGGCAGCAACTTCATGAGCGCATGATCCAGCGAGCCCATAGATTGGCCTGGGGGCTGACCCAGCGGCATGGCCAACAGCATGGCCACGGCCCCGGCTATGAGAGTGACGGCCGCTTTGCGCGTCTGCTCCTGAGTAAGTTCAGTTTCATCATGCGTGCCGCCCGCCTCGCCCGCCCGCGGAAGCACTGCATCGTAGCCCGCCCCGCGGATGGCCTCGACGAGTTGCTGGGGCTTGGCCAACGCCGGATCGAACACCACCTTTGCCCGGTGGGCCATGAGGTCGACATGCGCCGACTCCACACCGGCCGTAGCGCGCAGCGCCTGCTCCACGTGGTGCTGACAGGAGGCACACGTCATGCCGAGCACCGGAAGCGTGAGCGATTCTGTGGTTTGCTCGATCAATTAGCGAACCAGGTGCGCCGTGTAACCGGCCTTGGCCAGGGCGGCAACGGCAAGATCCACTGGCGGCGGCTCTACGGCCGAGGTCAACCGTGCCGCTCCCACGCGCACCTCGTTGACCGCCACGCCCTCAACTGCCGCGAGCGCCTGGCTCGCGCGCCGCACACAGGACCCGCAATGCATTCCATCGATTTGTAACGTAAACTCCGACATCGATTCACTCTCTTTCGCAGCAGCCGTTCTACTTTAGATGATATCCGCGCAGTGGGGATTCGCGACCGGGAGAACTTTGGCCAAAAGGCCGCTGCGACAAACTATTGTAGAGAAGTCAGCACATTGAGGGTTGGATGCAGCGAGAGTTTCCTTCAAGTCCGCTGGTGGGGGTGGGCGCCGTGGTAGTGGACCGGGGCCGCGTGCTGCTGATCCGGCGCGGGACTGAACCCTTGAAAGGGCAGTGGTCACTTCCTGGCGGCATGCTTGAGCTCGGCGAGTCGCTCGTGGCCGGTGTAGTGCGGGAAGTCCGCGAAGAAACCGGTCTGGCCGTTGAGGTGGTCGAACTGGTGGAGCTGCTGGACCGCATCCATCGCGACGAAGATCGGGTACGTTATCACTACGTGATCGCCGACTATCTGTGCCGCGTGACTGGAGGTGCACTGGAGGCGGCCTCTGACGCCGATGCGGTGCGCTGGGTGGAACGCGCGGAGTGGAACAGGCAAGACTCGCAAGAGGGTGCCCTCAAGCTGGACCCCATCACCGTCCGCGTGATGGAGAAGGGCTGGCAGATGGCTGGCGAACTTGAAACGAAAGTACGAGAACAATCATGAGACTGTCGCGCAAGGCTCTCTGGATCTCGGCCCTTCTGTGGGCTGCAGCTATCGCCGCCGGACTGGGATTCTGGTTGCGGCCGGTGACGTATTTCAACGCATTCCAGTATCTCAAGGAAGACTTTGGCGGCGTGGATAACCGCACGGTCACCGTGAAAGGCATGCGGATCCACTACGAGGCTGAAGGTCCCGCCTCAGGGCCCGTCGTGGTGCTTATCCATGGGCTTGGCGGCCGTGCTGAAGACTGGAGCAACCTGGCGCCATACTTTGCCCGCGCCGGGTTCAGAGTCTACATGCCCGACCTGCCCGGTTATGGCCGCAGCGAACGGCCCGCCGGCTTCTCCTACTCGGTTCCCGATGAGGCTGAAGCCGTGGTCGGCTTCCTTGACGCATTGGGCCTGAAGCAGGTGAACCTGGGCGGATGGTCGATGGGCGGTTGGATTGTCCAGATCGTCGCGGCCCGGCATCCTGAACGCGTTAGCCGCCTCATGCTTTTTGACTCGGCAGGCATCTACGAAAAGCCCTTGTGGGACACCAACCTGTTTACGTCGAAGACGCCCGCGCAGCTTGACCAGTTGGAGGCCCTGCTGATGCCGGACCCGCCGCCGATTCCCGGCTTTGTCGCGCGCGACATCCTGCGCATCACCAAAGATCATGGTTGGGTGATTGAGCGCGCGCTCGACACCATGCTGACCGGCCAGGATGCCACCGACAGCCTGCTGCCGCAACTGAAAATGCCGGTGCTGATTTTGTGGGGGAAAGAAGACCGCATCACGCCTGTCGAACAGGGTCAGAAGATGCACAGCCTTGTGCCGCAGTCGGAGCTGGATGTATTCAATGGCTGCGGCCACCTGGCGCCGCAACAGTGCACCGGGGAAATGGGCCCTATTGTGGCGACATTCGTCCGCCCCTGAAAACCAATCAGCCGGGCTTCCGCTTGGAATCCCGGCTGGGTCTCGTTCTGGGAGGGCACATTTGGTAAAGCACGAGCCCGATGGTGCATCGGTTACTGTCCGATGTTGACCGTAAGGTTCATGTTGACCGGAATGGGCTGGTTATCGAGCTTGGCCGGCTTGAAGTGCGACCTCTCAACGGCATTCACGATCAGTCCGTCGAGGTAGGGGTTGCTTGACTTGACCACCTTCACGTCAGAAGCCTTGCCGTTTTGGTCGACGGTGAGCGAAAGGTCGACCTGCTTGTTTTCGGGAAGGAAAAGGTTGGACAATCCACTAGGCAGTTCGATGCCAATGGGGCGGGTAAGCACTGGAGCAGACACGCCGGTACTGACGCGGGGTGCCTGGGTTGGGGCAGAGGCGTCGTCGGAAGACGGGCTTGCGTTGGCCACTGCGGGAATGAGGAATGACGAGAGGATGAGAGTGCTGGCAAGCATTGAGCGCATGTATTACCTCCTTGGGGATGGGTGTTACCGTCACTATCTTAACCAGAAGAAAGAGCGATTGTCAAACTATTTTTTCAGATCGTTTTTTTTCAATAACTTGCATTGCAATTGTTGCTGGATTGTTGATCTAGTGTGAATTTCTCGCCGTTTTTCAACAGGCATACGCGGACGCGTGCTTCTGCTGCCCGCAAACGCACGAAAATAAAGCGCGGACTGCTCCGTCCGGGCAGTCAAATCTTCTTTTGAAGTGCCTCGATTGTCAGTTTGTATTCTTGCGAGAGGCTTGCGGGCCAGCTTAGTCCCGGCCGTCCACCAGGTGCGCAACATCCGCCGGAGTACGCGCAAGCGCATCCGCCTGCGCCCACTCCTCCGCGTTCCCGTATCCCCAGCCCGCGGCGATGCAGCGCAACTGGTTGGCGTGCGCCGCGTCTATGTCGAAGCTCCGGTCGCCGACCATCCAGGCGGTCTCCCTGCCGAGGCCACGCTCTTCCAGGATTCTTGTGAGCAGGTCCACCTTGCTGTGGCTCGCGTACGCCGCCTTGTCGCCGTAGATGGCGACAAACAACTCGGCCAGCCCAAACGCCTCGAGGATACGCACCGCAAAGTGCTCCTGCTTTGAGGTGCAGACATAAAGCGCAAATCCCTGCGCCTTCAATTCGGTGAGCATCGCCTGTACGCCCGCATAGACCGAGTTGTTCCGCCAGCCCTCGCGGTCGTAGCAGGCGCGATAGTCGCGGGCCAGGGCAAGCTGCTCTTCGCTGGTCCCTTTGGGCAAGAGTTCCACCACCCACTCCTCCACGGGAGGCCCGATGAAGCGGTCGAGCGGTCCGCAATCTTCCATGCCGCGCGCGTCGATCACCTGCTGCAAGCACCCGAGAATACCGGGCTTTGAGTCGGTAAGCGTTCCGTCCAGGTCAAAAATGAGGGCAGGTTTACTGAGGTCCATACATCCAGTTTCGCAGACCGGGCGGACGGGGCGGGGCAAAGGGGCGAGCAAGGGAGCGAGGTTCGCCGCACAAGTCAAACGGGCGCCAAATGAAACCGCGGCGCCCGTTTGAGCGGGAGAAACGAAGAGGCGAAAAACCTAGACCTTGATCACCGGGTGGGTGGCATAGTGCAACAGCACGGCCACGGCGCAGCTGACCAGTCGTGTCTCGGCCGAGTCAGCACGGCTGGTGAGAATGGTGGGCACCCGTGCGCCCAGGACGATGCCCGCCAGTTGCGCGCCGCCCAGGTACTCCAGTTGCTTGGCCAGCATATTGCCGCTCTCAAGGTCGGGAACCACCAGGATGTCGGCCTGTCCCGTAACCGGCGAAACCAGCTTCTTGATGGCGGCAGCCTTGACGCTGACCGCCGTATCGAAAGCCAGCGGCCCGTCCAGAATGCCTCCGGTGATCTGTCCCCGATCGGCCATCTTGCACAGCGCTGCCGCGTCCAGCGTCGACTTGATCATCGGGTTCACGGTCTCTATTGCTGAAAGCAGCGCCACCTTCGGTTCCGGAATACCCAGCGCGTGCGCCAGGTCAATCGCGTTCTGCACAATGTGGACTTTGTCTTCGAGCTCGGGGGTGATGTTGATGGCCGCGTCGGTAATCAGCAGCGTGCGCTCATACGACGGCGTATCCATGATGAAGACGTGGGAGATGCGGCGCGCCGTGCGCAAGCCCGTATCGCGATGCATGGCGGCCTTCATCAGCTCGTCGGTGTGCAGGCTGCCCTTCATCATGGCCTGCATTGCGCCGGACCGGCAGACGGCCACGCCGATCTCGGCAGCCTTCGCCTCGGACTCAGCTTCAAGCACCGGGTAACCGCCGATGTCCAGTCCGATCTTTGCGGCCAGAGCCCTCATGGCCGCTTCAGGGCCGATCAGCGTAGGCGTAATGAGGCCGGCCTCCGCCGCCTCCACTGAGCCGCGGAGGGCAACATCCGTGAGAGGCCAAACCACCGCCGTGGTAATGGCCGGCAATGACTTGCAGCGCTCTATAAACTTGTGAAAGACATGGAAATCGGCAGGGTGGCTGACGAGGGGATCAACCGCAGTTGCTTCAGCCAGCGGAGCTAAATCGCTCATGTATTTCGTCTCCCGGGACCGGCGTCAACGGCGGCGGTGCCCTACGAGATCATTGTCGCCCCCGGCCGCGCTCCGGCTTGTGCGTAAGGTCACAGTGCGGGCTCCAATCCCGCAATATGAAGTCATGCTCTTCGACGCCAATTGGCGGTTCCAAGTGGTGTCGCAAAGCCCGCTGGAAAACGATCCTGGCCGCGATCAATGTTCCTGCCCCGGATGCAGAAAGATTTTCATTCGCGGCCGCAGCCCGGAGAGCGCAGAGGAAAAACGGCCTTGAAGGATCGAAGCACTGCTATCATGCTGGCAACCGAGGCACCTCAGTCTTAAAGATGCGGTGCATTTCGTTGGCTGCGAGGTCTCGAGATGAAATCATCCATCCGGAAGAGATTGGTTGCGCTAACGATTTGCGCGGTTGCGGTGTTGGCGACGATCGGAATCTGGTTGCATCAGAGGCAGCAGATTCCGACCCTGACGCAGACCATGGCAATGGCCCCACAGCAGCCGACTGTGCCCGTTCGGCCTACCCATACCGATGTCCCTGGTATTGGCGACGCGGCGGGGCAAGCAACCGGATCCGACAACGAGTTTGACGATTCGAGCAAACCCGTGGGTTGCAATGTGCTCGCTGATCAGACGCCAGATTCAAACAAGGCTTCAGACGTCACAGAGGGGAACCAGGATATCAAGGGCGGGATGAACTGCCAATTCCGTGTGAGCGATAACACGCCTGTTTTCACGCTCCATTTCCTGGGTCGGCCCGACAACACCCTGGGCGATATAGAGGTGCTGCAGGCAGGCAAGGTGATCCAGACGTTTACCGGGCACGCGGTGGATCTTGGGATGCTGTACCCGGCAGGGTTGGACGTTGAGGTTCGAGCCGTAGATGCAAATTTCGATGGATATCAGGATCTTGAGCTTCTGAACGACTGCGGAGCAACGGGAAATTGTGACTACGACTTTTATCTATACGACCGCTCCGAAAACAAGTTTGTATTCAACAAGTTCCTCAGCGGCTTGGGAACTCCAGAATTCGATGCTGCAAAGAAGCAGATAAAGACGAGTTGGAATATGGCCGCTGGCATCTGGGGCTCATCTACCTTTGAGTTTCGAAATGGCGAATACGTCGAAATCCGGCGGTACGATTCGGATGAATCCGGAGATAAGACCTACGAACTCAAGGACGGAAAGTTGGTGCTGGTGCAGTCGGAGAAGGGCGACAGCCAATAGATGATCGAGAAGAAGCATATATCGAGGGAGAAAGCCAAATGAAGGTATGGGTCACGCGCACATGGAAACAGGTAGAATTGGCATGCTTGTCGGGTGATCTGTTTCGATGAGGAGCAACGGAATGAAGACATACAAGATTGCGCTCGTTCCCGGCGACGGCATCGGCAAGGAAGTGGTTCCTGCCGGGCGCCAGGTGCTTGAAGCGCTGGCCGCGGCAGACAACACTTTCGCGTTCGAATTTGAATCGTTCGCGTGGGGCGGCGACTACTATCGCCAGCACGGCCTGATGATGCCCGACAGCGGCCTTGAAGCGCTCAAGAAAAAGGACGCGATCCTGTTCGGCTCGGCCGGCGACCCGGACATCCCTGACCACATCACGCTTTGGGGCCTGCGTCTGAAGATCTGCCAGGGCATGGACCAGTACGCCAACGTGCGGCCCACACGCATTCTCCCCGGCATTAACGCACCGCTGAAGCGCTGCAAACCCGAGGACTTGAACTGGGTGATCGTGCGCGAAAACACCGAAGGCGAGTACTCAGGCGCCGGTGGCCGCGTTCACCAGGGCTTCCCTATCGAAGTGGCCACCGATCTTTCCGTGATGACGCGCGCGGGCGTGGAGCGCATTCAACGTTACGCGTTCAAGCTGGCGCAGTCGCGGCCGCGCAAGCTGCTGACAGTGGTGACCAAGAGCAATGCCCAGCGCCACGCCATGGTGATGTGGGACGAAATCGCCAACCAGGTCGCCAAAGAATTCCCAGACGTCAAGTGGGACAAGGAGATGGTGGACGCGGCAACTGCGCGCATGGTCAATCGTCCGGCCTCGCTTGACACCATCGTCGCCACCAACCTGCACGCCGACATCCTTTCAGACCTGGCCGCCGCGCTGGCAGGCTCGCTCGGCATCGGGCCCACGGCCAACATCAATCCCGAGCGCGTATTTCCCTCAATGTTCGAGCCGATTCACGGCTCCGCATTCGACATCATGGGCAAGGGCGTCGCCAATCCCGTGGGCACGTTCTGGACCGCGGCGATGATGCTGGAGCACCTGGGAGAAACAGACGCCGCGGCACGCCTGATGCAGGCCGTGGAGCACGTCACCGCAAATCCCGCGCTGCACACGCGCGACCTGGGAGGCACAGCTATGATGGCCGACGTGACCAGCGCGGTTTGCGCGGAAATCAGTACCACTGCGCGCCAGCCTTTGGCGGTTCGGTGAACGCATTCGCAGCCGTGACTGAAATCGAAACCGCCGTCATCCGCAAGCTGCGGTGGCGGATTCTTCCGTTCCTCATGCTGCTCTACTTCGTCAGCTTTCTTGACCGCGTGAACGTGGGCTTTGCCGCCTTCAGCATGAACAAGGCGATCGGCCTTTCCTCTTCGGCGTACGGGTTCGGCAGCGGCATATTTTTTCTCGGCTACGTCATCTTCCAGGTGCCTTCAAACCTCATCATGATGCGCGTGGGCGCACGGTCCTGGATTGCGCGCGTAGTGGTCGCGTGGGGACTGGTGTCAGTCGCGTCGGCATTCGTCATTGGGCCCCATAGTTTTTACGTATTGCGTTTTCTGCTCGGTCTCGCGGAATCGGGATTTTTCCCCGGGACGATTCTCTACCTGAGCCTCTGGTTCCCTACCCGGCATCGCGCGCAGGCCATCGCCTTCTTCATGGCCGCGGCGCCGCTCTCCACCGCTATTGGCTCGCCCATCTCTGGCGCGCTCATGGAGCTTCCGAAATTCATGGGCCTGATGAACTGGCAGTGGCTTTACATCATCGAAGCGCTGCCGGCCATCGTGCTTGGCTTCCTCACGCTGAAAGTACTCACCGACAAGCCGGAACAAGCCAGGTGGCTCGACACTGAAGAGAGGGCATGGCTGGCGGCGACACTCGAGGCGGAGCGCGCAGACAGCAGATCACGCTCAGGCAAGGTGGAAGCGAGGGGCGGAGGCGTTTGGGCTGCACTTTGCGATCCGCGCGTACTTGGGCTGTCACTGGTCTACGGCGGAACATCGGCGGGATTGTACGTGCTCGGTCTCTGGTCGCCGCTCATCCTGAAACAGTTTGGCTATTCGGCCCTGACCATCGGATGGCTCAACTCAGCGCCAAGCTTTGTCGCGGTTGTCGCCATGATCGCGTGGGCGTATCACTCCGACCGCACACTGGAGCGCACCTGGCACGTCGCCATTCCTGCCTTCGCCGCGTGCGTGGGATTTATGTGGGCAGGCTATGCGGCGACTGCCCTCCCGGTGATTCTCGCGCTGATGATCGTGAATGTTGGCGTGAATGGAACCAAGGGGCCGGTGTGGGCCATGCCCAGCATGTTCCTTACCGGAGCCAGCGCCGCAGCCGGAATTGCGCTCATCAACGCCATGGGCAACCTCGGCGGGTTCGTCGGCCCCGTGCTCGTTGGCTGGCTCAAAGACAAATCGGGCACTTACGCCAGCGGGCTCTATTTGATCGGCGGCATGTGCGCATTCTCGGCTGTTGTGGTTGTGATCCTGGCTCAGCAGGTGGAGCGCTCCCGCGTCAGGAACCTGAAGTAGTCAAGCTAATTCCGCTTTATCTCCTCGAGAACATTGGTATATCATCGCCCTCATTCTCTCGGTGATCCCCACTCGAAAAATCCCCCGAGGAGGTTCGTAAGATGAAAGATCGGTCAACCGCGATCTCGACCATTGGCGCAGTGATGCTCACGCTGGTTTTTCATTCTTCAGCGTCAGCGCAGACGAAAGCTCAATCTCCAGCACAGGCTCTTGTAAACCTCTATCAAGCGGCGCAGCAGATCATCAAAGATCCCGACGGAGATTTTGAAGATGGCAAGAATCCGGATTTTCCATACCCGAGCCAGATGCAGGCGCAATGGGACGCCAGCATGGTCGCCTACGGCAACAATCTTTCGACTCAAGAGCGCGCGCTGTTCCCTGCCTGTGCCGCTCACCTGAATGCTGCCATCACGGATATGGAGATCGGATGCCGCATTAAGTTGAAGCAGCCCACTGAGGCAGCTCAACAGGACGGACAGAAACGAATGGATGAGGCGCCCGGCGAGGTGGCACAATGCTCAGCCGCGATTGAACTTGCCCAAAGCGAAATCGGCAGTGCCACAAGTCAGCCGCAGCAAGGCGGTGTGGATACGAGCGGCGCCAATGAAAGCACGCCAACCGGCGGCACACCGAGTCAGCAACTCCAAGGTAGTGTGGATACAAGTGGCGGCAATGGAAGCGCCATCGCCGGCAGCGCCACCGAAGCTGCCCTTCCCGGTTCAATCGATTGGACTCCGGCTCTTGACCCACTCCAAACTTATCTCGCCAATGAGTGGCAAAGAACCGTCAATGACCCCAGGAACAGCAGTTGGGCTGCCGACAACGGAGGGAACACCCTTACCCTGAAACTGCAGCCCGGACAGCTCCCTGAAGTGCTCTCCGCGACTGGTAGCCGAAGCTCTGTTTTCAACGCCATCATGCAGGATGGCAGGCTCCCTGCGACAACCTTCCCCAACGGATCGACGCTGACCTCCGTTACGATCGCGCCCACCTTCTTCGTGAAATCCGCCCCCGGCATCGTTCGCACTCGATTAAAGTACTACGAGCGCGACGGCATCTTTAAAAGCTATCGGCTTGCCCAGTAATACCTGGCTGATAGATTCGAGAGTGCCTGGAGTGCTATGCTCTCTCCGCCGGAGAAAACCGATTTATATAGGGGGATTGCTCTCATGTGGTTTCTTGGAATGGATGTAGGGACGGGCGGAACGCGCGCCGTGATCGTGGATGGGACAGGCAAGATTGTGGGCACGGCATCGAGCGCGCATGCGCCCTTCCGCGCCGAGCATCCCGGATGGGCCGAGCAGGATCCTGAAGACTGGTGGCGTGCAGCCCAGGAAGCCATTCGCGGCGCAATCGCCTCCACGCCAGAGCCACGCCAGCCCATCGCGGCGATCGCGCTCACTGGCCAGATGCACGGCGCCGTGATGCTCGACGAAAATGGCGCGGTTCTTCGTCCGGCGCTCATCTGGTGCGACACGCGCACCCAGCCCGAGTGCGACTGGCTCACGGAGAAGATCGGCTACGACCGCCTCATCGAGCTCACGTGCAATCCCGCCCTGCCCAACTTCACGCTGACCAAGCTGCTGTGGGTGAAAACGCAACAGCCGGAAATCTTTGCCAAGATCCGCCACGTGATGTGTCCCAAGGACTACGTCCGCTACCGGTTGACAGGCGAATTCGCCATCGACGTGCAGGAAGCCTCGGGCACGCTGCTTCTGGACGTCACCCACCGGTGCTGGTCGCGGGAAGTTGCCGAGGCCGCGGGCATCCCGGAGAGCTGGCTGCCGCGTGTTTTTGAATCGCCTGAAATTTGCGCTGTCATCAGCGCCCAGGCCGCAGGACTCACGGGCCTTTCTGCCGGAACCCCGGTTGCCGCCGGCGCCGGTGACCAGGGCGCAGGAGCCGTGGGCATGGGCATTCTGCAGCCCGGGTCGGTGTCGGCAACCATTGGAACTTCCGGTGTTGTTTTTGCCGCAACCGCCCAGCCAACGAAAGATCCGAAGGGCCGGCTTCACACTTTCTGTCACGCGGTCCCCGGCCTTTGGCACGTGATGGGCGTAACCCAGAGCGCGGGCCTGAGCCTCAGCTGGCTCAAGGAAACGTTCTTCGCCGGCCAAAGTTACGATGAGCTCAATGAAGCCGCGGCAAAGATTCCCGCAGGCAGCGAAGGCCTGGAATGGGCCCCGTATCTGCTCGGCGAACGCACACCGCATCTGGACCCTGAAGTGCGCGCGGCCTTTGCCTGCATCGGCGCAGGCCACACGTCCGCCCACTTTGTGCGCGCTGTGCTTGAGGGCGTTGCCTACTCGCTGGAGGACACCTTCACGCTGTTTGCCGAACTCGGTATTCCTGTCAGTGGCATTCGCCTTGGCGGCGGAGGCGCACGCGGCGGTTTGTGGCGGCGCATCCAGGCCGGTATCTACGGCCATACGGTCGAGATCCTCACCGCGGAAGAAGGCGGAGCCTTTGGCTGCGCGCTGATGGCCGGCGTAGGCGCGGGCCACTGGGCCAACCTGGACGAGGCTTGCGCCCAGGCAATTGAAGTTGCCCAGCGCGTTGAGCCCGACCCCGCTGACGTTGCCGCCTACAAGCAAGGCTACGCAGCATGGCGGAAGCTTTACCCGGCGCTCAAAAGTCTGAGGTAAGCGACAGAGAAATAAAATTTGACGAACCCGCCTGCGGGCGGCGAGGATTCGTCTATGAAAGATCCGGTCGAACAAGTCGCTGAACAACAGCAGCGCAACGTGGCCGTCGACGCCTATCGCGGTTTTGTGATGCTGCTGATGATGGCTGAGGTCCTGCACTTCTCCGGGGCCGCCGCCGCTTATCCCAATAGCATGTTCTGGAATTTTCTGGGCACCGCTCAAACCCACGTGGAGTGGACCGGGATGGATCTGCACGACGTGATCCAGCCCAGCTTTACTTTTCTTGTCGGCGTCTCGCTGCCTTATTCGCTGCGCAGCCGTCGCCGCACGGGCGAAACCTTCAGCCACATGCTGCTGCACACGCTGTGGCGCAGCGTTCTGCTCATCTTCCTGGGCATCTTTCTGCGCTCGACTCAAAGCCCCATGACCAACTTCACGTTTGAGGACACGCTCACCCAGATTGGTCTTGGCTACACGTTCGCATTTCTGATCAGTTTTGCGCGCCCACGCTGGCAGTGGATCTCGCTTGGCGCCATCCTGTTCAGCTACTGGCTTGCCTGGGCGCTGTATCCCACGCCCGGCCCCGGCTTTGACTGGGCCGCGGTCGGCGTGCCACCTGAGTGGCACAACCATCTGTTAACCGGCTTTGCCGCCCACTGGAACAAGAACAGCAATCTCGGACAGGCCTTCGACGTCTGGTTCCTGAACATTCTGCCGCGCCCCAGCCGCTTCCTCTACAACGAGGGCGGCTACCTCACGCTCAGTTTCATTCCGACGCTCGGCACCATGCTCATCGGCCTGGCTGCAGGGCGCTGGTTTATGGACGCGGCTCCGAAAATTCCGCTGCGCAAGTTCTTCATCGCAGCCGCGGCTTTCTGCGCTGCCGGCCTCTTGCTCCACTTCACCGGCATTTGCCCGATCGTCAAGCGCATCTGGACGCCGTCCTGGACGCTGTTCTCCGGCGGCGTTTGCTTCTTCTACCTAGCTGTCTTCTCGTGGATCGTCGATATCAAGAAACAGCGCGCTCTTGCCTTTCCGCTCATCGTCATCGGCATGAATTCCATTGCCGCCTACGTGATTGCCGAACTCGGCCGCGATTTTGTTGAGAGCAGCCTTCGCATCAACCTACCCGATGCTTTTCTCAATTGTCTGGGCCCGAGGCTTGAGCACACCCTTCTGGGAGCGCTCACCTTGCTCGTGTATTGGCTCGTCCTGCTTTGGATGTTCCGCAAGAGAATCTTCGTTCGCATCTAGTCGGCACAGGTTTGAATCCTGCTCATGCACCGGTGCGGGCGAACCCACCTTCGACGCTTTTTTGTCTTTGCGCCGAAGGTGGGTTCGATGGATCGAACGGCTCCCCGTTTCGGCCTACTCTCTGTTAAGTTTGTTTGAACCGGACGCGCAGCGGTCCGCACGCTCTCTGTGCTCGGCCCCGTGAACCCAACCCCCTCGATTGAACGGAGCAGACAAGCATGTTCGAACTCACCGGACAAACAGCCCTGGTTACCGGAGCAGGCACCGGCATCGGGGAAGTGATCGCCCAGCGGCTCGCGGCGGCAGGGGCGCGCGTCGCCATTGCCGACGTTGACGTGATCTCAGCTACGGCGGTGGCGGAAAGAATCGGCGCAGGCGCATTCGCGCTCGTCCTTGACGTCACCAATCCCGTGCAGGTGGCCGCGGCCGTGGCCCGCGTCATCGCCACCACGGGCTCGCTTGAGATCCTCGTGAACAACGCCGGCATCGCCGGCAAAGCCGCACCCATCTGGGAGCAGACCGACGAGGACTGGCACAAGGTGATGAACCTCAACATCAACGCGCCCTTCTACCTTTGCCGCGCTGTGCTGCCCCACATGCGCAACAAGGCCTATGGGCGCATCGTCAACATCGCCTCGATCGCCGGCAAGGAGGGCAACCCCAACATGGTGGCCTACTCCGCCTCAAAGGCCGCCATCATCGGCCTTACCAAGTCCATCGCCAAGGAAGTGGCCACGGAAGGCATTTGCGTCAACGCCGTGTCGCCCGCCGTGATCCGCACCAAGATCCTCGACCAGCTCACGCCCGCGCAAGTGGACTACATGGTGCAGCGCATTCCAATGAAGCGCACCGGCCAGCCGGAAGAAGTGGCCGCTGTTGTGCATTTCCTCGCCAGCCGTGACTGTTCGTTCGTCACCGGCCAGTGCTACGACGTGAGCGGCGGCCGAGCAACGTACTGAGCCTCGTTCTCGGTTGGGAATGCGGAGCCTTGTGCTGCGCTCATTCTGCGGCGAGTTTGCCTTAAGCAGGCTGTTCGCTCAGTTCTTCGAAGTCGGCAAAGACAAATCCGTCGCGATTTACGATTTCGCCGGTTTCGAGGTCAAGGGGTGCGCTGAACATGGGCCCCGCATATACGCAGGTGTGAAATTCGCCGCGTTCGCCGCAGGGGTCGACGCCCGGCGGCAGATCGCGCAACAGCGCCTCGTCAAACTCCCGCCCCGCAAACGATCCATCCAACTGCTTCGAATCCACGCAGGAAAGCCGTGCCCGCAACCCGCCGGCAATCATCTCCCGCGCCAGGCGATCGGTGGGGATTTCCCAAAGAGGAAACAGCGGCTCGAGCCCCGTGTCTTGCAACTGCCGCTCACGATAAGCGCGCACGTCAGGCAAAAACAGATCGCCGAACGCCACCGCCTGAATGCCCTCGGCAACAGCGCGCGCGCAAACCTCCTCCATCCGCTGCTCGTAGATTTCGTTGGTGCAGGGCCAAGGCAGCGGCACCGTCCATAGAGGAAGCCCGGCCGCACGCGCCTGCGCCTCAAGAACCGTGCGCCGGGTGCCGTGCATGGCTACGCGGTCAAAGGCGCTGTTCAGCGTCGTGACCATCGCGCACAATTCGATCTCCGCATCGCCGCGCAGCTTGTGCAAGGCCCACGCGCTGTCTTTACCGCTGCTCCATGACAACAGAACCCGCTTCATTCCTCGATGATAACCTTGCGGTTGGTCCGCCTGCCCAGCCGATGCAATTCAATTATTTCAAATGATGTGTTCATAATTTGTAATTACATTTATGCATTGCATAGTATAATTACAGATGAAAGGAGAGCGACCACCATGGCTCCGTCAACAGCCCGCTCCAGCGAGGCAACATTCAACCTCCGCGTCGATGCCGCACTCAAGGCGGAATTCGCGGCTGTGGTTGATGCTGAAGACCGCCCCGCCGCCGAAGTGATCCGTACCCTCATGCGCCGCTATATCGAGGAGGCGCGGCGCCGTCGCTTTGCCGCGGAAGCGCGAAGGCAATCGCAGCTGGTCGCCGCCTCAGAGGATGAGGCGGAAGTCATGCGCTGGATTCAGGATGTAAGCGCAGTTGAAGGCGGCAAGTGAAACGCGGCGACCTGGTCACGGTGGCTGTCTCAGGTGATTATGGCAAGCCCCGCCCCGCGCTTGTGGTGCAGGCCGACGTCTTCGATCTCCATCCATCAGTGATCGTCCTGCCGCTCACCAGCGAGATTCACGACGCGCCGTTATTCCGGGTCTCGGTTAATGCGGGCAAAGAGACCGGGCTGCGCGCGCCATCGCAGATCATGGTGGATAAAGCAACCACGGTGCCTCGCGTCAAAGTCGGGCCAAGGATGGGGCGCGTGAACGCGTCCACGATGCATGCGGTCAATGAGGCGTTGCGCGGATTCCTGGGGTTGTAGCGGGCCCGGTCGAATTTGTGAGCGTCGCTTGTGCTTTTCGATTCAAACAGAAAAGGCTCCGCAAGCCGCGGAGCCTTTTCGCCGAGCTGTGAGTTGCTAGTTCACCATCAAATCAGCACTCAGCGGCGTGTTCTCGCTCGAGTCGCCCACGCGGATCACGAACTTGCCCGGATCGATCTTCCATGCGTGCGTGGTTTCATCCCAGTAGCTGAAGGCGCGGGCATCCAGGTCGAGCGTCACATGCCTGGTCTCACCCGGGGCCAGCCGCACCTTTGCAAACCCCTTCAGTTCGCGCTCCGGCCGTGATGCCTTGGCCGAAGGATCGGACACATAAAGCTGCGCCACCTCAGCGCCTGCTACGCCACCCGTATTCGTCACGTCAAAGCTGACCGCAACCGTCGAACCTGAAGCAGCCGTTGCCGGGGCCTGAAGGTGGTCAAAGCTGAACGTCGTGTAGCTCAAGCCGAAGCCGAACGGAAACAGCGGATGCTTGCCCGTGGTCGTCCAGTAGCGATAGCCCACCATCAGCTTGTCGTCATATTTGATGTGAGGCACGGTATAGTCGAGCGGCTTGCCGTTCTCGCCGATCGTATGCAGAACCGTGTCATCGCCGGGCGCGCCGTAGTAGTACTTTGCTGACGGGCTGGCGTCCCAGTCGCGGTCGAAGCTGACGGGCAGTTTGCCTTCAGGATCGTGCTTGCCGAACAGCACTTCCGCCACTGCCGTCCCGCCTTCCTGCCCTGGATACCACGTATGCAGCAACGCCGGAACCTTGTCGATCCAGCGTCGCGTGTCCATCGCTCCGCCGCCGGTCAGCGTGACCACGGTGTGCGGATTCGCCTTGATTACGGCGTCCACGAGCGCATCCCGTCCCCAGGGTAGCGTGAAGGTGCGGTCGTGGCCTTCGCCTTCGCTCTGCGGATCAAAGCCGATTGCGAGCACAACCACGTCTGCCAAAGAGGCTATCTGCTTCGCATCCTCCGACACCAGTTTGGGCTCGTAGACCATTCCAATGCCAAAGCGCGTTCCGGAGCCACGCGGAACGTAATCCGCCTGCACGCTCACCGTCTGTCCCGCTGCCAGGTCAAGCGTCGCGTACTTCGGCACTTGCCCTTCCGCCTGCACCTGGTCCAGCATCGGCTTGCCATCCACGGAAATGTTGAAAGCGTCTTCGCCCGATGCGGCCCCGATGAGCAGATACTTCCCTGCATCACCCGCCTTGTAGCTGGCCGTGTAGCGGATGCTCCGCGGATTCGGATCCACGGGCTCCCACTCGGCAGGCTTCCAGTCGGCCACGTTTCTCCGCGTGCCGGTCGTCGGGGTGCCTTTAAAGTCGCGATTCGGGAACACCTCCGCCTTGACTTCGCCCGCCCACGCCGTCCTTCTGAACACGTCCACCATTTCCGGCAGGCCGCGGCTGTAGAGCACGCGCACATTCGGGCCCAGCAGGTTCGCGATTCCGGTCACGGTGGACACGGCAGCAAACGGTAGCGCCTCCGACGAACCACCGCCGCCCACAATGGCTGGCCAGGCATCCGGTCCGATCACGGCAATCGTCTTGATCTTCGACGCATCCAGCGGCAGCAGGTGTCCGTCGTTCTTCAGGAGCGTAATGCTTTCAAGCGCGCCCTTGAGCGCCACCTTGTCACCGGAGATTGAAACCGTAGAGTCGGCCGGATCGAACTGCGGACGATCGGTAAACGAATATCTCAGCTCGGTGCGGATGAGGCGCAGCACCTTGTCGTCGATCGTCGACTCTTTCACCTGCCCGTCCTTGACGGCCGGCAGCAGGTTTTTCGCGTTCATGAACTTCGGGCTCGGCATCTCCAGGTCAAGGCCGTTGTTGGCCGCGGCCACGCCGTCGTAGGTCGCATCCCAGTCCGACATCAGCACACCCTTGAAGCCCCACTCGCCCTTGAGCAGCTTGATGTTCAGGAAGTCATTCTGGGTCGCATGCACGCCGTTGATCAGGTTGTAGGAGTTCATCACCGCATCCACATGGCCCTTGACGACCGCGGCCTCAAACGCAGGCAGATAAATCTCCCGCATGGTCCGCTCGTCCACATCGGCGTCTGCATTGTGCCGGTTGAATTCCTGGTTGTTGAGTGCATAGTGCTTGACCGTCGCAATCACGCCTTGCGACTGCACTCCCTCGATATACGGAACCACGATGGTCGCGTTCAGATAGGGATCTTCAGAAAGGTATTCGAAGTTGCGCCCGCCAATGGCCGAGCGGGCAATGTTGACGCCGGGCCCAAGCAGAAAATTCACATTGCGCGCCCGCGCATCCTTGCCCAGGCTCTCGCCCAGCGCGCGCGCAAACTCCGTATCCCATGTTGCGGCCAGGCCCACGCCACCCGCGTAAGCAGTGGTGGGCCCCCAAGTGCGCACGCCTACGGATGCATCCGACATCTTGAAGCGCGGCAGGTTAATTGCTGGCATCGGCCGCGTGTACATGGAGTCGACGCCGCCGATGAGCTCGATCTTCTGCTCCAGCGTGAGTTTGGCCACCATGGCCTTTGCCTGCGCCTCAACTTCAGGCGAATCGGGTTTCGGCGCCTGCCCCAGCGCACGAACCCCAAGCAACGGCATCAAGCAAGTGAAGATGAAGGCAGAAACGACTACAGGAGTGGACTTCAGCAGGTTTTTCATGACTGGCAAGGGTAACGCATCGGCCAAGCCGCTGTATATCGGCAATTACTCGTAGCGGAGTGCCTCGATGGGGTCCAGGTTGGCTGCCCGCATGGCGGGAATCATGCCGCTCACCAGGCCGGTAATGACCAGGATCACCGTGGCCACAATCACCGACATGGGCGAAATGATCAGCCGAATATCCGCGTCCGTCGCATTCTTGGCCAGGGCGCTATAAAAGGTGATCCGCCCCACCAGCACTGAGATCAAATACGCCAGCGCAATTCCGGACACCCCGCCTACGCTTGTAATCGCCATGGCCTCGGCCAGAAACTGCACCAGGATGTGCTTCTTTTGAGCACCCAGAGCCTTCTCCACGCCAATTTCGCGGGTACGCTGCTGCACGGCGACGAGCATGATGTTCATCAGACCAATGCCGGCGATGCCCAGCGTCAACGATCCCACCATGGACAAGAGCACCTGCAGCGCCATGGCCAGAATGTGAAACTGCGCAAGCTGCGTCATCAGATTGGCCACAAAAATCGCGTTGTGGTCCGTCGGTTTGAAGTGGTGGGCGGCGCCCAGCGTCTCGCGCAGGCCCTTTTCGATGATCTCGTTGTCGCCCCGATAGTTGAACCAGATTCCATCGATATAGTGCGTGTCTTTCAAATCGTTCATGGTGTTGAACGGCACATAGATGGTCCGGTTGCGGTTGTCGTTGTCGCCCTCCTGCATCTTGGGGCTGTACACGCCCACCACCGTGAAGTTAATGCCGTTCAACCGGATGGTTTCACCGATCGGCCATCCGCCTGAGAACAACTTGGCCTTGGCCTCAGAGCCGATGACGCACACGTGCTCTCTCTGCTGGTCTTCGGCCCCGTCGAAGAAGCGCCCCGCATCCGTATCCAGTTTGAAGATGTCCTGGAAGTTCGGCCGAACGCCGTCCACTTCCCACGTGTAGGTGTGCAGATCGTTCTGCACGGTCACGTTCTGCCACTCCATGGGCGAAATATGAAAGATGCCCGGCACGGAATTCGACACGCGGTCCAGGTCGTCCATGGTGAAGCGAACCTTCACTCCCGCCTTGTCGCCGCCCACCTGCTGGCTGGTCCGGCCCGGAAACACGCCGATGAGGTTGGTGCCCCATTGCGCAAAGATGTTCTCGATGGCCCGGTTGAACCCTGCCCCGTAGGCGAGCAGCAGCACCACCGTCGCAATACCCCAGGCCATCCCGATCATGGTGATGGCTGTGCGCCGGCGGTTATAGACCATCGCTTCCCAGGCCTGACCGAGAATGTCTTTCAACATAAGAAAAGCTCCTAGCCTCTAGCTTCTAGCTCCTAGCTAAAAGCCCGGCGGGCAGGCCGGCTGGCCGAAAATGGCATTCCTGAAAACCATGAACTCCGTCCCCTCGACTCATGGATTGATCCGCTGCCACACCTAGAAAATTCGCTCACACTCGCAGAAACAAGCTAGAAGCTAATAGCTAGAAGCTAGAAGCTGCATTTCTTACTCTCTGCGCAATGCTTCAATTGGGTCCAGCTGAGCAGCACGGTTCGCTGGATAAAGTCCCGCAACCACCCCGCACACCACCAGCGATCCCAGCGCCAGCGCGGCCGACCACGGAACCAGCCGCGGCGGATCCCAGCCCGGCATCTTCCCCGTAAGCCCCACCTGCAGCAGGCCCATGAATCCTGCCGACACTACAATCCCAATTACGCCGCTGATGCCTGTGAGCAACAGACCCTCCCAGAAGAACTGCGCCAGCACGCTCGACTTGGTAGCGCCAATCGCCTTCAGCAGCCCGATCTCCTGGGTCCGTTCCGTGACTGAAACCAGCATGATATTGATAATGCCCACCGCACCGAGGCCCAGCGTCACAATACCCACGCCACCCAGAAACACATCCATAGCGTTGAAGATGGCGCTTATCATCTTCTCTTCCTGGATGGTGTCCCACTCTTCAAAGGCGTCCTTGAGCGCCGGGTCGAAACCATGCCGCTCGCCGATCACGCGGTGAACCGCGGCCACGGCTGCCGTCGAGTCACCCTTGGTGGCCGGCTGGTATTGGATGGAGCTGAGCGCATCCTGCGCAATGTTTTCGCCCTTCATCGCAAACTGTTCCTGCATGATGCTCAGCGGGATATAGACCTTCTGGTTGTCGCCGTCGTTGTTGCCGCGGTTGATGGAGGCCACCCGGCCCACCACGGTAAAGGCAACATCGTTGATGGTGATGGTCTCGCCCAGCATCGGCCGTCCGGGAAACAGGAGCGTCGCGCTCTTTGAGCCCAGCACGACTACGCGCCGGCGCTCGGCCACGTCGTCGGCCGTCAGAAAGCGTCCTTCAGCCAGGGGCACAAAGCGCACTGCGGTGTAATTGGGCTCCACGCCCAGCACCTGGCCTGACGAGTTGGCATAGGCGCTTACTTCGTACAGGTCGTTGCGGCTCAGAAAGGCCGTGACCGCGCGCACCTGAGGCAGCGAGCGGATGGCCTCCTCGTCGCCCGGCGTCAGCTGGTAAGGCCGCATGCCCGTGTGCTGGTTGGCCAGCGCTGGAATCGTGCCATCCCACAGCATGACAAGGTCGTTGCCGAAGGTGGAAAGCTGCCGGTGCTGCCCTGACCGGAACCCCTCGCCCAGACCGACCAGCACCAGCAGCGAGCCCACGCCCCACGCAATCCCGAACATGGTCAGGAAGGTGCGCAGCTTGTTGGCCATCATGGCGCGAAACACCTGGCCGAGCGTGTCAGAGAAGTTCTGCATAGGAGTTTAGACACCGGCGAACACGGAATAGTGAGGAATACGCGGATTTGCCTGCCCCGGTTCCGTGGTTTCTGCTGGTTTTGGCGGGGCGCGTGGTGGATCAAGCAAATCGCCCTCATTCACTCCAATTCACAACCTGGGAACCATACGCCCCCCGCTTGCGTAGAAGGCTGAGGGTGACAGCGAAGCGCTGCCGCCGTCAGAGTCTTTATACGCACATCGTTCATTGCGACAAGTCATCGGTCGCCGGTGGTTTTTCTGGGGGTAATGTGGCTGCACAACGCAGGAGCAGGAAATTCTGGATCTGGATCAGCCTCGGCGCGGCCGTGGTTCTCATTCTTGCCGCTGGTGGCGTCACCCATCTTGTGCGCGGCACCACCCTCGATCCCAACAAGCTGGCCAAGGTCACGCGTGGTGACGTGGCCCGCTCCGTTGTAGCCACGGGAAAGATTCAGCCGATCACCGAGGTCGAGGTCAAAAGCAAGGCCTCGGGCATTGTGGAGAAGCTCTTCGTCGACATCAACTACGTTGTGAAAAAAGGGCAGCAGCTGGCCCAGCTCGACGAGGAGGAGATTCAGGCGGAGGTGGCCGCGCAGCGCGCGCAGCTGGAATCGGCCGAAGCCAACGTTGCCACACTCCAGGCCAACATCGAGCAGGACAAGGTGAATGCCGCCGCGCCCGATCTGCCCATGTACAAGGCCACGATGGACCGCAACCAGGCCATGGCGCAGCAGGGCATCGTCAGCCGCCAGGCTTTCGACGACACCAACCGGGATTATCTGGCTGCACTCACCCGCCGCGACAGCGCGAAAGCGCAAATCGGCGTGGACCAGGCCAAACTGAAGCAGGCGCGCGCGCAGGTGGCGCAAAGCCAAGCCAGCCTGAAGCAGCTCGAGGAGCAGCTCGGCTACACCACCATCGTGGCGCCGATGGACGGCGTCATCCTGTCGCGCGACGTGGAAATCGGCGATGCGGTCAGCTCCATCCTGGTGCTTGGCTCAACCGCAACGCTGGTGATGACCGAAGGGGACACAACTGAAGTTTATGTGCAGGGCAAGGTTGACGAGGCCGACATCGCCCACGTGTATATGGGCCAGCCCGCACGCATCAAGGTTGAGAGCTTCCGCGACCGGCTTTTCTACGGCAAGGTCACCAAGATCGCTCCCATGGGCGTTGAAAAAGACAACGTGACCACCTTTGAAGTCCGCGTGTCGATCAACAACCCCGGTGGCGAGCTCAAGGCCAACATGACCGCCAATGCCGAGATCCTGATGGATGAGCACAAGGGCGTCCTCACCGTTCCTGAAAACGCCGTCACCTACGATGCCCAGAAAAACGCCTCGGTCCAGATTCCGGACAAGCATCAGAAGGAAGGCTGGCGCAAAATCCCCGTAACAGTTGGTCTGTCGAACGGCGCAGTCACCGAAGTGGTGAGCGGCTTAAAGGAAGGCGACCAGGTGGTCCTCCAGCAGTAACATCCGTTTAACACAGTACCTCCCCCCCCGGCGGCCGAGCCGCTGAGGGTTTGTTCCCTTCCCCGGGGCCAGGAAACGCGGAGCTTTCGTCCAGCGTGCCCGGCTCCTGCGCTCACCTTGGACAGGCGGAGCCGGCAGGCTGCCTGCCGGCCGCAAGTAACTCAATTATCAATACCTGCACGGCGCCTGTCCGCCCGCCGGTCGCTCGCAATTCCTCGTCATCGCCTGCCTTTGGGAGGCCTTCAGCACAATTCGAACAGGACCCAAAAGGTCCAATTCAGATCGGGAATCCGGGAGCGGAAGAGGTAAAAAATGGGTCACTTACCTTTTCATGTGTGCAAATATTTGCACATTGGGGGAACCTCGAAAGCCATATGCAACTGAATCTAAAGCGCGTTATGTTTGGCATGTAGGTTGCTTTACAAGAAAGTAATCCATCAAGGCCGCCCCTTGGGCCTTAGATGAGATAAAAGCGGTTCATTGACTGGGGTCAATCTGGACCGTTAGATCAGGACAAACAGATGAAGAAGTTCTTGTTGGGCTCCCTCGCCTTGGGTGCGTTGCTGCCAGTCACGCCATCCGCGCTTGGTTCAACCTTTGGTTACTACTTCAACGGCAAATTAACCCACTCGCTCAGCCATCTGGGCGGTGTTGTGATCTCACTTGAGGCAGCGCCGGAGTCGGGTTCGCTGTTCCTGCTTGGCGTCGTTCTTGGCGGCATGGCACTTCTGGTCTTCTTGAAGTCTGCCAAGGCCTCGAAGAATTATTGATTCATTTCCCCGTATTCTGAAGAGCTTCCCCGGTCTGCACTCCATCACGCTCGGCACAGAAGGCTTCATTCCCGGCCTCGTTGCCTCACTCAGAATCTGAAGCAAGCTCGCAAGCGCGAGCCGTCCTTACTGAACACGTTTTCAGTCGAGGCCATCCCCTTCGCAATTTACAGTTCTGTTGTCCGCTACCTCAGTCGCACGGCCGCGCGACATTTCGCGCGCACCTTAAGGCTCCAAGCCTGTAATCAGGGGGCAGGCGGCAGGTCCTGCTGTGCCCAGTTCCCGGGCTTGGCGCTCATCCTGAGCACCAGTCGCCCGCCAGCTGCAATCTCACCGTGCCGCAGCCACGCCCTGTTCAGCGGCTTGCCGTTCAAGGTTGCTGACGCTACGTATATGTTCTCCGCCGACACCCCGCGCGCCTCAATTGTGAAGGTCTTTCCGTCGGCAAGGTGCAGTTTCGTCTCGGGATATGCAGGGCTACCGATGAGGTACAGATCCTGACCCGCATTCGGAAAGATGCCCATCTGACCGAACGCGAACCACGACGACATGGCGCCCGAGTCGTCGTTACCCGGCAACCCCTTCGGGCCCTCGTGATAACTGGCAGCAATGATCGCCCTCACGTGCGCGGCCGTCTTGTCTGGCCGGCCCGCCCAGTTGTAGAGATAAGGCGTAAGAAATCCAGGCTCGTTGCCCACGTCGTAGCGCAATGGCACGGCAAAGAACGCGTCAAGGCGATCGACAAACGTCTGGGCTCCGCCGCTCATCCGGATCAGCGCAGGCACATCCTGCGGCACAAACGTGGAGTAGGTCCAGGAGTTGCCTTCATAGAACGTGTTTCCGTTCCAGCTCCCACTATCCATCGCGGTAAACGGCGAAAGCCAGCTTCCATCGCGATGCCGCGGCCGGATGAATCCCTTGAATCCATCCACGGTGAAGTCAGCGTCCCACAGGTTCTTCCAGTTCGCCGAGCGCGCCCGGTACTTCTCGTAGTCGTCCTGCTTGCCGAGCCCTTTGGCCAGCAACGCGATTTCAAAATCGTCGGCCGCATATTCCATGTGGACCGATCCTGACCGGTCAGACCCTTCGATGGAAACGTAGCCCAGCTTGTGCCAGTCGTCGAGGCCGCCACGGCCCTCCTTGAAGTGATCCGCGGGAGACACCTCGGCGTCATTCACCTCGGCCGCGTAGGCTGTGTTCCAGTCGATGCCTTTCAGGCCTTTTATATATGCGTCGGAAATCATGAACTCGGCGTTGCTGCCGCCCTGTGTGCGCCCGTTGTAATTACCGCTGCGCGCATCGGGCAACCAGCCCTCGTGCCGGTAAATATCCACGAGTGATCGCACAATCGCCGTCTGCCGCTCAGGCGCAATCAGCGTGAGCAGCGGACCCGAGGTGCGGAAGATATCCCAGATGGCGTAGTAGTCGTCGTAGTAGGGCTCATCCGACTTCCACAGCGGATTCTCGCCGCTGCGATCGGTCGGCATCAGCATCGTGTGGTAGAGCGCGGTATAAAAAACCTGCGCCTGCTCCGGGGTTTCGCCTTTCAACTCCACAGTGGCCAGCGCACGATTCCACTCGGCGACCGCCGCTGCATGCGTCGCAGCGAAGTCGAAGCCCGGAATTTCGGCCTCAAGATTCCTGCGCGCCTGCCCGACGCTGATGAACGAGATGCCGATCTTCATCAGCACAGGTCGACCCGCCTTCGGCTCAAAGGTCAGCCACGTTCCCGCATTTTGCCTGGGCAATTTTGCTTTGCCACCAGGCTGCTGCTGGCCATCAAGCCACGTTCCCCTCGATGCAGCGGCCGTATCTGTTACTGCATAGAAGTAAACTGTGTAGGTGTTCGGTTGCTTATTCCAACCACCCGTAACGCTGGTGGAACCGGCAACCTGGGTGGGCGATAGTACCTTCACATCCGACGACACAAGCGCTTGCGCCTCGCCCGTCCTCACGCCCGAAAGCAGGTAATGACTCACATCGAAGAGTAAATTAGCCTCCGCGCCCTTGGGATATCGGATCCGATAGATCGCCGAACGGCGAGCAGCGGTGATTTCAACGCCGATGCCGTAGCGGGCCAGCGTGACCGAATAGAGCCCAGCCGATGCCTTCTCATTCGCGCGAGGCGAAGTTGTTGAATCCATCGGTTCAATGTCGCCCGTCGTTGGCAGCACCAGGATATTCCCGTACTTGTCGCCGCCGCCTGTGCCGCTGACATGCGTCTGCGAAAATCCGCGAATGTCGTCCTTCTCATTCCATCCGGCGTTGGCATCGTGGCCCGGGAGCGCCGCCATGTCCGGTCCGGGCTTGATCATGCCGAACGGCACCGCGGGACCGGGAAACACGTTGCCACCGCCTGCAACACCGAGCAGCGGGTCGATATTGGCGGCAGGATCGGCGGCATGTTGGCCGCGCAGCCCAGGCGCAAGCAGAAGAACTGGCACAAGGGCAAGCAGTAATCGAAAGGAAAATTTCAAGGTCTTCTCCACTATCAATAGATACCAGTATCAATAAATTCCGGGAATCAGCCGCCATGTGCGCGCGCGGTAGGCATCGTACTCGCTGCCGAAGTGCTCGTGCAGCAACTTCTCCTCAGCATTCATGCGGGCAACCAGAGGCACCATCAGCAGGGCCACTAGCATGATGCCGGCTCCGGATCGAAATACAAGCACCCATCCAAGGGAAGAAACGATCAAGCCCAGGTAGCTCGGATTGCGAATCGTCTTGTAGAGGCCATCGGTGACCAGCGTGTGCCCTTGCTGGATGGCGACGAGCCCGCTGAAGCGCCTGCCCAGGATGAATACCGGAACGAGCCGCAGGATGCTTCCCGCAATCATCGCCACCAGGCCGGCCCACCGCATGGACTCTCCGTCCAGTGTCAAAAAGCCGATGCGGTCGGTATAGGCAGGCAGCCAGGCCATGGCAAAAGAGAGAAGAGTGAAGGCACCAAGCACCCAGCGATTGGAGCGATCTTCTTCTTGTCCCGGGCTGATGTTGCCTTCGGTGAACAGCCCCACCATGCCCAGCGCGAGCGAGGCTACGGCAAGGGCAACAAAAGCCCGATGAGCAAAGAATGCGCCCACTCCACCCCAGCCGAGGGCGGCAAGCCCGAACTGAATGAGAAAGAACACTAAAGTGAGACCGAGCATTCCAAGTCTCCTCATCGCCACCTTCTTCCGGGAACTGGACCATCTTACGCCGCCAAACCCACAAGGAATGGACCGGATTGTGGTTCGCAATCTCGCTAATGGAAAGGCATCGCCATGGGAGCGCCGGTTCAAATACGCATGCGTTCCGACTACTAAATGCATATAGCTTCAGCAAAATGAGGGATTTGCCATTGTGACACGAGTCACAGAGCGGGGTGAATGGGGTCACTGCTAGTGCTCTACGCCAACGCGCAGACTCAGAGTTCAATGGGATTGAAGCAGCAGGACGTTCCCCTGCGTCGGGAGGCAATATGAGTTTCGAAACGGGGCTTAAAACCATTGTGGTGGCCACTGACCTGAACGGCCAGTCGGAAGCCGCTCTGGAGTATGCCCGCAAGCTGGCCACAAATTATGGCGCGCGGATCATTCTGGCGCACGGGCTTGACCCGCTGGAGTACGCGGCCGTCAACGCCGTTCCCGGCAAAGTGCGCAAGAGCCTCACGGAAGAGGCCCGCGAAGTGCTGGACAAGCTGACCGGCGAACTGGTGCAGGAAGGCATTCACAGTCACTCCGAAATCCGCCAGGGCGCCGTGGCGCACATGCTGCTTGACGTGGCCCGCCAGTACGAAGCCGGACTGATCGTCATCGGCACCAAGGGCATGCAGGGTGCGGGTCCCATTATTGTGGGTGCAATTGCGGAACAACTTGTGCGCCTTGCGACCTGCCCGGTTCTGGCCGTAGCCGCCGACTGGAATGCCGGTCCGTATCGCCCCACTCCCGGCGGTCCGGTGTTGCTGGCCATGGAACCGAATGAAGCGGCGGCGGCGGCGGTGGCAACCGCCTATTCGCTGGCGAAGACCTTCAAGCGCCCGCTGCTGGCGGTACACGCTCGCACACCCGCCGAGGCCTCGGCATTTCTCAATCCGCCAGCCGCCACGCTGGAAAAGTTTGGGGTAAAAAGCAGCACCGAAGTCCCGGTTCGATGCATGGTGAAAGACGGCAATCCACCCGACGCGCTTGCTGCGGCGATTGACCAGCATAAACCCTGCATCCTGGTGGCCGGCGTCAAGCGGACCAGCCACACGCCGGGGCCGCACGGAACCGCTTTTGCCCTGCTTGCCCGTTCGCGGGTGCCTGTACTGTGTGTTCCGCCGGAAATTCTTACCGGGGGACGGGAGCGGGAGGCAAAGATACCCGCTGAAGCCGTTTAACGGCAAAGGCGCGCAGGCCCGGCAGCCTGGCTTTACCTGCAGGCTCGGCACGGCCGAAGCAAAAACAGGCGCGCCGCCTCATTCCATGGATCCGCTCATCTGGATTGATTCGATTAGGAGCGAGTGGCCGCATATGGAATACAGGTCGTCTCACGTACCCAGCGCCAGTCGCGCTCACCACGGACCGGCAGGAAAGAAACGGTCGCAATCCGCTCGCCGCAACCCCGGGCGCCGGAGAGAGAGAATGGAAGAATTGACCAGGCAGGCTGAGGCAAAATCTGAGCAATTGGAAGCCGTGGCGGCTCACCCGCTGGCGGAGTTGCTGGAGTGTCCTCCCGAGGCTGGAAACCTTCTCAACGGGCAGGCGCAATGCCTCGACTTTGAAAGCGGGGATGTGGTTTTTCGGCAGCACGCCGCCTGCAAAGGGTTGTACGTCGTGGTTTCTGGATTGTTCCTTCGCAAGGCGGAGCGGCTCGATTCCCGGCTGACCCTTGGCTCGGGCCGCCCCGGTGACCTGGCTGAGCTGGCTGCCGCCCTCGGCGACGGACATCACACCTACACGCTCGTCGCTCAATCCGCCGGGTCGCTGCTGTTGCTGCCAATGGAGGCCCTGAATCAAGCGTTTGACAGCTACCCGCCGCTGCGGATGCGCTTGCTTGAGGAACTGGCCCGCGAGGTTTCCCGGGCCTACATCTCCTGTTGCCTCAACCGGACAATCCACGTCCGGCGCCGCTCAAACGAGGCTGAGCCGGCATAGAAGATTGGGTCCGCGTCTCAGGACCTCATCCCGGCCGGCGATTAGGGGCAAATTCCCCGCCGGAGCCAGCGGGAATCTGCGCTATACTCCAATCAGACACTTCGGAACACCTATGGCTTCGATCCACCCGCATCACCCCCCGGAAGATTGTTTGAATTGTGAGCACCGCCATCTGCGGATGTTCTGCAATCTCACACCCGAGGCCCTTGAGGACTACGACAACATTGGCATCATGATGAGCCATGCGCGCGGAGCCAAGCTCTTCACCGAAGGGGATGCAGCCCGCAACGTTTTTGTCATCTGTTTTGGACAGGTAAAGGTTTCCTCCACATCGCGCGACGGCAAGACCATGATCCTGAAGATCGCCGGTCCCGGCGATGTGATGGGTCTGAGCGCCGTGCTCGCCAATGTTCCTCATGAAGTGACGGCGGAGGCCATTGAGCCCTGCCAGGTGAAGACGGTTCGCAAGCAGGAGTTTGTTGAGTTTCTGGGCCGCCACGGCATTGCCAGCATGCATGCCGCGCAGTCGCTCTCCGGTGAGTACCTTACCGTGTTTCACGATGCAAAGCGCCTGGCGCTTTCCGGTTCTGCTGCCGGCCGCCTGGCTCGCCTGCTTTTGGACTGGGGTCGCTCGACGGCTAACGGCAAGCCCGAGATTCGCTTCACGATGGCGCTTACTCACGAAGAGATCGCCAACATGGCAGGCACCTCGCGCGAAACGGTTACCCGCCTCCTCAACCAGTTCCGCCGCGACCAGTGGATCACGATCAAGGGCACCAGCCTGACCATCGTCAAGCCCGACCAGCTTGAGCGCCTCACCGCCTAGCCGCATTTCGCCGTTTCCCGCTTCAACCCCTTCCAGAAAAACAGCACAGGATTCATCCGGCAAGTCTAGCCAACCTACCCGTGAAGCGCTGCCACCTGCTCCTGCCTGCCTTCCGACGCCGTCTCAAACGGCTCGCGCAACGTGAGCACCGGGCAGCGCGCATGCGCGAGCACCCGATAGACTGTGCGGTCCCGGGTCAGATTCTCGAACGCCGAACGATGCGATGCGCCCAGAACAATCAGGCAGGCGCGCCGTGCCGATGCCTCCGCCAGGATCTCGATGAAGGGATTGCCGTGAACGACCATCGGCTCAACTTCCAGTTGGCTGCCGAGGCCGCTGCCGGCTGCGGTTTCGGCGGCCAACGCGCGCAGTTCCTGCAGGGCGGCCGAATCCAGGCCTGTCGGCAGGCCGTCGCGCTGCATTTCGTCGATCGGCGGCAGCACATGCAGCAACACCAGCTTTGCGTTCAGGCCAGCGGCCAACTGGCAGGCAAGTGCTGCGCTCGGGCGAGAGGTCTCTCTGAGTGTGGTGGCATGCAGCACGAGTTGTTCTTCGTAGCCACTGCGCACCGCGAGATGAGCCTCGGGACCCACGGTGATGACCGGGAGGTTGACCGAGCGCAGCACTTGTTCTGCAACGGAACCAAGCAGCAATTTACCAAGCCTGCTCCGGCTCCGAGTTCCGAGAAGGATGCGGTCCGCATTGAACTGCCGGGCCACGGTGGCAATCTGCTGGACAGCGCGCCCTTCGCGCACCAGCCCGTCGCAGACGATGTCGCGGCGTCGCGACGCTTGGCACCAGGGCTTCAACGATTTCTCGGCAAACTCCAGCGCCGCCGATGGATCGTAGTAGGGCATCCCCACTGCGTCCACCGACAGCGAGGTCGAAGAGGCGATGGCGTGCAGCAGGAGGAGCCGGGCTCCTGTTTGAGCCGCCTGCTCCAGGGCAAAAGGCATCAGCCGATCCAGATCGCTCAAATCCGTTGCGACCAGAATGACGGCTGGACGAGTCCACCGGTTGGCGCCGGAATCCGTCATGGCATTCACCTCGTAACGGAAAGGTTGTCACCGAAAAACGGGCCAAGATGTATCAGAGCGCACGTGCTGATGTGATTTAAATCACCTGCAAAAACCGCCTCAGCGTCTTCGAGACGGACCCAGTAGCATGGCCCCCTTGAATCACTCACGACAAGCGCATCCCGTGCTGCGTGGCGCTCGTCAATCTAATGGTTACGAGTTAACGGATTGCGGGATTTGCCCGATGAACGGAGAAGCAGACGGAAAACCGGCTGGACTTCTCTCTTGAAGGGCGAACCATGCGAGTCGAGCTAGATGAACAGTCACTGATCAGCGCGAACTCGCACTTCTGGGAGCAGATGCTGTCGATGACGCTGGACCCGGTGCCCTTCACCGATCTGTTTTGCGTGGGAACGGGCCACATGCTGGCCAGCGTTGAGCTTTCCGGGATGTGGAGGGGACGCATCGAGGTCCGGCTGGACGAAAAACTCGCCTACAGCGCTACCGCCGCCATGCTTATGCAGCCCGTTGAGACGGTGGCCCAGGCCGACATGCTTGACGCCATCGGCGAAATCGTCAACATGGTTGCCGGGGCCATCAAATCGTCCCTGCCCAGGCCGACCGCCATGTCGATTCCCGCCTCGGCCGTGGAACCGGCTGGATTCTGCGGTTTGCAAAGGACAGAAAACACGCTCCTTGTCGCCTTTCGACATGCCGATGGCGATCTGATGGTGCGGGTCTGGGAGCAGGAGTAGCCTGGGCCCTGGCCGCCCGGCCCCTCTCCGGCGAAAACCCTCACTACAGCATCCCGCCATCACATTGCGCTCTATCGCAATCTATGTATAATTCGTGCGGCCAAGAGCCGATGAGCCGTTCGCGGCAGCTCAGACTCACCGCTTTTGGCAGTGCTTGAGGAGCGTGAGTCATGAATGCACAAACAGTTCAGCACGAATTACTTTTAGCGCGCCGCATGGCGCGGCTCGGCACCGAAACAGCCTTCGAAGTCCTGAGCAAGGCAAAGGCGCTGGAGCGGCAGGGCAGGAGCATCATCCATCTTGAGATTGGCGAGCCGGACTTTGACACCCCTGAAAACATTGTGGAAGCAGCCGTGGACGCGCTGCACAAGGGGTGGACCCACTATGGGCCGTCAGCAGGACTGCCTGAGCTGCGCCACGAGATCGCGAAGTATGTGAGCCGCACACGCGGCGTGGATGTTTTCCCAGATGAAGTGGTCGTGGTCCCGGGCGGCAAGCCCATCATGTTCTTCACCATGATGGCGCTGATCGACGAAGGCGATGAGGTGATTTATCCGAATCCGGGGTTCCCCATCTACGAGTCGATGATCAATTACGTGGGCGGCACGGCCGTGCCCATCCAGTTGCACGAGGAACGGGATTTCGCCCTCGACGTCAACGAACTGGCAGCGCTCATCACAGACCGAACCAAACTCATCATCCTCAACTCGCCGCAGAACCCCACTGGCGGAATATTGCCGCGTGAAGACATTGAGGAGGTTGCCCGCATCATCGGAGACCGCAACATTATGGTGCTCTCCGACGAGATTTACAGCCGCCTGCAGTTTGAAGGCGAACCGTTCTCCATCATGCAGATTCCCGGCATGCAGGAGCGCACCATCCTGCTGGACGGCTTCTCAAAAACCTACGCGATGACGGGTTGGCGCATCGGCTACGGCGTCATGCGCCCCGATCTGGCCGCGCAGATGACGCGCTTGATGACCAACTCCAACTCCTGCACGGCCAGCTTTACGCAGATGGCCGGCATTGAAGCGTTGCGCGGTGACCAAAGCGCCGTGGGCCGCATGTGCGCGGAGTTCAAGCACCGGTCGGAGATCTTTGTTGGCGGACTCAACAGGATCAAGGGATTCAGTTGCCGCATGCCCAAAGGCGCGTTCTACGTTTTTCCGAACATTACCGCGACCGGCTGGCAATCAAAGGCGCTGGCCGATGCTCTGCTGGAGCAGACGGGCGTCGCCGCGCTTTCAGGCACGGCCTTCGGCAAGTTCGGCGAAGGCTATGTGCGCTTCAGCGTGGCCAATTCGCTCGCCAATCTTGCTGAGGCCTTGCACCGCATCGACCAATGGGCCCGGGAGAATCTCTAACCGGTTTCGTTCACGCACGAGGCAGGGCGCACCGGTCACGACCAGAAAGAACCAGGGCGCCCGGCCGCAACATATACATACAACCCGCGCAGGCATAGACGATCGCGCAAGGAGGCAAGCATGGCCCTCAAGGATTCCAGCACCGGCACTGTGATTCGTAATTATTCTTTTGACGCGTTGCGCGACGCCTCCAACCTGATGCGCGGCAACTGCCTGGTTGCGCTCTGCGCTGCAGGGTCCGGGCACTCCGGCAGCTCGCTTTCCATCATGGACATTGCCGCCGCGCTCTATCTCCACGTCGCCGATCACGATCCAAGGAATCCATCGTGGCCCGACCGCGACCGCATCGTCTGGTCCGCCGGACACAAGGCGCCAGCTCTTTACGTTGCGCTCGGAATGGCAGGGTATTGTCAGCTCGACGATGTGATCACGCTCCGCAAGCTCGGCTCGCCGTTCCAGGGACATCCCCACTGGCTCAAATTGCCGGGCGTTGAAGTCTCCTCCGGCTCGCTCGGACAGGGGTTGAGCGTTGCCGTGGGCATGGCGCTTGCAGCGCGCATGGCAGGCAAGCGGCACAAGATCTTCTGCCTGATGGGCGATGGCGAACAGCAGGAAGGGCAGGTGTGGGAGGCTGCAATGGAGGCTGGCCACTTCCACCTCGACAGCATCATAGCCGTCGTTGATTGCAATCGCCTGCAAATCGACGGCCTGGTCGAGAACGTGATGCAGGTTGAGCCTCTCGCCGAAAAGTACGCCAGCTTCGGATGGGAAGTTCTGCGCACCAACGGCCATGACATGAGCCAGTTGGTCGAGGCCTTCAAAAAAGCCAAAGCCACCGTGGGCATGCCAACCGTCATTCTTGCCGACACCATCAAGGGCAAGGGCGTCAGCTTCATGGAGAATCAACCCGGCTGGCACGGCAAGGCGCCCAACCGTGAAGAGCTAACCGCTGCCCTTGCCGAGCTCGGCCTTGCGGAAACTCTTCCGGTTGCCGCTTTGCTCGACAAGGCAAAGACCTACCAGTCCGAAATTGATCGCAAGCTCGCGGCCAAGATGCCAACATTCTCCCGCGACTACTGGTGGAACGCGGGCGACACCATGCAAGTAAAGATGGAGCCCACGCGGAAGGGCTTTGGCAAGGCGCTCGCCGAAAATGGCGACGACGAGCGCGTGGTCTGCCTGGGACTCGACATCTCCGGTTCAATCACCATCGCCGACTTTTACGCAGGCAAGCCGGAGCGCGCCGATCGCTGGGTGAGCATGGGAATTGCCGAACAGTCGGCGACGGCCGCGGCTGCCGGCCTGGCAAAGGAAGGCAAGCTGCCGGTACTCGGCTCCTACGCAACATTTTCCGCAGCGCGCAATCTCGATCAGATTCGCGTCTCCATCTGCTACGGCAACTTCAATGTGCTGATCGCCGGCGCACATGCGGGCGTTTCCGTCGGCGCTGACGGAGCAACGCACCAGGCTCTTGAAGACCTGTTCGCCATGCAGGGCATGCCCAACATGACAGTGGTCGTCCCCTGCGACGCGATTGAAACACGCAAAGCCACCGAATACCTGCTGCTCCGCCACAAGGGTCCCAAGTACATTCGCTTCGCTCGCGAAGCCACGCCCATCGTCACCAGTGAGGCCACGCCATTTGTCTTTGGCCGGGCAAACGTGATCCGCCTGCGCGCGGAGGCAGCGGACTTCGCTGAAGCGTTTGAAACGCGGCTGGCAAACGAGTATGCCGATGAGCACGAAGATCTCACCATCGTCGCCATTGGACCCATGGTGCCTGAGGCCATGCGCGCCGCCCGCATCCTCAAGCGCGACTTTGGATATGAGACGCGCGTCATCAACATGCACACGCTCAAGCCCATCGATGCGGATGCGGTCACGCGCGCAGCCCGCGAAACCGGCATCGTGATCACAGCCGAAGAACACCAGATCGGCGCCCTGGCCTGGCGCGTGAGTGCCCTGATCACAGAGAGCCCGGCGCTCTACGGCGTCCCCGTCATCACTGGCGCCATCGGTGTCAAGGATCGCTTTGGGGACTCAGGCGCGCCCTGGGAGCTGGTGAAGGAACTTGAGGTGAGCGCGGAACACATCGCGCAAAAGGCCATGGAACTGATGGCGGTGAAGAAGCCCAACACGGCCGCGCGCGCAGGCGCCGCTCTGGTCGGCTGATTGAGCGACGCCTGGCTGCTTACCCGGTCGAGTCGTTCGTCAGTTGAGCCAGCGCAATCCGAACGGCCGCCGCGGTGGCAGCGGCAGCACGATGAAGCCTTCGCGCCAGTGGCCGTCTTCTCGCCGCGGAGGATTGCCGACGATACGGACAGCCAACGTATTGCGCTCCTCGATATCGAGGCCCGGCAGCCCGCCTACGATGGCCTGAAGCTGGTCGTGATTGGGCGGCCGATCCGTGGTGAACGGAACCACAGTTCGCAGTGCGCCGTACGCCTGGGCCAGATCGCTCACCCGGGCGCGACGTTTTGACGGCAGCGGCGCGAGGCCCAGCGACTTCCAGGCCGCGTAGGGATAGCTCTCTACAAGAATCCGATCCTGAATCCGTTCCTGAATCCGTTCCGGGGGCACCCGTTCCTGTCGCGCAGCATTGTGGGCGCTCGCATCCAGCCGTCGCCAGCCGCGCCGGCAAAGCGCATCGTACACATCCAGGCAGAACTCGGCAAAGAGCCGGTAGGTGGCCGGCTTCACCATCCCCGGCAATCCGGTTTTGGCAGCCGTGTTCAGCTCGCGTTCGCTCACGCGCGCATGGGCGAAGCCGTTGGTCTTTGACTTCCACGCTTGCGGGCCGTCCAGCATCATCACCCGGATGCCGCGCACCGCGCAGAGATGATTCAATCGCCCGGCGAGTATATCCGCATCGATAGGCCCTTCGCTTTGCCCCGCAGCCACTGACGGAAGAATCTCGCAACGAATCGTCGGCGCGCCCGCGCTTTGATCGGCATGCGCAGGCTCCGAGCGCGTGCGATCGAGTACAACGATCCCGAGATCGGACCAGCGGCGGTAAGCGAGATCGACAGAGAGGACGGCCATGCTTCAACACTACTTCCGATGCGCGCCTTGCGCCAATTGGAAGTTCCAAGATGCTGCCGCGATTGGACGCAATTGAAACCCAGGCCCAAAAAGGAACCGCCGGCGCAAACCATCCCGCGCCGTCCTTCTGTGCTAAACTCCCTGTCGTTATGAGAAACCAACTGCGTACGTTGCCAATTCTTCTGCTCTGCCTTGGTCTTCAAACCGCCGCCCTCTCCGCTCAATCGAACGCCGCTCCGCACCTTGAAAAGCGCGGTGCTGCCACCCAGCTGATCGTCGACGGCAAGCCCTTCCTGATGCTCTCCGGCGAGTTGCATAACTCGACCTCGTCGAATCTCGATTACATGAATCAACACTGGGCCAACCTGAAGGCCACGGGTCTCAACTCCGTGGTCACACCGCTCAGTTGGGAACTCGTCGAGCCCAAGGAAGGCAGCTTCGATTTCGCGCTCGTCGACGGCCTTCTCGACCAGGCCCGCCGCAACAACGAGAAGATCGTCTTCCTCTGGCTTGCTTCGTGGAAGAACGGCATGTCAAGCTATGCGCCGGCCTGGGTCAAGCAGGATACAAAGCGGTTTCCCCGCGTCATCGAGCGCGGCAACCCGGTCGAAATTCTGAGCCCGCTGGGAGCGGCCACGCAGCAGGCAGACGCCACCGCCTTCGCGGCGCTGATGAAGCACATCAAGGCGGTCGACAGCAGTGATCACACCGTGCTGATGATGCAGGTTGAAAACGAAGTCGGCGTGCTCGGCGACTCGCGCGATCACTCCGACGCCGCAAACCAGGCCTTCGCCGGCCCGGTCCCCGCGCAGTTGATGCAGTACCTGCAGGCACACCGCGACAATCTGTACCCCGACCTGCGCGCGCGCTGGGATGCAAACGGGAACAAAACCGCTGGAACCTGGGCCGAGGTCTTCGGCGAAAACGAGCGCACGGACGAGATATTCATGGCCTGGAACTACGGACGCTACATTCAGGCCGTGACCAAGGCAGGCAAGGCCGAATACGACATTCCCATGTACGTAAACACCTGGCTGGCAGGCGACGACACGCCTCCAGGCGAATTCCCCAGTGGCTGCCCTCAGCCATGGGTCGTCGATGTGTGGCGGGCTGCTGGCTCTTCGCTTGATTTCTACTCGCCCGACCTCTACGACGCGCGCTTTGAGCTCTGGTCCCGCCGCTATCATCGCAACGGCAACCCGCTCTACATGCCGGAAACGCGCGGCGGCGCGGCCGGTGCGGCCAACGTATTTTACGCATTGGGCGAAGAAGCCGGCATGGGCTTTTCTCCCTTTGCCATCGAATCGGAAGCCAACGACAAGGACCCATTGGCCGAGAGTTACAGCATCCTCGGCAGCCTCGCGCCCATCCTGCTCGAGCACCAGAGCAGCGGCGACGTGCATGGCTTTGTTCTCGACCGCGACCACCACTCGGTCGACTTCACCATGAACGGCTACACGCTGCACGTGAGCCTCGACAACATCTTTGGGGGAACCGCGGAGAGCGGCTTTGGCCTCATCATGGGCGACGGCAAAGATGGATTTCTTGGTGCCGGCAAAGGCTTCCGCGTCAGCTTTACGCCACGCGCCGACAACTCCCCTCGCGTGGGGATCGCCGCTGTGGATGAGGGCAAGTTTGTAGATGGCAAATGGGTTGCTGGCCGCCGCCTCAATGGCGACGAAAACGATCAGGGCGCGTACTGGCGCTTCGATCCTCACCAGGAACAAATCGAAAAAGTTGCGCTGTATCGATTCGAGTAGGACCCGATCGCGACCGAGAGGATGGACGCCCGTCCGTCCTCTCGGTCCCGCGCCCCTCCCGCGATAAAATTCAATCATGCCCGCCGCTGTTGGTTTGTCCCCGGAAATCCTGGCCAAGTACGAGCCCGTGATCGGACTCGAAGTCCACGTGCAACTGCTCACCGCCACCAAGATCTTCTGCGGCTGCGCCAACCGGTTCGGCTCCGCGCCCAACACAAACATCTGCCCGGTCTGCCTGGGCCTGCCCGGATCGCTACCGGTTCTCAACGCCAAGGCCGTTGAATTTGCCACACTGGCCTCTCTGGCCCTGAACTGCACTGTACGCAACCGTTCCATCTTCGCGCGCAAAAACTACTTCTATCCGGACCTGCCCAAGGGCTACCAGATTTCACAGTTCGACAAGCCCATCGCGGAACACGGATGGATCGAAGTGCCTACCACCGCAGGCGGCGCCAAGAGAATTGGCATCACGCGCCTGCACATGGAAGAAGACGCGGGCAAAAGCCTCCACGACGGATTCCCCGACTCCGCCACGCGAACCTATCTGGACCTGAACCGTTGCGGTACGCCGCTGGCTGAGATCGTGAGCGAGCCCGACATCCGCACGCCCGACGAAGCCTTCGAATACCTCACCCGCATGAAGGAGATCCTGCTCTACACCGGCGTCTCCGACTGCAACATGGAAGAAGGCTCGCTCAGATGTGACGCGAACGTGAGTGTCCGTCCGCGAGGCCAGAAAGAATTTGGAGCCAAGGTCGAAGTCAAGAACGTAAACAGCTTCCGCTTCGTCCGCCTCGCTCTCGAGTACGAGATCGAGCGCCAGATCGAAGTCATCGAGTCCGGTGGTCGCATCAGTCAGGAAACGCGCCTCTGGGACGCCAACGAAGGCCGCACCTACTCCATGCGCTCAAAGGAGCAGGCGCACGATTACCGCTATTTCCCCGAGCCGGATCTGCCGCCGCTCATCGTTTCAGATGAATTCCTGGCCGAGACAAAAAAGAAACTGCCTGAGCTGCCCGAGGCGCGCCGCGCCCGCATGATTGCCGAGTACGAGCTGAGCACGCAGGACGCGCATACGCTGACCGGCTCTCGCGAATTTGCCGATCGCTTCGAGGCTGCCGCCAGGGGAGCAAGGAATCCGCGCCGCGTGGCGAATCTGCTGCTCAGTGAGGTGGGCGGACGGCTGAAGGCGCTCGGCCTTGAGCAGGAGCAGTCGCCGGTATCGATGACGGGAATTGTCGAGGCAGCCGATCTGCTGGACGAAGGCAAGATCAGTTCAAAGCAGCTCAAGCAGCTGTTCGACGTCTGCTTCGAGAAAGGCGAGGACTTTGCCGTCGTCTACGAACGCGAAAAGCCGGAGCAGATTACCGACGCGTCGGCCCTTGAAAAGATGATCGACGAAGTCATCGCCGCGAATCCAAAGCAGGTGGAGCAGTATCGTGCGGGCAAAAAGACCATGGCGGGCTTTTTTGTCGGCCAGGTGATGAAAGCATCAAAAGGCCAGGCCAATCCAGCGCTGCTCAATGAACTGGTCACCCGGAAGCTTGAAGGCTGAAACCCGCGGGAACGGACCCGGGGGACAAACTCTGTTCAAAGGAAACGGCAACGGGCGTCCGCCGCGGCGGACGCCCGTTGCATGACCACTCTTCGGCTGGTCTACTTCAGTTTCAGATCGCTGATAAACGCCTTGCGCGAGTCCCAGGTGCTCACCGTTTTGACCGCGCTCTTCTTGCCGCCCTTCTCAGCCCACAGGTCGTAGTCTTCCGCCATGTTCACCTGGGCAAAGTAGTAGTGGCCCATCTCAGTCGAGGTATAACTGCGAATGGCCTTGGTTTTCTGGTTCTTGAGGAAAACCGTGGCGCCGATGACCGGCGTGGAGTCCTCGGTCAACACTGCGCCCGACACCACGCGTTCGCCCAGGTTTTGCGCCATCGCAACGGGCGGCGAAATGAGCGCGCCGCTCGAGCCTCCCGTTACCATTCCTGTCGCCATAGCGGCCACTACCGCCGCTGACAGCAGAATCGTGCGGTTAATCCTCACTCTTCCTCCTCTTCCTCCGCGTAGGGTTCGTCGTCCTCATCCAGGTCTTCTTCCACACGGGCCAATTCGAGCGGTTCAACTCCCACCACTTCGTACTCGGTTCCGCACTCGTCGCAGGCAACCACGTCGCCTTCTTCCACTTCGTCCAATTCGACGTCTAGATCATTTTCGCATTCCGGGCAGCTGGGCATGGCGGCCTCCTCTCTCTTTTCGGGCATGCGCGTTTCGGGTCACGGCTTATCACAGTGCAACATCGCTAGTTTTAGGGAGAACCCTGCCTCAGGTCAAGGGGCTCCGTCGTTGTCCGTCCCGCGCCTCCCATCCCCTGCCTCTCATCCCTGACACCAGGCAAGCGCATTGATTTTAAGCGCCTCGATCTGATTCGACGATAGACCCTGAAATTGGTTTAACCCATGCGTCCTGTCTCCGTCTGACCGATCGCGACCATGACAGCGGACTGCCAAACCGTTTACCCTGAGAGCAGCGATGGCAAGAATCGGCTCCAGCCCGTTTTCCTTCCCCGACTTCAGAGGGGCCACGCGCACCCTGGTCTTCGTTAACCTGGCCACTTTCTTTGCATTTCTGCTCGCGCAACTGCTCTCAGCCGAAACGGCCCTTCGCTTCTTCGGCCTGCTGGCCTTTGATCCGGCCGGCTTTTTGCATGGCTTTCTTTGGCAGCCGCTTACCTACAGCTTCGTCCACGCCGGCCTCGTTGGCACGCTTTTTGAGCTGCTTTCGCTCTGGTTTCTGGCCGGATTTCTGGAGCAGATGCACAGCTCCGCCTGGGTCAACGGTCTCTACGCAGTCTCAGTGCTGGGAACCGCCGCCGCCGCGCTTGCCATCTACGCCCTGAGCGGCCCCCTGGCTTACGCCCTTGCCCCTGTGGTCATGTTTGGCTGCTTTGGCGGTATTTTCGGCTTGCTGGTCGCCATCGGCACGCTCTACGGCGACACGGAATTCCTTCTCTTCTTCACCATCGGCATCAAGGCCCGCTACATGGCGATCATTTACGGCCTCATCGCCATCGCCATGCTGTTCAGCCAACAGCGGATGTACGCCTTTGCCCAACTGGGCGGCGCGCTGGCCGGCTGGCTCTATGCGCAGATGGCGCCACGCCGCGGCCTGTCGTTCCTGCTCAGCGAGCGCTGGTACGGCCTGCGCAACAGTTACTACAGGTACAAGCGCCGCCGCGCCGCTCGCAAGTTCGAGGTCTACATGAACAAGCAGAGCCGCACAGTGCGCTTTGACGGCAATGGCCGCAAGATCGACGACGATCCCGACGACAAAAAGCGCTGGAACTGAACGATGGCCCGACCGAATTAAAGCGATCGATTTACTTTTGATTTGCCAATTCGATTGCGCTCGGTTCTGTCAGCAATCGGCGAAGGCCCGGATTGAATTCCGTCGGCTTGTCGAGCGCCGCAAGAAACGCCTGCCACTGCGCTGGAGGAAGCGCGAATTCCCTCTGTTCCGCCAGCTCGATCTCCGCAACGGCACAGGCGCTCTGCACAACGAACTCAGTCACAGTCTGTCCCTTGCGAAGTGCACCTTTGCGCAGCAATGCCTCCTGGGCATCGGATAGCCGTGCGTTGATCCGTCGCGATTTCAAAGGACGTGGAGAGGTAGCCATGGAACACGCTCCGTACGTTCATTGTATGTCAAAACAAGCAAAATGAGTAGCTTAGAATGATTAATGCGGATGATTTCATCCAGGCATATAAAAATATTAAGATGGAAAAATCTAATATATACCATTATGTCATTTAATTTCATAGCGATTATGGTTTTTCTATTAACTGTATTAACTTTATTTAGACATTGATGTATTAGAGGTGCGCTATCGGCAGTCAGTACGAAATTTAGGTATTTGGTATATAATGGCTTAATCGAATAGATGGATCGAGACCGATGGATGACAAAATCGAGAACGCGGATGTAAATGCTGAGGAAGCCAAACGAAGAGTCCCAAGAGACCTTCGCTATCGCTCACAGCTCTTCCCGGGTTCGGACCACCTCGTCTTCAAGACCAGCGAAAAGGGATTCGTTCCCGTCCCTATTGTGCTTCGCAAGATGCTTCGATTTCTTAGCTCCCCAGAAATCCGCGTGTTGCTCTATCTATATCTACGTTGCAGCCAGTATGGAATCTGCTATCCGTCCACGGACGAAATTGTCCACGAACTTGGACTGACGAGCAAAAAAAACCTCCTTCCCCATTTGGCGAGCTTAGAACAAAAGCAGTTCATTACAATTCGAACGAGCGGAAGCAAGACTTTTTATCTTGTTCACGACCCGCGAATTGCAATTAAGCACATGCTCAACTCCAGGTTGTTGCCAGATGAAGACCTTTTCGAAATTAACGACCTATATGCTGATCTCAACCAAGGCCTTATCTCTAAGCATGGGGTTGGTCTAGTGGGCGAAGAGGAGAGATCATGAGCCTCGATATCTCCCTGGTTGAAAAACTGGCAGCCCATCATCAAGTGCGCGACTTCAAGTGCGGAAAGAACTCATTAGATCTCTTTATTCGCAAGTGGGCCCTTGTGAACCAGCGTGCCGATTCCTCGCAGACCTACGTTGTTCATCAGGGCAACGTCGTGATGGGCTATTACTCACTCGTGTTCAGTTCGGTCAAACAGGAGGATGCGCCTTTTTCGATCCAAACAGCGATGCCCGCGAATTATCCAATTCCAGTCATGCTCTTCGCTCGCTTTGCTGTGGAGAGAAAACTACAGGGCCTTGGAATAGGAACTTCGTTGCTTAAAGATGCATTTCTTCGCACGGCAGAAGCGTCTGAGATTGGCGGTCTCGCGGCGATCCTCGTCGATGCCATCGACGACAAGATGGTGAGGTTCTACAAGAGCTATGGGTTCAGGGACTGCCCCGCTGGGGAGCGGCAACTGATGATCCCAATGAAGGACGTGCGCACTCATCTCTCGGGCGCAGTCGTACAAAAATGATTGCCCGATGCCTAGGTGAACCTGGAAAGATGAAGCGCGGCTTAAATCCTCTAGCCCCGCACGATAAAATTTAAATGAAATGACATCTAAAATAGCGTTTCTTTTTCCGGGTC
>Ga0182016_10000489_pt1 | contig 49259 bp, 62 predicted proteins | sample 712S2MmetaG_FD_120491 | JGI IMG/M metagenome (GOLD analysis project Ga0182016, IMG submission 120491) | Permafrost microbial communities from Stordalen Mire, Sweden - 712S2M metaG | ecosystem: Environmental > Terrestrial > Soil > Wetlands > Permafrost | place: Sweden: Stordalen | collected...
ATCTTCGAACTCGCCACGCAGCTCGCGACCCGGCTGGATCGCACCAACCGCTAGCTCGGCGATCTGGCATTCGTCGACGTCACCGGCCGCGTCGCCCATGCAATCACCAGCCTGTGCGACGAACCCGACGCCATGACGCATCCGGAGGGCATGCAGATCAAGGTATCGCGCCAGGAACTGTCGCGGCTGGTCGGCTGCTCACGCGAGATGGCCGGCCGCGTGCTCAAGGTGCTCGAGGACCAGGGCCTGCTTCGCGCCACCGGCAAGACGATCGTGGTGTTCAATGCGCGCCCCAAGATGAAGACCCGGCCGGTGATCGTGCCCGCCAAGCCATCCAAGGACGGTCGGCCGGTCGCCCCGGCGAAGCCTGCGTTTGACGACGACGACGACGATGAGGACGACGATGAGGCCTAGGCGCGAGCAAGCGCGGCGCGCATCGCCGCGATAGTAGCCGGATAGTCCCTGCTGCCAAAGATCGCCGATCCGGCGACGAAGGTATCGGCGCCGGCGGTAGCCGCGGCGGCGATGTTCTCCACCTTGATACCGCCGTCGACTTCCACCCGGATCGCTCGCCCGCTGGCGGCGACCCGCCGCCGCACCTCTGCGATCTTCGGTAGCGTACTATCGATGAACTGCTGCCCACCGAAGCCCGGATTGACCGACATCAGCAGCACCAGGTCGAGCTTGCCGAGCGTGTAATCGAGCCAGTCAAGCGGCGTGGCCGGATTGAAAACCAGTCCGGGCCTGCAACCATGTTCCCTGATCAGGTGGATGGTTCGATCCACGTGTTCGCTGGCCTCGGGATGAAAACTGATATAGCTCGCCCCGGCGGCCGCGAAGTCCGGCACGATGCGATCCACCGGCCGCACCATCAGGTGCACGTCAATCGGCACCGTAACACCATGGCGCTTCAGCGCCGCACACACCACCGGGCCCACGCTCAGATTGGGCACGTAGTGATTGTCCATCACGTCGAAGTGAATCAGATCCGCGCCGGCGTCGATAACCGCATCGACCTCCTCGCCAAGGCGGGCAAAGTCAGCCGACAGAATCGAGGGCGCGATCCAGTGGGTATTGGCCATGAAGCTAGTTTAGCAGCCCAGCAGCGCTCGCCTGGCGTCAGCGCATTCCCCGGCGCTCGCGGATCAGCTCATAGGCCGCCTGGATCTGCTGCGTGCGCTCCTTGGCGCGCTCTAGCATTGATGGCGGCAGGCCGTTGGCCTTGAGCTTGTCGGGATGATGGCGGCTCATCTGCCGCCGGTAGGCCTTCACCACATCCTCATCCGACATCTGCGCCGAGGCCTCGAGCAGGCTGTAGGCCTGCGCGATGCGCTCGTTGCTGGCAGCCGCCGTTCCCATGCCCGCACCGCTGCCCGCCCCGGCGCCGCCGCCGCCCCCCATTGAGGCGCCCTGGCGAAAGCGCAGCAGGCTCTCGAGCCGCGCGAAGTCGGTGGCCGACAGGCCCAGCAGCAGCGCCACGCGCTGCAGGCGCGCCCGCGGCACTTCCGACAGGCCATTGCCGGCGAGCGATGCCTGCAGCTGGATCTCGACAAAAAATTGTGCCAGGTCTGGGTTACGCGCAATCGATGCGCGCAGGCGCCCAAGCGCCGCATCGAGATCGAATCCAGGCTGCTTGCCCTCGGTAAAGTAGGCGATTGCGGCCTGCATCTGTTCGGGCTGCAGATGCATTGCGTGCATCACCGCCCGTGCCGACGCGATCTCCTGCTCGGTCACGCGGCCGTCAGCCTTGGCGATATGCCCCATGACCCGAAACGCGGTCGGAAAGAACAGCTCGTTGACCATCCTCGGATCCGGACCGCCGGCAAACATCGCCAGGCTGATCTGGCCGGTATCGAACTGATGGCCGATAAACGCTCCGAGCGCGGCGCCAAACGGCCCCAGCGCCACCAGGCCGAGCGTACCGCCGATGATCTTGCCACCCCAGTTCATGGATTGCGCCATCGCTCGAGTGTGCTCAATGGTCGAACGCTCCTGTTGTCGCCGTGCCGCGGTACGCTTGACCCCGCCGCCGCGCGGGCGGCAAGATGCGCGCCCTTTTCACGCGCCTGGTATGGTAGCAAGCCTTGGCCACGACCCCCGGCACGGTTGCTCAATCCGCGGTCTATGAGACCGATCTAGCGGGACTGACCCGGCTGCATCGCGGCAAGGTCCGCGACCTGTATGCGCTCGATGACGATCGCATGCTGATGGTCGCCACCGATCGCCTGTCCGCATTCGATGTCGTGCTGCCCGATCCGATCCCAGGCAAAGGCCGGGTGCTGAACGAGATCTCGCTGTTCTGGTTTGGCCGCACCACCGCTATCGTACCCAATCATCTGACCGGCCTGCCGCTGAGCGCCGCCGTCACGGACGCCGCACAGCTGCGTTTGCTCCAGGGGCGCGCGGTCATCGTCCGGCGCCTGCGGGCGCTCCCGATCGAAGCCGTGGTGCGCGGCTACCTGATCGGCTCCGGCTGGAACGACTATCGCTCCAGCGGCGCCATCTGCGGCATCGCGCTGCCTGCCGGCCTGCAGCAGGCACAGCAGCTGCCGGCGCCGATCTTCACGCCGGCGACCAAGGCGGCACGCGGCGCGCACGATGAGAACATCTCGTTCAAGGCCACCGAACAGCTCATTGGCGCCGCGCTGGCGGCGCAGGTGCGCGACGTCGCGCTGGCGCTCTACACATACGCGGCGGCACACGCGCGTGCCCGCGGCATCATCATTGCCGACACGAAATTCGAATTCGGGCTCGACGCGCAGGAGCGGCTGACACTTATCGATGAGGTGCTGACGCCCGATTCCTCGCGCTTCTGGCCGGCCGATACCTGGCGGCCGGGCATCAGCCCGCCATCGTTCGACAAGCAGTTCGTGCGCGACTATCTGGAGACCCTGGACTGGGACAAGCGCTCGCCCGGGCCGCACCTGCCGCGCGAGATCATCGAGCGCACCGGCGAGAAATATCGCGAAGCACTGCGCCGGCTCACCAGTCCGTAGCCGCATGAGCGCAACGCCGGATCCGCGCCCCGCCTCCGAGAGTCTCTGGACCCGCGTGCAGCACCTGCCGGACCTGCTGCTGTTCGGTACCGAGGCCGAGCGGCCCGGCCTCGGCGGCCTGCTGCGCCGCTTGGCGCGCTATCCGTATGCGCTGCTGCGTGACCTGGCCGGCGGCAAGCTCAATCTGCACGCCATCGGACTGGTGTACGCGAGTGTGCTCGCCATCGTGCCGCTGCTTGCCTTCAGCTTCGGCATCCTCGCCGGCTTCCACGCCCAGGGCGTGCTCGAGCCGCTGGTGCATGACTTCTTCGGGCCGATGGGCGGCGCGGCCGATGAACTCACGGCGCGGGTGATGGAATTCGCCAATAACGTGCGCGGCGGACTGGTGGGCTCGGTCGGCCTGGCGCTGCTGATCTGGACCCTGATCAGCACCATGAAGAAGGTCGAGGACGGGTTCAATTTCGTCTGGCACGTGGACCTGCCGCGCAATTTCGGACGCCGCGTGGCCGAGTACGTCGCACTGCTGATCATCGGGCCGGTGCTGCTGGCCGCAGTGGTCGGTCTATCGCGGCTGGCGGCCGAGAGCGAACCGATACGGGCACTATCCGAGCTGCCGCTGATAGTGGGGGTAGTCGCCTTGACGCTGCACCTGGCACCCTACCTGATCGCCTCAGGGCTGCTGACGCTGATCTACATGGTGGTGCCGAATACCCAGGTGCGCTTCGGTCCGGCGCTCGCCGGCGGCATCTCCGCCGGCATTCTGTGGGCTGCGATCGGGCGATTCTTTACGCTGTTCGTGCTGTACTCGTCACGCCTTACGGTGGTCTATGCCGGCTTTGCGATCATCATCGCAACGCTGGTATGGACCTATTTCAACTGGATCATCCTGCTGATCGGCGCCCAGGTATCGTTCTACGCGCAAAATCCGGCCTATCTGCGCGTCGGCCTGCGCGAGCCGCGCCTGTCGTGTGCCGACACCGAACAGCTGGCGCTCGGCATCATGTTCCTGACCGGAGCGCGGTACCGCAGCGGCGGCGAGCGCGTAACGATCGCACTGCTGGCGGCAAAGCTGGGCTATCCGGGCATTGCGGTGGCGCGCATGTGCAAGACGCTGGAGGCCGCGGGCTTCCTAACCGCGGCGGCCGACGATTCATTGCTGCCCGGGCGCGATATCGCGCAGATCCCCGTGGTCGCCATTTTCATGGTAGCGCGCGGCCGCAGCAGCGGCCTGATCCGTACCGCAGGCGCGACACCACCGGTGATACTGCAGTTCTGCGCCGAGCTCGACCGCGCCTGGCAGCAGCGATGCGCCGGGCTGACGCTCGGCGAGTTGCTCGATCGGCAGCCGCTACCCGAGCAGCAGCCCGAGCAGCGGCAGCACAGCTGAGCCGATGCGGGCAGCAGATCACTGCCCTGCGATCGTCATCGCCTCGATCAGCAGCGAGCCGGTGCGGATCGCCCCCTGCACATCGACATCGTTGCCAACGGCGACGATGGTGCGCAGCATCTCGCGCAGATTGCCTGCGATGGTGACCTCGTGCACCGGATACGCCAGCGCGCCATTCTCCACCCAGAAGCCGCTAGCGCCGCGCGAGTAATCGCCGGTGACGGCATTGACGCCCTGGCCCATCAGTTCGGTGACATACAGGCCGGTGCCCATGCGCTGCAGCAGATCCTCGAACGTGCCGGTCTCGCCCGAGTTCACCATCAGGTTGTGAATACCCCCGGCATTGCCGGTGGTCGTCAGGCCGAGCTTGCGCGCCGAGTAGCTCCCCAGCACATAGCCCTGCAACACCCCGCCGCTCACCAGATCCCTATCACGTGTGGCCACGCCCTCGGCGTCGAACGGACTGCTGGCCAGGCCCTGCAGCAGGTGCGGACGTTCCACGATGTTCAGGAAACAGGGAAACACCGCCTGTCCGGCCGCATTGAGCAGGAATGAGGAGCGCCGGTACTGGCTGGTGCCGCTGATCGCGCCGATGAAATGGCCGAACACGCCGCGCGCCAGCTCGGGCGCATACAACACCGGCGCGCGCCGCGTGGAAAGCTGGCGCGCGCCCAGGCGCCGCAGGGCGCGCTGCGCGGCCCGCCTGCCGATCGAGCTCGCCGACTCGAGCGCGCCCGGATTGCGGGAAACGCTGTACCAGTAATCGCGCTGCATATCCTGGCGCTCCTGCGCCACCAGCGCACAGCTGAGTGAATGGCTGGTGCTCGGAAAGCCGGCCAGGAAGCCGAGACTGTTACCATGCACGCGCACCCCGCTGTGCGTGGTCACGGTCGCGCCCTCGGAATTCTTCAGTCGCAGATCGCAGGCAAGACCTGCGGCTTCGCACTCGCGCGCCAGCTGCACCGCCTGCTCGGGCTCGATGTCCCAGTGGTGATACAGGTCCAGGTCCGGAATCTCGCGCGCCAGTGCCTGCGGATCGGCCAGCCCGGCGCACGGATCAGCCGCGGTGTGCTGCGCAATCGCCGACGCCTTCCGTACCGTCTCGTGCACCGCGGATGGCCGCAGATCCGCGGTACTCGCCGAGCCCTTCGACTGGCCGAAGTAGACCGTGACCGACAGGCCGCGGTCGCGGTGGTATTCGATGGTATCGACTTCGCCCAGCCGCACGGTAACGGTCAGGCCGCGCTGCAGGCTGACGTCCGCCTCGGCCTGGCTCGCGCCGGCGCTCTGTGCCTCGGCGAGCGCGCTCGCGACCACTTGTTTGAGTTCGCTGATTCTCGAGGCATCGACCTGCCTTGAGGCCACCACCTGCTGCGACATCGGTACGGTTCCTTGTTGCGGTCAAACATGCGGTCAGGCACGCGGCCGCGCGCTGTGCCATGATTTCAGTTCCGATTGTAACAGTGCGCCGCGCACCCACCGTCCCAGGGAGCTTATCTGAGCGAGCTGAGCGAGCGAAAATCGGCCGCTGGCAAGCCAGCGGCGCAGCCGCAGCGCGCGCAAGCCGACGCCAGTGTCGCCGATGAGACCGCGGAGCGCCCAAGCCGCTCGGCGCGCAAGCGCCAGGCCGAGGCGCTGCAGAAGCTCGGCGTCGGACTGACGAGGATGCGGCCGGCGAAATTGCGTGAGCTGCAGCAGCACCTGCATCTGCCGGAAGTGCTGTTCGAAGCGATTCTCGAAGTCCATCGCCTGCGCGGCGGTCCGGGCCTCGCCCGCCAGCGCCAGTACATCGGCCGCCTGATGCGCGATGTCGACCCACGGCCGATCGAGCGCGCGCTGGCGGAGTTCTCCCGCAGCGGTGATGCTAAAATGCCTCGATGAACGCGCTTGTCGGCATCATCATGGGTTCATCTTCCGACTGGGAGACCATGAGCGCTGCGGCGGACATGCTCACCAAACTTGCGATCCCGCACGAGGCGCGCGTGGTGTCGGCGCACCGCACTCCCGACCTGCTGTTCGAATATGCGGCCGGTGCCGCGGCGCGTGGCATCGAAGTGCTGATTGCCGGCGCCGGCGGTGCGGCGCACCTGCCGGGCATGGCAGCCGCCAAGACCGCACTGCCGGTGCTGGGGGTGCCGGTGCAGTCACGCGCGCTTAACGGTCTTGATTCATTGCTGTCAATCGTGCAGATGCCCGCCGGCGTGCCGGTCGCAACCTTTGCCATCGGCAGTGCCGGCGCCAGCAACGCGGCGCTGTTCGCCGCTGCGATTCTCGCGCCGCGCTACCCGCAGATCGCGCAGGCATTGCGGGAGCAGCGCGCCGCACAGACCGCAGCGGTACTGTCCAAGCCCGATCCACGCAGCGCGTAACACAAGGACCCCAGGTCCATGACAATAGGTATCGTGGGCGCCGGTCAGCTCGGCCAGATGCTCGCGCTCGCCGGCTTTCCGCTCGGTCTCGATTTTTTGTTCTTCGACCGTAGCGCGGACACGCCGGCCGGGCGCATTGCACCGCTGCTGGCCGGAGAGTTCCATGACGAGGCGCTGCTGGCCGAGCTGGCCCGGCGCAGCGACGTCATCAGTTTCGATTGGGAAAACATCAGCGTCCAGGCGCTGCGCCGGGCCGCCCGCGGCACCCGCATCGCCCCCCCGCTCAAGGCGTTGAGCGTGGCGCAGGACCGCCTAGCCGAGAAGCGCTGTTTCCAGCGGCTGTCGATCCCCACCACGCGCTTCGCGCCGGTCGGCAGCCGCGCCGCGTTGTCGCACGCGGTGGATCGGATCGGGCTGCCCGGCGTGCTCAAGACCCGCCGCTTCGGCTACGACGGCAAGGGCCAGTATGTGCTGCGCGCACACCCCGACATCGATGCCGCCTGGGAGGTGCTCGGCGGCGCACCGCTGCTGTACGAGCAATTCGTGCCATTCGACTACGAGGTATCGATCATCGGCGTACGTGCGCGCTCCGGCGAGATCGGCATCTATCCGCTGAACCGCAATTTTCATGTGGACGGCATCCTGCGCCTGACGCTCGCCCCGTGGAGCGCCCTGCGCCTGGCCGCAGCAGCACAGCGAAGCCTCAGGAGAGTGCTCGAACACTTCAACTATGTGGGTGTGCTGGCGATCGAGTTTTTCGTGCAGCGCGGACGGCTAGTGGCGAATGAAATGGCTCCCCGGGTCCACAACTCCGGCCATTGGACCATCGAAGGCGCGGTCACCAGTCAGTTCGAGAACCACCTGCGCGCCATCGTCGGCCTGCCGCTCGGGTCTACCGCAGCACGCGGTCATTCGGCAATGATCAACCTGATCGGGACCATGCCCGCAGCTCGCCGCTTTCTGGCCGAGCCAGGCGTGCATTGGCACGACTACCGCAAGGAACCACGTCACGGTCGAAAGCTGGGCCATTGCACCATCAACGAATCGAGCGCTGCGACCCGCACGGCACGCGCCAGGCGGCTGTTGCCTCTGCTCTACCCGCAACTCGCGCTCCGGCCGTAGTATCATTTCGCAGCAATGAACCTGGAGCTGTTCAAACTCAGGGAACTCCCCTTCCGGCTCAGTCCGGACCCGCAGTTTCTTTATTTGAGCAAGGCCCACGCGCGCGCCAAGGCCTACATGGAATCGACCGTGTGGTTCGCCGACGGCTTCGTGGTGATTACCGGCGAGATCGGCTGCGGCAAGACCACACTGATCGAGACCTTTCTGCAGGAGCTGCAGAACGACGTGATCGTGGCGCAGATCAACCAGACCCAGGTGTCGTCGCTGGAATTTCTGCAGTCGGTGCTGGTGCAGTTCGGCTTCAAGCCGTTCAAGATGAAGAAAGCCGAACTGCTGGCGACGCTCAACGACTACCTGGTCGAGCAGTACAACGCCGGCCACAAGCTGGTGCTGATCATCGATGAAGCGCAGAACCTGACCCAGACCGTGCTGGAGGAAGTGCGGCTGCTGTCAGGCATCGAGACGCCGAAGGAAAAGGTGTTGCGGATCATTCTTGCCGGGCAGCCGGAATTGAATGAAAAGCTCGATGCACCGGAACTCGAACAGCTGGCGCAGCGCGTGCGCCTGCGTTTTCACCTGCCGGCTCTCAGCAGTATGGAGATGCGCGCCTACATCCTGCACCGCCTCGAGGTGGCCGGGTCACAGGGTCGCGAGATCTTTGCCAACGACACCTATGAGCTGATCTTTCGCTACACCGGCGGCGTACCGCGATTGACCAACACACTGTGCGACACCGCGATGCTTGCGGCAGCGAACAAGAACCACGATGCCGTGACGCGCGATGAGGTCACGGCCGCGATCGAAGAGCTGCAATGGCAGGAGTATGCCTCGCGCACCGGCACGCGCCTGCTGCGAGTGCGCGGCGACACGGCTGGCGGCCAGGGCGGCGACACACGCGCACGCGCCAACAATGGGGCGGATGCGCCGCTGGCGCGCATCCTGCTCGCGGCCGGCGGACGTACCGTGAGCGAACGGGCGCTGTATCCGGGCCGCCTGATCATCGGCCGCACGGCCGCCAACGACCTGCAGATCGAGAGCCGCTTCGTGAGCCGGCATCACTGCCAGATCGTCACCACGGCGCACAGCTGCGTGATCGAAGACCTCAACAGCACCAACGGTATTTTCATGCACTCCAAGCGGGTGCGCTACCACAACCTCAACGACGGCGATGTCGTCATGATCGGGCAACATGAGCTGCTCTACATCGATGAGCGGGGCCAGCACCGCCCGCAGGGCGAGGCCCATGCAGCACCCTCGGCCACCGGCGACCACCAGGCAGACAGCGGCGGCTGAAGCGCGCTCAGGGCTCCTGCGGGCTCCTCAGGGCATCATTCATTATCGACATCGCTGCCAGGTTTCCCCTGGTGCGACCAATACTCGGCGCGAGTGGTGCGAAAGTCACGTCGCCGCAGCCATATCGCCGCCCCGCCTACTAGTCCCGCAAGCCCGGCCAGCAGCAGCATTATCGACAACGCACCCGAATGCAGCTGGTAGCTGATCGCTATCAGCAATGCACCAGCCAGCGCGTACGCCCAGGGCAGGCTCTCATAGACCGGTTTGGAGAATTGCACGCACCCTCCGCAACACGCCCACGGTGTCAGGCGGTTCCGCCCACCGTGAGCCCGTCGATGCGCAGCGTCGGCTGACCGACCCCTACCGGCACGCTCTGACCTTCCTTGCCGCACACGCCGATGCCGTCATCGAGCTTCAGGTCATTTCCGACCATGCCGACGCGCGTCAGTACGTCCGGGCCATTGCCGACCAGCGTCGCGCCCTTGATCGCCGCGCCGATGCGCCCGTTTTCAATCAAATAGGCTTCACTGGCGGAAAATACGAACTTGCCGGAGGTGATATCGACCTGGCCGCCGCCGAAGTTCACCGCGTATATGCCGCGCTTCACCGACGCCAGGATCTCGGCCGGATCGTAACTACCTGGCCGCATGTAGGTGTTGGTCATGCGCGGCATGGTGACGTGCGCGAACGACTCGCGCCGCCCGTTGCCGGTGGACCGGCCGCCCATGAGCCGCGCGTTGAGCGAATCCTGCATGTAGCCGCGCAGCACGCCGTCCTCGATCAGGGTGGTGCACTGCGTCGGCGTGCCCTCGTCGTCGATATTGAGTGAACCGCGGCGCGCCGCGAGCGTGCCATCGTCGACCACGGTGCAGCCCGGCGCGGCGACGCGCTCGCCAATGCGGTTGCTGAACGCGGATGTACCCTTGCGATTGAAATCGCCTTCCAGGCCGTGCCCGATCGCCTCGTGCAGCAGCACGCCCGGCCAGCCCGGCCCCAGCACTACGGTCATGGTGCCGGCGGGTGCCGGTACGGCTTCGAGATTGACCAGCGCCTGGCGCACCGCTTCGCGCGCCAGCGATAGCGGCCGGTCCGCGGCCACCAGCTCATCGAGCGTGTAGCGCCCGCCGCAGCCGGCGTAGCCCTGCTCGCGCCGCCCGTTCTGCTCCACCAGCACCGTGACATTCATGCGTACCAGCGGGCGAACGTCGCCGGCCAGCACGCCGTGGCTGTTGGCCACCAGTATCAGCTCATGCGACGCAGTAACGCTGGCCATCACCTGCACTACACGCGGGTCCATGCGGCGCGTCTCGCGATCCACGCGCTCGAGCCAGGCAATCTTCTCTTCATCCTTCAGGCTGATGAGCGGATCGGTCGGCAGATAGAGCTGATGGCCGGCTGCCGGCCGCCAGGCCTGCACGGCCCCATCGCCGCCAGCCACTGCGATGGCGCGCGCCGCCCTGGCCGCCTCCTCCAGCGCCGGAGCCACGATTTCGTCCGAGTAGGCAAACCCGGTCTTCTCGCCCGCCATCGCCCGCACGCCGACGCCCTGCTCGATGCTCGAATTGCCTTCTTTGACGATGCCATCCTCGAGCGCCCAGCTTTCCTCGCGCGACAGTTGAAAATACAGGTCGGCCGAATCCACTGCTGACCCGAGCACCAGGCCGAGTGCCTGCTCCACCCGGCCCACATCCAGCCCGGCGGGCGCAAGGATGCCGTCGCGTACATAACGCAGCGGGTCGAAGGTCAGGGCAGTGGTGTTCTCGGGCATGGCGCAGCTATTGACGCTCACATTAGCCGATGCGTCAAGGCGGGAAAATTGCGCCTGGCTTCCGCCTGTGCCGCCAGATCGAACTCCGCGATGACCACACCGACGCCGCTCTCGAGGCGCGACAACACCTTGCCCCAGTAGTCCACGATCAGGCTGTCGCCGTAGGTCTCGCGGCCGCTGGCATGGCGTCCCCACTGCGCCGGTGCCACCACGTAGCTCAGGTTCTCGATCGCCCTGGCGCGCAGCAGCGTTTCCCAGTGCGCTTGGCCGGTCGGCACGGTAAAGGCCGACGGCATCGCCAACCACTGCGCGCCGGCCGCCGACAGTTGCCGATACAGCTCCGGAAAGCGCATGTCATAGCACACCGACAGGCCCAGCAGGCCTGCCACAGTCGGCACTAGCACCGGCCGCGAACCGGGAGCGGTGTTGCGTGACTCCCGGTAGCTCTCAGTCTTGCCCGGAATATCGACATCGAACAGGTGCATCTTGTCATAGCGCGCCACGCGCCGGCCGTCATCGGCATACACCAGGCATGCGCCAGCAACCCGGCCGTCGGCCGGCTGTGCTATCGGGGTGGTGCCGCCGACAAGCCACAGTCCGAGCTCGCGCGCCTGCTGCGACAGAAACTGCTGCACCGGACCGTCGCCGTCGGCCTCGGCGACGGCGCGCTTGTCCACATCGCGCAGCCCCATGAACGAGAAGTTCTCCGGCAGCACCGCCAGGCGTGCGCCGGCCGCGCGCGCCTCGGCCAGCAGGCGCGCAGCCGTCTCCAGATTCAGCGCCACATCGGCGGCCGAGGTCATCTGCAACGCGGCCACCTTGACCGGCTCAGTGGAAGCGATGGATGCCATGCGTCAATGCCTCTAATGCTGCGCTGCTGTGTTGAAGCTCAGGCACGTGTGCCGGGCAGCGCGCCCCGGACCGGCACCCCGGCCTCACTCAGCAATTGTGCGGTCTCGAACAGCGGTAGCCCGACCACGCCTGAGTAGCTGCCGCGCAACTCCTGCACGAATACCGCGCCGCGTCCCTGGATTGCATAAGCGCCGGCCTTATCGCACGGCTCACCGCTGTCCCAGTAGTGCGCGCATTCGCGCTCGCTCAGCGCCCGGAAGCGCACCTCACTGCGCGACACGCTGCAACGCATGCCGTTGGCGCTGGCCAGCGCCACGGCTGTCAGCACCTCATGCCAACGGCCTGACAGCCGCGCCAGCATCCAGAGCGCATCGGCGCGATCACGCGGTTTACCGAGCAGCTCATCATCGATCACCACCGCCGTATCCGCACCCAGCACCGCGAACTCCACCGCTGCAGCAGCCCCGCTCACCGCGGCCAGCGCGACCTGGACCTCCAGTGCCTTGTTCCTGGCCAGGCGGCGTACACAGTCCTCGATCAGCTCGCCGGCGCCGCGCCGCTCATCGATGTGGGCCGGTACCACGCGATGCGCGACGCCAATCTGCAGCAGCAACGCGGCGCGGCGCGGTGATGCCGATGCCAGGATCACGACCGGTGCAGTCACATTGTCGCTCATGCCCACCGTCACTCTCGCCGGCACTGATGCCGCATGACTAGTCGCGATGATAAGGGTGTCCGGCCAGCAGCGTTGCGGCCCGATAGATCTGCTCCGCCAGCACCACGCGCACCAGGCCGTGCGGCAGCGTCAGGCGTGATAACGACCAGCGGAAATGCCCGCGTGCCAGGACCTCTTCCGACAATCCATCCGGGCCGCCGATGATAAATGCCAGATCCTGTCCCGACGCGCGCCGCTGCTCGAGCCAGTGCGATAATTCCAGCGTGGTGCGTTCGGCACCGTGCTCATCCAGCGCCACGACGAAATCGCGCGGCGCCAGCAGCGCAAGGATCCGCTGCGCTTCCGCCGCCATCGCCGCCAGCGCGGCACCGCCGCTGTGCCTGCGGCTTGCGGTAGGCAACTCGATGAGTTCCAGCTTCCACATGGCGCGCATCCGCCGCCAATAATCGCTGAATGCCGCGTCCACCCAGTCCGGCATGCGGGTGCCAATGGCAATCAGGCGCAGTCGCATTGAGCTGGAGTGCCGTCTTGGGCGTTTAGGGCCTGCGCCGCGCGACAGTCATCACGGCGGCCCTCAGCGCGCCGCTGCCCGCGGCGCTGCGCGGCGGCGCGGCGCGGCACTGGCGGCACGCCGCGGCGTACCGGGCGGCGCCTCCCACAGCTGTTCGATCGCATAGAATTCGCGTACCCGCGGCAACATCACGTGCAGCAGCACATCCTGCAGATCCACCAGCACCCACTCGCCGTCGCGCTGGCCTTCGACGCCCAGTGGCCGCAGTCCGGCTTCGCGGGCCTTTTCCTGCACCCGCTGCGCGATGGCGCGCACGTGGCGATCGGAGGTGCCGGAGGCCACGATCATGGCGTCGGCGATATCGGTCAGCTCGCGCACATCCAGCAATTTAACATTCACTGCCTTCATCTCATCCAGCGCCGCAAGCACGAGTTTTTCGAGTGCGGAGTTGCGTCGCGGTGCGCGGCGCGGGCGGGCGAGTGTGGTCATGCGCGTCGGTTCAGCCTCCCTGTCTGTTACGCCCAGCATAACACCCGGTACGTACGATGAGCTCGCGCACTGCGTCGGGCACCAGATAACGCAGGTCCTGGCCGGACATAATCAGCGCGCGCAAATCGGTCGACGCGATCTCGAGCTGCGTCACCGCGCGCACGTAAATCCGTCCCGCGGCCGAGGTATGCAGGTCGCGCACGCTGCCGGTACCACGGTCCACCATGACCTCGCCCAGGGGGCCGGTGATCGGCGCCTTCCACCCGGGCCGGTGCGCCACCACCACATGGCACAGGTCGAATATCTCGTTCCACCGGTGCCAGGTCGGCACGCCCAGAAATGCGTCCATGCCGAGCAACAAGCACAGCGAGCGCTGCGGGTATTCGCGCCGCAGTTCGGTCAGCGTATCAATAGAATATGAAACCCCGCTGCGCCGGATCTCCCGATCATCGACCGCAAAGCCGGGCTGTCCGGCAACCGCCGCGCGCACCATTTTCAGCCGCAGCGCGCTCGGCGCCAGTGGATCCACCCGGTGCGGTGGATCGCCAGTGGGCAGAAAACGTACTTGCGACAGCTTGAGCGCCTGCAGCAGCTCGAACGCGGTGCGCAGATGGCCGTAGTGGATCGGGTCGAAAGTGCCTCCGAAGAGGCCGATGGGTTCAGTCATTGCGCGACAAGTCTGGTGGCCGAGGCTGCGATGCGCAAGCCGCGCCGGTCAACGCCCCGGCCACACCAGCGGCAGGCTGCGCAGGCCGGTGAGTTCGACCGCCAGTAATGCCAGCTCATCCCAGGGATCCCCTGTGCTCATGCCCTTCGCCATGCGGTCTGCGCGCCCGGCGCGCAGCGTCAGTCGCGCGAACGGCAGGCGCTGCGACCGCGCGCGCGCGCCCGCGGGCGCAACCGCCTGCTGCGCCGCCCGCAGCTCCTTCGCCAGCGACCACAGCGCCAGCAGCGCTTCCGTGCCTTCAGCCTGAAGGCCGCCCAGGATACGCAGCGCCCGCGCGGCGTCGCCGCTGCGCACCGCCTCGCCCAGCTGAAACACGTCGAACCGCGCGCTGTCGGCGCTCCCGGCTGCGACATCCGCCACGCTGACGCGCGCGCCGCGCGGCAACAGCATGGCAAGCTTGTCGACCTCCTGGCGCGCCGCCAGCAGATTGCCCTCGCTACGCTCGGCCAGCAGTGCCAGCGCATCATCGGCCGCCGATAACCCCGCGCAAGCGAATCGCGATCGCAACCACTGCGGCAGCTGTGCGCGCTCGACCGCCCAGATCGGCAGCCACGCGCCGCGCTGCTGCGCCGCCTGAACCCATTCCGATCCCTGCGTCTCGCGCTCCAGCCTGTCGGTGATCACCAGCACCAGCAGATCATCGCCCGCCGCCTCGAACAACTTGACCAGCACCGCCGCTCCGGCGATGCCCGGTTTGCCGCTCGGCATGCGGATCTCCACCAGCCGGCGTGCAGCGAACAGCGATAATGCCTGCGCGGCCTGGCGGACATCATCCCAGACCGGGCTGCTGCTGCGATCGATGAAGAACACCTCGCGCTCGGCATAACCTGCCTGGCGCGCGCGCGCGCGGATCGCGTCCGCCGCCTCGCCCACCAGCAACGGTTCGTTACCCGACACCAGGTAGACCGGTAGCAGCCGCTCGGCGAGCCGGGCGTCCAGGCTGTCGAAGGTAAGCTTCATCGCTCGTGCCCCCAGTTGTGCATCGTCAGCACGATATCTTAAGCTGAGCGGCAGTCTCACACCGATCAAAGCCCTGCTGTCATGCCAACACTCTTCGAGCGCATCATCAGCGGCGAACTGCCCGCGAGCATCGTCTACAAGGACGATCGCGTGACCGCATTCCGCGATATCCACCCGCGCGCGCCGACGCATATCTTAATCGTTCCCAACAAGCCGATACCGACCGCCAACGACGTCACCGCGGCGGACGAATCGCTGGTCGGCCATATGGTGCTGGTGGCGGCGCAGATCGCCCGCGGCGAGGGCATCGCCGACAGCGGCTATCGCCTGGTCGTCAACTGCAATCGCGACAGCGGCATGGAAGTCTCCCACCTGCACGTGCATCTGCTCGGCGGCCGCCCGCTGGGCGCAATGGTCTCGACTTGAAGCGCCGCACCGGCCCGACGCGGCCTGGCAGGCGCAGCGGCGGCGCCCAGCGGCCGGCAGCGAGCCGCAGATCCAAAAGAAAGCCCCGTGCTACGGTTAGCCGCAGCGCCCGACGCGTCCCCGCCGCCAAGAGCGAGCCGGCCCCCCGGCCGGCGGCGGCGCGCACCGCGCTGTATGCGCCCCTGCGCCCGTTTCACAAGGCACACCTGCGCGTCTCGAGCTTGCATGAGCTGTACTACGAGGAGAGCGGCAACCCGAAAGGCAAGCCGGTGGTATTCCTGCATGGCGGCCCCGGGGGCGCCACCGACCCGGCCATGCGGCGCTTCTTCGACCCCAGAGGCTACCGCATCGTGCTGCTGGATCAGCGCGGCTGTGGCGCTAGTCGCCCGCACGCCGAGCTGCGCGATAACACCACCTGGGATCTGGTCGCGGACCTGGAGAAGCTGCGCCTGCATCTGGGACTGGAGCGCTGGATGGTCTTTGGCGGCTCCTGGGGTTCAACGCTCGCGCTGGCCTATGCACAGCGCCATCCCGAACGCGTCACCGAGCTGGTGCTGCGCGGTATTTTTCTGCTGCGCAGCTCGGAGCTCGAATGGTTCTACCAGGACCCGCTGGGCGCGGCTTCGATCTTCCCCGATCTATGGGAAAGGTATCTGGCGCCGATTCCGCCCGCAGAGCGCGCCGACATGATGCAGGCCTACTACCGCCGCCTGACCTCCGAGGATCGCGCCATCCGCGCGACCGCGGCCCGCGCCTGGGCGACGTGGGAAGGCGCAACCAGTTTCCTGCGCACCAATCCAGCCTACGTCGCGAAATTCGATAACCCCGGCTACGCTGCCGCGTTTGCCCGCATCGAAGCGCATTATTTCGTCAATCATGGGTTCATGGACAGCGACGACCAGTTGCTGCGCGATATCGAGCACATTCGCCACATTCCGGCGATCATCGTCCAGGGGCGCTACGACATCGTGTGTCCGATGCGCAGCGCCTGGGACCTGCACCGCGCCTGGCCGGAGGCCGAGCTGCGCATCGTGCCCGAAGCCGGTCATTCCGCTTTCGAACCGGCCATCACTAGGGAGCTGGTCGCAGCGACCGATCGGCTGCTGCGGCGCGCGCGCAGCAGCCGTTAGCCGTGCTGCCGATCAGGGCGCCGGGGCGCGTATCGCCTGGCGAGACAGCAGGCGCTCGATCCGCTCGCCGAAGAAGGCCTGCGGTTCCGAGGCTGTCACGTGCTCGTCCAATTCGCGCTTCGCAATCGCCTCCCGCGTGAGCGCAAAGGCATCCCGCAGGGTTTTCGCCCGCGGCAGCGCATCACGATAGAATGCCTCGCCAAAGTAGGTCAGGTCACGATCGTCCGAGCATCCGAATGAGGTCCGGTCGGCAGCGGCCGCCGTTATCAGCACCGTGTCGGGATCCTGCAGCGCCCCGATAAACGCGCCGGCGTGGCAGGCGGAGATCACGATGACGCGCCATTTGATGCCGGAATCGCGCAGTGCCGATGCCAGGTTTTCCCCGCTCACCTGTTCCAGCGGCAACACGCCGTTGGATACCGACAGCAGCGGTTCATCCGAACCATGCGATGACAGCGACAGGAACAGGATGTCGCGCTCGATATTCATTTTCTTTGCGATCTCGCCCAGCGCATAGCGCAGTCCGGATACGGTAGCCAGTGGGTAGCTGTCGAAGTCACGGTGATCGTTGATCAGCAGCAGCTGGCGCTCGCTACTGTCGAAGCGCTGCCCGACGACGCGTGCCGCCAGCTTGATCTCCTCGGCGAATACCTTCTGCGAGGCGACGCCGGCAAAGCCTACAAAGAACACGGACGAGCGGCTGGGATCGGTGCCGCTGTCGGCTACTGCCTGCAGTGCCTCATCCAGCCGGTCGCGCTGCTCGAACAGCAGCGCCTCGGCGATCTGTGGCGACATCGCCGCGTCAGGTGCATCGACATTGTCGGGCGGGGCCCAGAACGTCGGGCGCAGGTCGATCCGCTGCCCGAGCCAGAAGTAGGCCGCCAGTAGCGCCGCGGCGGCGAGCACCGCCCTGATCTGCAGCTTGCCCGACACGGCGCGCAGAGCACGCGCCGCGTACACCAGCAGGCAGACAGCAAGCAGCGCCCAGGTAAGCGCATCCCAGCGCTCGGTCAGCCACATGCCGAGCAGCGCGTCGGCGGCGATCAGCAGCGGCAGCGGTGCGACCACGAACAGCAACGTGTAGCGCATCGGCAGCAGTGGCCTGGACAGCCGCGCCATGACATACGCCAGCGCAAGCCCGAGCAGTGCGGCCAGCGCCAGCATCGAGATGCCGAAGCTGTCGAACTCGACACCCGGCCCCCACTGCAGCCGATCGACGATCAGCCAGGCAGCCAGCGCCATGCCGGCGCAGAATGCGATCGACGCATCGCCTGCCATGGCGCCCGGATCGGTCAAGCGACGCAATGTCAACAGCCGCAGCAATCTCGCCAGCCAATTTGATTTTCGATCAGTTCCAATGACTTCCATCAGACTCGACTCCATCCGCTAAACTTATCCGCATGAGCAAGATACATTTCATCGGCGGCGAGAAGGGCGGCGTCGGCAAATCGGTCGTGGCGCGCATTGTCGCGCAATACTTTATCGATCACGGGCAGCCGTTTCTCGGCTTCGATTGCGATCGAACGCACGGCGCGCTGCTGCGCTTCTATACGAGCTATGCCGCGCTGGTGGACGTCGACGACTACCAGAGCCTCGATCGCCTGGTGGACCTGGCCGCAGCCGAACCGGCGCGCAACATCCTGGTCGACCTGGCGGCGCAGACACAGCTGCCGCTGGCGCGCTGGATGACGGAGTCGCGGCTGCTGGAACTGGCGCCCGATCTGAACATTTCGCTGGTCTACTGGTTTGTGATGGACAACGGCTTCGATTCGGTCGAATTGCTGCGCAAGTTTCTCGACCAGTTCGGCGGCAAGATGCAACTGGTGCTGGTGCTCAACCAGCTGCGTGGCGCGCAGTTCGCACAGCTGGAGGCTTCCGGCATGCGGGCGCGAGCCGAAGCGCTGGGCGCGAAGACTATGGCGCTGCAGCGGCTGGCGGATGCGACCATGCAGAAGATCGACGCCAACAGCCGCAGCTTCTGGGCAGCGCTTAACAACGGCGCCGGTGCCGATGGCACTTTCGGCTTGCTCGAGCAGCAGCGCCTGTGGGTCTGGATCAAGCGTGCCTATGAGGAGATCGACCGCATCGCCTGAGCGGTCCCGGGGCGCACCATCAGCCACGCAATGCGCCGGTGAGACGCTGGCCGGCGTCGATGAGGCCGCGCTGCAACAGCCACGAGCGCGCGTCCGCCGCATCGTGCTCGAACCAGGCGCAGGCAGCGCCCAGTCGAAAGCTATAGCCCCAGCGATCCATGTCCTGGTACATCTGCTGGCGCGCAATGCCGGCGAGGGCGTCGCCCATGAGGATCTGCAGGTAGCACACCGCGCTTTCCTCGGCATCATCACCACCGGCATCGCGATTGAGCCTGTTACGGCGCCCGGGCGTCATGCAGATGTAGTGTGCCGCCTCGTGCAGCACCGAGTGCAACGGCGTATCGACGCGCGCGTACAGGGAATTGCCCAGCAGCCCGGCCTCGCTCTCGCCCCAATAGGAACCTGGAATCGGCTCGGCCTCGGGCACCGGCCGCAGCGCAAGTCCATAACCGTCCAGCAGCCGGATCAGCGCGCGGCGATCGACGGAACCGAGCAGCAGCATTGCCGCACACGACCTGTTTCAGTGCGCCGCAGTCGCGCTGCCGGACAGGCTCGACAGCCGCCGCATCACGACGCTCGTCAGATCGTTGGCCAGCGCCTCGCTCAGGATTGACTTCTCGCGCTCCTTGGCCAGCAGCGCGCTTTCACTGTAGCTGTAGTCGCGCACCAGCCGGTGTTCCTCCGGTGCGATGAGCTCGTGGCCAGCCGAGCTCACCGAGAACTTCAGTGTGTACCTAAGCTCGTACTCGGTCGGCACGTTGAGGGTCGATACCGTCAGAATCCGCTCGACGGCGGTGTCGGTGATGACGTGGATGACCGCCACAGACTGCTCCTTGCTGTCGTCTTCGATGCGCGTGCCGGCAGCCAGCAGCGCCTTGCGCAGGCCGAAATAGAAATCCGACTGGGTATCAACGGCATCGATCTGCACCACGGCAAGCGAAGGCGGCAGCGGCACGCTGCCCACGAGCCGGAAGCCGCAGCCGGTGAGAAGCTGAGCCGCCAGCACGGCCGTCGCCAGCGCCGCTGCGCCGCGCCTGCTCATACCACCAGGTTCACGAGCTTGTCCGGCACATGCACCGCCCGGCGCACTTCCTTGCCGGCAATGAAGCGTTGCACGTCCGGGTCGGCGAGTGCCGCGTCGACGGCGATCTGTCGCTGCGCACCCGCGGGCAGCTGCACACGAGCGCGCAGCTTGCCGTTGACCTGTACCACTAATTCGACCAGGTCCTGCGCCAGCGCCTCGCGGTCGGGTTCGGGCCAGGGCTCATCGATCACGGCCCTGCGATGCCCGAGTTCCTGCCACAGCGCATGACAGACGTGCGGCACGATCGGTGACAGGGCGAGTACGGCTATTTCCAATGCTTCCTGCCGGACCGTGCGCGCACTGTCATCGCTGTCGGTGTAGTGGCCCACGGCGTTGAGCAGTTCCATCACCGCCGCGATCGCGGTGTTGAAGGTGCGGCGCCGTGCGATATCCCCGGTCACCTTCGCCAGCGTCTGGTGCGCCGCTCGACGCAGCTCGCGCGCCGCAGGCGAGAGCGTGGCGGCAGGCAGCGCCGGCACCGGTGCGGCGGCGCCGGCAGCGGCAGCGGCAGCGACATGATCGTAGACCGCCTTCCACAGCCGGCGCAGGAAGCGAGACTGCCCCTGCACGCCGTCATCCGACCACTCCAGCGACTGCTCGGGCGGCGCGGCGAACATCATGAACAGGCGCGCGGTATCGGCGCCGTATTTTTCCACCAGCGTTTGTGGATCGACGCCGTTGTTCTTGGACTTCGACATGGTTCCGAGCCCGCCGTACTCCACCGGTTCGTGATCCACCAGCAGCACCCCGCCGGTGCGCGCCCCGGTGGCGTCGAACCTGGCCAGCACCTCGGCCGGATTCAGGAACTGCCTTCGGCCCTGGGCCGGCGTGCGGTAATAGATATGGTTCAGCACCATGCCCTGCGTCAGCAGCCTGGCAAATGGCTCGGACACATCGACCAGGCCCATGTCACGCATCACGCGTGTCCAGAAGCGCGAATACAGCAGATGCAGGATGGCGTGCTCGATGCCGCCGATGTACTGGTCGACCGGCAGCCAGTATTTCGCCCGCTCATCTACCGGTGCGGCATCCTGGTTGGGGCTGGCGAAACGAAGGAAATACCAGGACGAGTCCACGAAGGTATCCATGGTATCGGTTTCGCGCCGCGCCGGCCGGCCGCAGGTCGGGCACTGGCAATTGACGAACGTGGCATCGCGCAGCAGCGGATTGCCGCTGCCGTCGGGCACCAGGTTCTCCGGCAGCAGCACCGGCAGCTGATCGTCGGGCACCGGCACGTCACCGCACTGCTCGCAGTGAATCAGCGGGATCGGACAGCCCCAGTAGCGCTGGCGCGAGATGCCCCAGTCACGCAGCCGCCACTGTACGCGCTTGCGCCCGAGCCCCTGCTGCTCGAGCGCGGCGGCGATTGCATCGATCGCGGCACGCGACTCCAGGCCCGAGAAGACGCCTGAATCGACCAGCACGCCGGGCTGTGCGTACTCCCCCTGCCATTGATCGCCCACCAGCTCATAGGCGCTGCTCGCAGACGTCACCACGGTGCGGATCGGGATGTCGTGGCTGCGGGCGAATTCGAAGTCGCGCTCGTCGTGAGCCGGCACGCCCATCACAGCGCCCTCGCCATAGGCCATGAGCACGTAATTTGCGACCCACACCTCGATCGCCTGGCCGCTGAACGGGTGGCGCACATGCAGGCCGGTCGGCATGCCGCGCTTGGGCGCCGTGGCAACGTCAGCCTCCATGGTGCTGCCGCGGCGGCACTCATCGACGAACGCCGCAAGCTGTGCGCTGCGGGTGGCGGCGGCGGCAGCCAGCGGGTGCTCGGCCGAGACCGCAACGAAGGTCACGCCGAACAGCGTGTCGGCACGCGTGGTAAACACTTTCAGCGCTCCGTCGGCGCCGATCAGTTCGCGGGTGTCGCCATCGTAGGGGAATGCCAGCTCCACCCCCTCGCTGCGTCCGATCCAATGCGCCTGCATTACGCGCACGCGCTCCGGCCAACCCGGCAGCTCATTGAGCGCCGACAGCAGCTCCTCGGCATAGGCCGTGATGCGCAGGTAATACATCGGAATCTCGCGCTTTTCGACCAGCGCGCCAGTGCGCCAGCCGCGGCCGTCAATCACCTGCTCGTTCGCAAGCACGGTCTTGTCGATCGGATCCCAATTGACCAGGCCGGTCTTCTTGTAGGCGATGCCGCGCTCGAGCATGCGCAGGAACAGCCACTGGTTCCAGCGGTAATAGCTCGGGTCGCAGGTGGCAAGCTCGCGCTTCCAGTCGATGGCAAAGCCGAGCGAGCGCAACTGCCGGCGCATATAGCCGATGTTTTCGCGCGTCCACGCGGCCGGCGGCTCACCGTTGGCGATCGCCGCGTTCTCGGCCGGCAACCCGAACGCGTCCCAACCCATCGGCTGCAGCACATTGAAGCCGCGCATGCGCATGAAACGCGCCAGCACGTCGCCGATGGTGTAGTTGCGCACGTGTCCCATGTGCAGCCGGCCCGATGGATACGGGAACATGCACAGGCAGTAGTATTTCTGCCGACTCGCGTCCTCGCGTGCCAGGTACGAATCCTGTCGGTCCCAATAAGCCTGCGCCGCCTGTTCCACGGCGGCGGGCTCGTAGCGTTCCTGCATCAGCCAAGAATACACGACCCCACACCCGGTGCCGTAGCACCGGGTGTGTGCAGCTCAATTCACTGCAGCTGGATCGTAACGATCGACTGCTGGCCTTCGCGCTGGATCAGCAGTGTTGCATCGTGGCCGGCGCCCTTGACCGCCGCCTCGAACCCGGCAACCGTGTCGACCTTGGTGCGGTTGATGCTCAGGATCACATCGCCAGCGCGCAGTCCTGCCTCGGCGGCCGGTCCCTTGGCGTTGACCACCACGACATTGCCGCGAGCCTTGAGCTGAGTCTTCTCGGCCGCCGACAGCGCGCGCACCGACAGGCCGATGCGATTCACGGTCGCGGTCGCGGCGTCGCCTTCCTCGCCATTGCCGCCGCCACCGCGGCGCAGGCTCGCCTCGGCGGTTTTGTCCTTGAGCTCCTCGACCGTGACGTTGATGTGCTTGACCGCCTTGTCGCGCCACACTTCGAGCTGTACCACCTGGCCGGGCTTGATCTCGGCGATCATGGCCGGCAACTGCTCCGATGTTTCAACCGGCTTGCCGTTGACGCTGATGATGATGTCGAGCGGCTCGATGCCGGCCTTTTCAGCCGGGCCACCGGACTCGACCGAGGCGACTGCGGCACCGCGCGGCCGCTCCAGCCCGAGGTTCTCGGCCGTGGCAGCCGTCACCTCCTGGATGGTCACGCCGATACGTCCGCGGCTCACGTGTCCGCTCTTGATCAGCTGTTCGGCGACGTTGTTCGCGACGTCGATCGGGATTGCGAATGAAATGCCCTCATAGCCGCCGCTGCGGCTGTAGATCTGAGAGTTGATGCCGACTACCTCGCCATTGAGGTTGAACAGCGGGCCGCCGGAGTTGCCCGGATTCACCGCCACGTCGGTCTGGATGAACGGCACGTAACCATTGCCGCCGCCGCCGCCTTCGCCGCCGACGTTGCCGCGCGCGGTCGCACTCACCACGCCCGCGGTAACCGAGTTCTCAAAGCCGAATGGCGAGCCGATCGCGAGCACCCACTGGCCGGGGCGCAGTTTGTTGGAGTCGCCCAGGCGCACCACCGGCAGATCACCCTTGGCGCTGATCTTGATCACCGCTACGTCGGTACGCTCATCCTCACCAATGACCTTGGCGTCGAATTCGCGCCGGTCGGTCAGCTTGACGGTGATCTTGGACGCGTTGCTGACAACGTGTGTGTTGGTCAGGATGTAACCATCGGCACTGATGATGAAACCTGAACCGATGCCGCGCACCGGCACGTTATTGCGCGGCTGCGGCATGTTGGGCCGCGGCAGGCCGAAGCGACGGAAGAAGTCATTGAACGGATCGTCCGAGTCGTCCTCGCCGTCGTCCGGCCCCTGCGCGCTCGAAGTCTTCTGCACCACCTGCACATTGACCACGGCCGAGCCGACCTGCGCTACCAGATCCGAGAAATCCGGCAGCCCGCGCGTTGCGGCGGCCGTTGCGGACGGGCTGGGTGTCACTGCAGCAGTGGTCACGGCCCTGGCCGGATCGGCGCTGGCGGCGGCGGCGGCGGTGGAGGATTGCGGCGAGCACGCCGCGAACAGCACAACGAGTGCGACGGCGCCCAGGAGACGCGGTCCCACGACCTGATTCGACATAAGGAATCTACTCCGAGAGATGGGTATAACTGATGAATGATAGACCGGTAGGCACGGGCTTAGGTTCCTTCAGCCATATCGGCGCGCTTCACGCCAACGGCAACCGTCGCGCCTAGCAGGCCCAGCAGCACGATAAGCCAGTTTCCAATCCGGGCATAGGGAGGTTGACCGGTGCGCGGCTGGACGGTTCCACGCAGCACCGTGGGCGCAAATTGCACGGCCCGGGCCAGTACCTGCCCGCGCGCGCCGACGATGGCCGAGATGCCGTCGTTCGCGGCCCGCAGCAACGGCCGCTGCGCCTCGATTGCGCGCATGCGGGCGATCTGGAAATGCTGGTGACGCGCCCAGGAATGCCCGAACCAGGCGTCGTTGGTGACGTTGACCAGCAGTCCGGCAGTCGCGAGCGCCTGCAGGTTGGCGCTGCCGTAGGCGTCCTCGTAGCAGATTCCAAGTGCCAGCCGCGTGCCGCCGGCGGCGACGGTCGGCTGTATTGCCGGGCCGGCCTCGAAATCCGAGTACGGCAGGTTCATGAACTCCAGCCAGGAACGGATGAAGCCCGGCACCGGGAAATATTCGGCGAACGGCACCAGGTGGTGCTTGTCGTAGAAACTGACCTTGTCCGCCAGTGTCAGGATCGAATTGTAATATTTGTCATTCTCATCGACGCGCAGGATCCCCATCACCAGGTCCGAACCGTGTTGACGGGCTTGCGAATATTGCTGTCCGAGATAGCGCGCGACCTCGTTCGCCAACTGCGGCAGGGCGGCTTCGGGCCAGACGATGAGCCGCGCGCCGAGCGCCCGCTGATTGAGCTGCGTGTACAGCTCGCGTGTTGGATCGACGTTGTCAGCCTGCCATTTCAGGTCCTGCGGCACCGCCCCCTGCAGGATGGCAACGCTGATCTCGGGCCCCGAAGGATGTGTCCAGTCGATGCGGCCGAGCGCCGCACCCACCGGCCACGGCAACAGCAGCAGCACGGCCGCCACAATGCGCACCGTGCGGCGGCCGCGCAGCAGCGCCAGCAGTGCACCGCTGCACAACAGCAGCAGCGCCGACAGGCCGTAGACGCCGGTGACCGGAGCAAAACCCGCCAGCCAGGTGTCGGTCTGCGAATAGCCGAGCGACAGCCACGGGAAACCCGATATGAACCAGCCGCGCCACCATTCGATCAACAGCCAGATTGCGGGCAGTCCCACCAGCCAGCGCCACGGGCCACTCGCCGGCAGCGCCCAGGCCGACAGATACCCGAGCAGCCCGTGATAGGCCGCCATGATCACGACCAGCGCCGCCACCAGGCCGAGCGCCAGCAGCATCGGCGCCTGGGCAACGTCGTGGATGCTGATGTATAGCCATGGCGTGCCGAAGGCGAAAGTCCCGGCGCCGAAGCAGAATCCGCTCCAGGCCGCACGCCGCGGCGTGGCGCCTTCCCACAGCCGCATCAGCACTGCCGGGCACAGGATCGCCAGCGGCCATATACCCAGTGGCGCGAACGCGCAGGTCAGCAGTGCGCCGGCGGCAAACGCCGCGGCGTACACCAGCAGCGCCTGGCGCAGTGCCGCGTGCCGGCCGCCTAGGCTCATGGCGGCCGCGCCGCCGCTGCCAGGCGCCGCCGCCGGTGCAGGCGGGGCCCTCACTCGCTCTTCGCCGCCGGCTCGAACTTCGACGGCACGCTCACCCGCAGGCTGTCGATGCGGCGCCGGTCGGTGCGTAGCACGCGAAATTCGAACTCCCCGAGCGCCACACTCTCGCCCCGGCGCGGCATGCGGCCGAACTGCTTCATCACCAGGCCCGCCACGGTGTCGAATTCCCCTTCCGGCAGAGCGGCGTTGAAGAACTGATTGAACTCATCGATCCGGGTGCTGCCGCGCACGCTGAACTGGCGATCGGCTTCGCGCCGGATGTTCTGATCGTCCTCGACATCAAATTCATCGTCGATGTCGCCGACGATCTGTTCGATGACGTCTTCGATGGTCACCAGGCCGGCCACGCCGCTGTATTCATCGACCACGATCGCCATGTGATTGCGATTGCCGCGAAACTCCTTGAGCAGCACGTTCAGGCGCTTGGATTCCGGCACGAACACCACCGGCCGCATGTATTCGCGCATATCGAATTTCGCCGGGGTGGCGCCGGCGAACAGGCGCAGCAGATCCTTGGCCAGCAGGATACCGAGCACATCGTCGCGATCGCCATCGAGCACCGGAAAGCGCGAGTGACCGGACTCGACGACCGCCGGCAGGATGCGGGCAATCGGATCATCACGGTATACGCACACCATCTGCACGCGCGGAATCATAATATCGCGCACCTGCAGGTCGGCGACCGCGAGCACGCCCTCGAGCATCGCGAAAGCGTCGGCATCGAGCACGCCGCGCTGCTGGGATTCAGCCAGCATTTCCACCAGTTGCGAGCGGTCCCTGAGCCCCGCCGCCAGCGTACGCGTGATGCGCGCACGCCAGCGCCCGCTGACGCCGGTGCGCGCCGTGCCGTCCGGATTATCCTTGGCCATCGCGGGTATCCAGGGCGCGCGCCCTAAGCCGGACGCGCAGGCGGCACGGCCGCACGGTATGGATTGGCGATGCCCAGGCCGCGCAGCACGCGGATCTCCCGCCGCTCCATGCGCAGTGCCTGATCGTCGCGCTCATGATCGTAGCCCACCAGATGCAGCACGCCGTGCACCACCAGGTGTGTCCAGTGGGCGCGGGCGCTCTTGTGCTGCGCGCGCGCCTCGGCACGCACGATCGCCGGGCAGATCACCAGGTCGCCCAGCAGCGCCGGGGGGCCGCCGGGCGCGCGCGGCGCGGGAAACGACAGCACGTTGGTGGGCCGGTCGCGGCCACGGTATTTGGCATTGAGCCTGCGGCTGGCCGCAGGTCCGACCAGCAGCACGGAGATCTCGCGCCCGGACGCCCGCGCGCCCAGCGCTGCCGCGGCCCAGCGCTGCAGATCGCACCCCGCCGGCAGCCAGCCGCCGCGTACGCGGCGCAATACGCTCACCGCCGGCAGCGACTTCATGGCTCACGTACCATCTCATGCGACTCGTACGCCTGCACGATGCGCTGTACCAGCGGATGGCGCACCACGTCACCGGCATCGAACAACGTGAAGGCGATGCCGTGCACTCCGCGCAGGATCATCTGCGCATGCTGCAGGCCGGACATGCGGCCGCTCGGCAGGTCGGTTTGCGTCAGGTCGCCGGTCACCACGGCCCGTGCGCCGAAGCCGATGCGTGTCAGGAACATTTTCATCTGCTCGATGGTGGTGTTCTGCGCCTCATCGAGAATGATGAACGATTCGTTCAGCGAGCGGCCACGCATGAAGGCCAGCGGCGCCACCTCGATTGCGTTGCGCTCAATGAAACGCGCCACGCGCTCAAAGCCCATCAGTTCGTACAGCGCGTCGTACATCGGGCGCAGGTAAGGGTCGACCTTCTGCGCCATGTCGCCCGGCAGGAATCCGAGTCGTTCGCCGGCCTCTACCGCCGGCCGCACCAGCACGATGCGGCGCACGCGTTCGGACAGCAGCGCTTCGACCGCGCACGCCACCGCAAGGTAGGTCTTGCCGGTGCCGGCGGGGCCGATGCCGAAACTCAGGTCATGGTGCTGTATGTTGGCCAGATACTCGCGCTGATGCGCGCCACGCGCGCGCACCATGCTGCGCCGGCCAGCGGCGCCGCCGGCGCCCTCAGCCTCCCGCTGCACGTCCTGGCCGCAGGCCGGCAGTGCCACCACCGGGCCGGTCTCGGCCTCGCCATCGCCACCGCCATCGCTGTCGCCCCGGCCCTTGCCGTTGCTCCTGGCATTGCGCTCGTTGGCATGCTCCACCAGGCACAAGTGCACCTGCTCGGGCGTGAGCTGTTGATGGCGGGTTTGCGCGAACAGCTCGCGCAGAACCGTTTCAGTCGCGGCGGCGCGCGCACCCTTGATGCGAAATTCATGGCCGCGGCGGCGGATCTGTACGCCGAGGCGTGACTCCACCTGCCGCAGGTTGCCGTCGAGCGGCCCGCACAGGCTCGCCAGGCGCGCATTATCGGCCGGCTCGAGAGCGAATTCGCGCGTTGCAGCGCTGGCTGGGCTCACGCGGCCTCGAGCTCCCGCAGCAGCCGGCCGCGCAGCGAGTGCGGGCGCGCCTCGGTGACGGTGACATCGACGAAGCGCTGCAGCAGCGACGCCGGTCCTGGAAAATTCACCCAGCGGTTGTTCTCGGTGCGGCCTGCAAGATCACCCAGCCCTTTCTTGGCTGCGCGCTCCACCAGCACGCGCTGCACGCTGCCGACCATGCGGCGGCTGATCGCCAGCGCCTGCGCATCGAGCTGCGCCTGCAGCAGCGCCAGGCGCGCTCGCTTGAGCGCGAGCGGTACCTCGTCCGGCAGCGCCGCTGCCGGTGTGCCGGGCCGGCGGCTGTAGAGGAAGCAGAACGACTGGTCGAACTGCACATCGGCCACCAGCTTGCACGTGGCCTCGAAGTCACGCTCGCTCTCGCCCGGAAAGCCGACGATGATATCGGTGGAGATCGCGATGTCGGGACGCACCGCGCGCAGCTCACGGATGCGCTGTTTGTACTCGAGCGCGGTGTAGCCGCGCTTCATCAGCGCCAGGATACGATCCGAGCCGCTCTGCACCGGCAGGTGCAGGTGATTGGCAAGCTGCGGCACGCTCGCATAGGCCTCGACCAGGCTGTCGTTGAACTCCAGCGGATGCGAGGTAGTGAAGCGGATGCGCTGCACGCCGGGAAGCGCTGCGACATGGTGGATCAGGGTTGCCAGATCCACCACGGCACCATCTGCCATCGCACCGGCATAGGCGTTGACGTTCTGGCCCAGCAGCAGGATCTCGCCCACGCCCTGGCGCACGAGCGTGTGGACCTCCGCAACTACCGACTCGAACGGCCGACTGACCTCATCACCGCGCGTATAGGGCACGACGCAGAAGCTGCAGTACTTGCTGCAGCCTTCCATGACGGACACCGAGGCCCGTGCACCGACCGCGCGCGGCTCGGGCAGGCGATCGAATTTTTCGACTTCCGGAAAGCTGACGTCCACCACGGTGCGCCCGCGCGCCTTTACCGCGTCGATCATCTGCGGCAGGCGATGGATGGTCTGCGGCCCGAACACCAGGTCGACGCACGGCGCGCGCGCACTGATGGCCTCGCCTTCCTGGCTGGCAACACAGCCGCCGACGCCGATGATCAGCTCCGGGCGCAGCGCCTTGAGCGCGCGCCATTCGCCAAGCAGCGAGTAAACCTTTTCCTGCGCCTTCTCGCGCACTGAACAGGTGTTCATCAGCAGCAAGTCGGCTTGGGCTGGATCCTCGGTAGGCGCCAGACCCACGCCGGCGCGCAGCACGTCCGCGATGCGCGCGGAATCGTACTCATTCATCTGGCAGCCAAAAGTCTTGATGTAGAAGAGGCCGGTCATGGCTTGGCGGGATTGGGCGGCTAAGGGTAACGGTTTTGGCCGGCGCAGGGAACGCGAGGCGCCCCGAGGCGGCCAACGGCGGTCAAATCAGTTTACGATCAATGGCTTAGATTAACGGTCAAACTGCGCCGCAATCGCCCTCGTGGACAGGTAGTCCAGCGCATAGAGGATTCAAGTAGTTAGCGGAGTTTGCATGACGAAAATTCCGCTAACTACTTGAATCCTCTCTACGATCCTCTGCCAGACCCCAAGGCGCGATCGCGGCGGGTCAGAACGGGATGTCGTCGTCGAAATCATCGCGTGAAGCCCCAGCCCCGCTGGCAGCAGCCTCGGCATGCTCCGCGCGTGGCCCCGGATCACTGGCACCCGCGCCGGCACCTGCACTGCCGCCACCGCCACCGCCACCGCGGCCGCCGAGCATCTGCATCTCGTTGGCAACGATCTCGGTCGTATAGCGGTCCCGGCCTTCCTTGTCCTGCCACTTGCGAGTGCGCAGTCTGCCCTCAATGTAGACTTGAGAGCCCTTGCGCAGGTATTCGGCGGCGATCTCGCCAAGCCGGCCGAACAGCGCCACGTTGTGCCATTCGGTGCGCTCCTGCTGCTCGCCGGATTGCTTGTCCTTCCAGCTCTCAGTGGTTGCCAGCCGCATGTTGGCAACCGTCATGCCCGAGGGCATCGCCCGCGTCTCGGGATCGGCGCCCAGGTGACCGATAAGGATGACTTTGTTGATGCCGCGTGCCATGTGATGCCCCTGTTGTGCGTGGCCCTGGAAAGCGGTCCGGACCTGTCGGTCCGACCGGGCCTTGAAGCAGTGCATTGTAGTGTTTTTGAGCACGGGCCGCCGCTGCGTTTATAGTGGTTGTTTCGTCATTTGACCGGTCGGCATTCTAGGAGCCTCATTGCAAACTATCCGCGTCCGCGGTGCCCGCACCCATAACCTGCGCAACATCGACCTCGATCTGCCGCGCGAGCGGTTGATCGTGATTACCGGTCTGTCGGGTTCGGGCAAGTCTTCGCTGGCATTCGACACTCTGTATGCCGAAGGACAGCGCCGCTACGTCGAGTCGCTGTCGGCTTACGCGCGCCAGTTCCTGTCGATCATGGACAAGCCGGACGTGGACAGCATCGAGGGGCTGTCGCCGGCGATCGCGATCGAGCAGAAAACCGGCTCGCACAATCCGCGTTCCACCGTCGGCACGGTCACCGAGATCTACGACTACCTGCGGCTGCTGTACGCACGCGCCGGCATCCCGCGCTGCCCGCACCACGGCATCGATCTGGCGGCCCAGACCGTCAGCCAGATGGTCGATCAGGTGCTGGCCGCGCCCGCCGGAGAGCTGGCGTTACTGCTGGCGCCGCTGATCGAGGATCGGCGCGGCGAACACGCCCAGCTGCTTGCAGAGCTTGCCGGCCAGGGCTTCGTGCGCGTGCGCATCGACGATGTAGTGCATGAGATCGACGCCGCCCCGGCGCTCGACCCGAAGCGCAAGCACACCATCGAGGCGGTGGTGGATCGCTTCCGCGTGCGGCCCGAGGCGGCCCAGCGGCTGGCCGAGTCGCTCGAGACCGCGATCCGCCTGAGCGCGGGGCTGGTGCGCGTGATGTTCCCCGAGAACCCGGCACTCGAGCCGCTGCTGTTTTCCAGCCGCCACGCCTGCCCGCAGTGCGGCTTTTCGGTGCCGCCGCTCGAACCGCGCATGTTCTCGTTCAACAATCCGGCCGGCGCCTGTCCGACCTGCGACGGTCTGGGCTTCCAGGAGTTCTTCGACCCCGAGCGGGTGGTGGTGCATCCGCATCTGTCGCTCGCCGGCGGCGCCGTGCGCGGCTGGGACCGGCGCAATGCGCATTACTTCCAGATGCTGCAGTCGCTCGCGCGCCACTATGAGTTCGACGTCGAGACCCCATGGAGCGAGCTCGAGCAGCGCGTGCAGCGCGTGCTGCTGTCCGGCAGCGGCGAGGAGCTGATCGAATTCCGCTATAAGGAGGGCGGCGGCACCGCACGCAAACGCCACGCATTCGAGGGCATCGTGCCCAATCTGGAGCGCCGCTTCCGCGAGACCGATTCGCAGGCGGTGCGCGATGAGCTGAAGAAATATCTCGGTACCCGGCCCTGCATCGTCTGCGGCGGCGCGCGCCTGAACGAGGCGGCGCGATCGGTGCTGATCGAGGACCGCAATCTGGCCGAGATCACGCGCCTGACAGTCGGCCAGGCGCGCGAGTATTTCGCCAGCCTTGCTTTGCCGGGCTGGCGCGCCGAAGTCGCCGCGCGCATCGTGCGCGAGGTCGGCGAGCGGCTGCGGTTCCTGGTTGACGTGGGCCTGGACTATCTGAGCCTGGATCGCGGCGCCAGCACGCTGTCCGGCGGCGAGGCGCAGCGCATCCGCCTCGCCAGTCAGGTGGGCTCTGGCCTTACCGGCGTGATGTATATCCTCGACGAGCCCTCGATCGGCCTGCACCAGCGCGACAATGAGCGGCTGCTGGGCACGCTTAAGCGGCTGCGCGACCTCGGTAACACGGTGATCGTGGTCGAGCATGATGCCGACGCGATTCGCGCCGCCGATCACGTGGTTGACCTGGGTCCGGGTGCCGGTGCCCACGGCGGGCTGGTGGTCGCCCAGGGCACCCCGGCACAGATCGAAGCCGACAGCGCTTCCCTCACTGGCGCCTATCTGTCGGGACGCGAATCGATCCCGCTGCCCGAGCACAGGAAGAGCCCGGTGCGCGACCAATGGATCACGATCCGCGGTGCGCGCGGCAACAACCTGCGCGATGTCACGGTCGCATTGCCGGTGGGCCTGCTGACCTGCGTAACCGGTGTGTCCGGCTCGGGCAAATCAACCCTGGTGGATGACACCCTGTTTCGCCACGCCGCCGCGCAGCTGAATGATGCCAGTGCGGATGGCGCCGGGCCGTGCGATGAAATCGATGGCCTCAAGCGCTTCGAGCGGGTGATCGAGATCGACCAGAATCCGATCGGCCGCACGCCGCGCTCGAACCCGGCGACCTACACCGGGCTGTTCACGATCATCCGCGAGCTGTTCGCCGCAGTGCCCGAGTCGCGCGCCCGCGGCTATGACGCGGGCCGCTTCAGCTTCAATGTCAAGGGCGGGCGCTGCGAGGCCTGCCAGGGCGACGGCGTGCTGCGGGTGGAGATGCACTTCCTGCCTGATATCTATGTGCCGTGCGATGTCTGCCGCGGCCGGCGCTACAACCGCGAGACGCTCGAGATCCAGTACCGCGGCCGCAACATCCAGCAGGTGCTCGACACCACCGTGGAGGAGGCGCTGAAGCTGTTCGAGAATCTGCCGGCCGCGTCAGTGAAGCTGCGCACGCTGATGGAAGTCGGCCTCTCCTACGTGCGGCTGGGGCAGAATGCGACCACGCTGTCGGGTGGCGAGGCGCAACGAATCAAGCTGGCGCGCGAGCTGGCCAAGCGCGGCACCGGGCGTACCCTTTACATACTCGATGAGCCCACGACCGGCCTGCACTTCCACGACATCGCGCAGCTGCTGCATGTGCTGCACCAGTTGCGCGACGCCGGCAATACGCTGGTGGTGATCGAGCACAACCTGGAGGTCATCAAGACCGCCGACTACGTAATAGACCTCGGACCCGAAGGCGGCGATCGGGGCGGCCGGGTGGTGGCCGCCGGCACACCGGAGCAGATCTGCGCGGTCGCGGAATCGGTCACCGGCCAGTACCTGAAACCGCTGCTGCGCGACTCTGCGGCGAGCGCTCCCAGGGTAGCGGCGCTCAAGCCGCAGGGCCTCAAGGCGCAGGCCCCTAGCGCGCCCGGCTCGATCCGGACTCGAAGCGCTGATGGACCTCGCCGTTGACGATGCGCTCCTGGTATTTGCTGCCGGTGTAGGCGGCGACCACGCGGCGCCAGAACTTTACCGCCGTGGCGTTCAGCAGGTGCTCGGTGATCAGCCATTGCCCGGTGAATCGATCGAGCAGCAGCCGCACGGCCTGGGCGCCGATACCGCGCCGCCGCCATGGCCGCGCGATGAAGAATTCGGCCATCGAGTACTCGGGCGCCGCGCTTGCGGGCGAATCGGCACCGACGGCCGTCGCAATGCCGAGGCCAACCGACTGCCGCAGCCGCTGGTTCACCATCGCGAATCCGGCCCGTTGGTCGCCATACACGATGGTCATGACCTGCGCATTCGGGTCGCCATACCAGCGCATCAGCTGGTCGGGTACGCGGTGACCAATCTCCCCCAGTGCCGGGAAGATCCCGGTTGCCGCCGGCGCCAGGTCGTTCAGGTAATCGCGGTACACGCTCTCGATCCAGAGCCGATCATCGCGCGTATTACGACTGTCCCTGACGCTCACCTGGTTCATCGCCGTACCCTGAAACTCTCTCCTGCTGTTCCCAAAAACTGACCGGACGCACCACAGTGCCGTTACATCGTGCACCCCGGGCCGAGAAACAGGAAAGCCCGGCCGACCGGAGGCCTCCGGTCTGCTCGGGCTTTCCCGCGAGCTCGAAGCTCGTCAGCCTGAATGGACTTCCGACTTACTTGGGCGCCGAGGTCGCAGCGCCACTGCTGGTATCAGCCGGAGCGGGCGTCGTCGCGCCACTGCTGCTGCTGCTGTCGGCCGGCGCCATTGCCGGAGCAGCCGGTGCCGGGGCAGCGGCCGGGGCCGCGTTATCCGAGCTGCTGCAAGCAGCGAGCATGACCGCCGCTGCTGCGAGAGCGCTAAGAGCAAGCTTTGTATTCATCGATGAATCCCCAAATTTGTATTAAAAACCCGAGTCGATCGTGTGAGGTCAAACTAGTTTGCGGGGCCCTATCTGCCCCGAACCTTCAATTCTATAGATTCTTGCACACATTTTAAACTGCCGCGCTCGATGTGCCGCCGCTGCGCGGCGGCGGCTGGTCGGCAACGCGGCTGCAATCGCGCCCCTTCAGCCCCTGGCGAGCAGGTCGCGGATCTCGGTGAGCAACTGCTCCTCGCGCGACGGCGGTGGTGGCGGCGGCGGGGCCTGCGGGGCGGGTTTTTTCAGCCGATTGATGCCGCGTATCGCCATGAACAGCACCAGGGCGATGATCACGAAATCGAAGATGCTCTGCAGGAATACCCCATAGGTGATTGCCACCGGCTTACCGGCGGGATCATTGCCCAGGCTGAGCGCCAGATCGGTGAAGTTGAAGCCGCCGACCATCTTGCCGAGTACCGGCATGACGACGTTGCCGACCAGCGTGGAGACGATCTTGCCGAACGCCGCACCGACGATCACACCGACCGCCAAGTCCACGACGTTCCCCTTCATCGCAAATTCTTTGAATTCTGATGCCAGGCTCATGATTTCTCCCTGTTGTCGACGGCGCTCTTAGGCAGTGGCCGCCTTCTTCTTGCGCGTACGTTTCTTCGGCGCCTCGGCCGGAACGGCGGCCTTGTCAGCCGCCTTCTTGGCGGCCTTCTTCTTGCGCATTGTGCCGGGTTTGCCCGCCTTCTGCTCGCCATCCGCGCTGGCAGCAACGCCTGCCGGTCCGTCCACCAGCTGCATCAGCGCCATCGGCGCCGCGTCGCCCGGGCGGCGCATCAAGTGCAGGATGCGCGTATAGCCGCCGGCGCGGGCCTTGAAGCGCACGCCCAGGTCATCGAACAGCTTGTTGACCACCACGACATCGCGCAGCCGCGCGAATGCCAGGCGGCGGCGCGCCTCGGTGTCGGTCTTCGCCAGCGTGATCAGCGGCTCGACCACGCGGCGCAATTCCTTCGCCTTCGGCAGCGTGGTGCGGATGGTTTCGTGCCGCAGCAGCGAAGCCGCCATATTGCGCAGCATCGCGTGGCGGTGCGGGGCATTGCGGGAAAGTTGACGGCCGGACAGCTTGTGACGCATGACTACTCTCTGGAATCTAATAAACAGCGGCGTACCGCCGCACCGGCGGTACTCGATACCGTGGCTGTCAGATCAGTCCGCTGCTGCTTTCCTCATCGTGCCGCAGGCCGGCCGGCGGCCAGCCTTCCAGCCGCATGCCCAGCATCAGGCCGTGGCTCTGCAGCACTTCCTTGATCTCGGTCAGCGACTTCTTGCCGAGGTTCGGGGTGCGCAGCAGCTCGACTTCGGTCCGCTGCACCAGGTCGCCGATGTAGTGGATGTTCTCGGCCTTGAGGCAATTGGCGCTGCGCACGGTGAGCTCGAGCTCGTCCACCGGCCGCAGCAGGATCGGATCGAACTGCATCTCGGTGGTCTTGGCAACCGCCTCGTCCTCGCCCTGCAGGTCAACGAACACCGACAGCTGGTCCTTGAGGATGCCGCCGGCGCGGCGGATCGCCTCTTCCGGCTCGATGGTGCCGTTGGTCTCGATGTCGATGATCAGCTTGTCCAGATCGGTGCGCTGCTCGACGCGCGCGGCTTCGACCGAATAGGTCACGCGGCGCACCGGGCTGAAGGAGGCATCGAGCAGCAGGCGGCCGATGGGGCGGCTCTGCTCCTCGAACGCGACGCGCTGCACCGCCGGGCGATAGCCGCGGCCGCGCTCGATCTTCAGCTGCATGTTGAGTTCGCCGGCCTTGGTGAGATTGGCAATCACGAACTCGGGGTTGACCACTTCGACATCGTGGTCGGTCTGGATGTCGCCGGCAGTCACCGGTCCCGGGCCCTTCTTGTGCAGCCGCAGCTCGGCGCTGTTACGCGCATGCATGCGCAGCGCGACCGACTTCAAGTTCAGCAGGATATCGACCACGTCTTCCTGCACACCCTCGATGCTGGTGTACTCGTGCAGCACGCCGTCGATCTCGACCTCGGTGATGGCGGCTCCCGGCATCGAGGACAGCAGCACGCGCCGCAGCGCGTTGCCCAGGGTGTGGCCGAATCCGCGCTCGAACGGCTCGATCACCACCCGCGCCTGGCGCGGTGCGACCGGTTGTACCTTGACGACGCGGGGCTTCAAGAATTCTGAAATTGATGCTTGCATACGGCTATACCCCAAACTGAAAATGAACTCACCGATCCGTTGCGGCCCCGACCGGGCGCGACAACCAATTACTTCGAATACAGCTCGACGACCAGGTTCTCGTTGATGTCCGGCAGCACCTCATCGCGCCCCGGCACCGCCTTGAACACGCCGCGAAACTCCTTGTCGCTGACTTCGACCCACTCGGGGAAGCCGACCTGGGTCGCCACCGTGAGCGCGCTCTGGATGCGCAGCTGCTTGCGCGCCTTCTCACGGATCTCGATCACCTCGCCGGCCTTGACCTGGTAGGAGGGGATCGTGACCTGCTTGCCGTTGACGTTGACCGACTTGTGCGCCACCAGCTGGCGCGCCTCGGCGCGCGTGGAGGCGAAACCCATGCGGTAGACGACGTTATCCAGCCGACATTCGAGCAGCTTCAGCAGCGTCTCACCGGTGGCGCCGGTGCGGCGTGCCGCGGCCTGGTAGTAGTTCCTGAACTGGCGCTCGAGCACGCCGTACATGCGCCGCAGCTTCTGCTTCTCGCGCAGCTGCAGGCCGTAGTCGGACAGCCGCTGCCGCCGCTCGCCCTTGATCCCGCCGGGCGGCACCTGCAGCTTGCACTTGCTCTCGAGCGGCTTGGAGCCGCTCTTGAGGAACAGATCCGTGCCCTCGCGTCGCGCGAGCTTGCAGGTTGGACCGAGATAACGCGCCATGGTTCGTTGCTTCCTTCGCCGCCGTTAGACGCGACGCTTCTTGGGGGGGCGGCAGCCGTTGTGCGGGATCGGCGTGACGTCGGCAATGCTCGTGATCTTCAGGCCACAGGCGTTCAACGCACGCACCGCCGACTCACGTCCCGGACCGGGACCGGCCACTCGCACCTCGACGTTCTTCACGCCGTGCTCCTGAGCGGCAGTGCCGGCCTTCTCGGCCGCCACCTGGGCCGCGAACGGCGTGCTCTTGCGCGAGCCACGAAAGCCACAGCCGCCGGAAGTCGCCCAGGACAGCGTGTTGCCCTGGCGATCGGTGATCGTGATGATCGTGTTGTTGAACGATGCATGCACGTGAGCGATCGCGTCGAGCACGTTCTTGCGCGCCTTCTTGGGCTTCTTCGGGCCGCCGCCGGCGGCGCCCTGCTGCTGTGGTTTCTGATCAGCCATAGATGTGGTTGCCTGTGTACGTTCTCAAGGTCAAATGCTGGCGGTTTGCGGGCTTTAGCGCCCTCAAGTCTTACCCGGCGGTGCGTTCAGCTTCACGGCCTGCTTGCGCGGACCCTTGCGGGTACGGGCATTGGTGCGGGTACGCTGCCCGCGCACCGGCAGGCCCTTGCGATGCCGGAGTCCCCGCCAGGTGCCTAAGTCCATGAGCCGCTTGATATTCATCGACACTTCGCGACGCAGGTCGCCCTCCACCGGCCACTTGGCGATATGCGATCGGATCGCGGCCACCTCGGCCTCGGTCAGGTCCTTGACCTTGGTGGTCGGCGCAATCCCGGCACCCTCGCAGATCGCGAGCGCGCGGTTGGGGCCGATCCCATAGATGTGCGTGAGCCCGATGTTCACGTGCTTGTTCATCGGAATATTGATGCCGGCTATGCGTGCCATGACGTTCCGCTACCTCGCCCAAAGGTTCATGTCGTCTGTCATCACTGGATTCATCCTTGGCGCTGCTTGTGGCGCGCATCGGTGCTGCAGATCACATAGACCACACCGCGCCGGCGCACGATCTTGCAGTTCTTGCAGATTTTCTTGACTGATGGACGTACTTTCATCGCTATAGCCCTTGCTGCCTAACCCTGCGCCGAACCGCTGCGGCTGCCGCCCAGCAGGTTCGCCTTCTTCATCAGACCCGGGTAGTGGTGCGACATCAGGTGCGCCTGCAGCTGCGCCATGAAGTCCATCACCACCACCACCACGATCAGCAGCGAAGTGCCGCCGAACTGGAACGGCACGCCCTGCGAGGACACCAGGATCTCGGGTACCAGGCAGACGGCCATGATGTAGATCGCGCCCCAGAGCGTCAGGCGAGTGAGCACCTTGTCGATGTACTCGCCGGTCTGTTGGCCGGGACGGATGCCGGGGATGAAGGCGCCGGATTTCTTCAGATTATCCGCTGTTTCGCGCGAATTGAACACCAGCGCGGTGTAGAAGAAACAGAAGAAGATGATCAGCGCCGCATACAGCACCAGGTGCAGCGGCTGGCCGTAGCCGAGAGAGGTGGAGATATTCTGCAGCACTTCGCTCAGCTTGGAATCCGGATTGGAGCCGAAGAAGCTGGCGATGGTGGCCGGGAACAGCAGCAGGCTGGAGGCGAAGATCGGCGGGATCACACCCGACATGTTGAGCTTGAACGGCAGGTGGCTGCTCTGGCCAGCGTACATCTTGCGGCCGACTTGGCGCTTGGCGTAATTCACCGTGATGCGGCGCTGCGCGCGCTCGACGAACACGCAGAAGCTGGTGACGCCGACCACAATGCCGATCAGCAGGATAGCAAACAGCGGGTTCATCTCCCCGGTGCTGACCGACTCGAAGGTGCGGCCGATGGCGCCGGGCATGCCGGCGACGATGCCGGACAGGATGATCATCGAGATGCCGTTGCCGATGCCGCGCTCGGTGATCTGCTCACCCAGCCACATCAGGAACATGGTGCCGGTGGTCATCGTGATGGTAGCCGGGATCAGCCACTCGAACGGACCCTTGGCCAGCGTCATGCCGCCGTTCTGCAGTGCCACCGCCGCGCCGAATGACTGGAACAGCGCCAGGCCGACGGTGCAGTAGCGCGTCAGCTGGGTGATGCGCCGGCGTCCCGACTCGCCCTCCTTGCGTGCTTCCATCAGCGATGGCACCACCATCGAGAGCATCTGGATGATGATCGAGGCCGAGATATACGGCATCACGCCCATCGCGAAGATCGACAGGCGCTGCAGCGCGCCGCCGGAGAAGCTGTTGACGATGCCGAGGATGGTGTTCGACTGGTCATTGAAATAGCGCGCCACCGCGTCCGGGTTGATGCCCGGGACCGGAATGAACGTGCCGACGCGATACACCACCAGCGCTCCGATCAGGAACAGCAGGCGGCTGCGGATCTCGCCTTGCCTTCCGGCTTCGGCGAGCGCTGCGGCCGGGTTGGTTAGGGCGGCGTTGGCCATCAGTCCTCGAACTTGCCGCCGGCCGCGGTGATTGCAGCGCGCGCACCCTTGGTGGCCGCGATGCCCTTGAGGGTAACCGGCTTCTTCAATTCACCCGACAGCACCACCTTGGCCTGCTCGGCGAACGCATTGACGATGCCGGCCTTCTTCAGCGCCGCCAGGTCGATCACCACGGCGTCGATCCCGGCCAGCTCGTGCAGCCGCACCTCGGCGCGCGTCGCCTTCATCGCCGAGCGAAAGCCGACCTTCGGCATGCGGCGCTGCAGCGGCATCTGGCCGCCTTCGAAACCGACCTTGTGGTAGCCGCCCTTGCGCGCGCGCTGGCCCTTGACGCCGCGGCCGCAGGTCTTGCCCTGGCCGGCCGAAGCACCCCGGCCGACGCGCAGCCGCGGCTTGCGTGAGCCGGCGGTCGGCTTGATGTTGTTCAGACGCATGTCAGTTCTGCTCCACTTTCAGCAGGTGCCCCGCGACGTGGATCATGCCGCGGTTCTCCGGCGTGTCGGCGATCATGACGCTCTGGTGCATGCGCCGCAGCCCGAGGCCGCGCACCGAGGCGGCGATGTTCTTCAGCTGCCCGTGTACGCTGCGCGTCAGCGTGACGGTCACCTGCTTGGTGGCTGGCTTGCTGGTCTTCTTGCTGGCGGTCATCAGGCGCTCCCGAGGATGTCTTCCACGGTCTTGCCGCGCTTGGCGGCAATGTCGTCCGGCGAGCGCACGTTGGCGAGCGCATTGACGGTCGCACGCACCACGTTGATAGGATTCCTCGAGCCGTAGCTCTTGGCCAGCACGTTGCGCACCCCGGCGCACTCGAGCACCGCGCGCATGCCGCCGCCGGCGATGACGCCGGTACCTTCGGAGGCCGGCAGCATGAATACCCGCGTCGCGCCATGCGCACCGCGGATCGCGTAGTGCAACGTGTCGTTGCGCAGGCTGACGTTGACCATGTTCTTACGCGCCTGTGCCATAGCCTTGGAGATCGCCACCGGCACCTCGCGCGCCTTGCCGAAGCCGAAGCCGACGCGGCCGGCACCGTCGCCAACCACGGTCAGCGCGGTGAAGCCAAACTGGCGGCCGCCCTTGACCACCTTGGCGGTGCGGTTCACGGCCACGAGCTTCTCGACCAGCTCATCGGCGCTCTGTGATTTTTCCATTCTTGCCATAGTGTTCCGCCTTTAGAACTCGAGTCCGGCCTCGCGCGCCGCCTCGGCCAGCGCCTTGACGCGGCCGTGATATTGGAAACCCGCGCGGTCGAACGCGACGCGCGTGATGCCGACGGCCTTGGCGCGCTCGGCGATGCTGCGGCCGACGCTCTTGGCGGCCTCGATGTTACCGGTGCCCTTCAGTGCGCCGGCGATGTCCTTCTGCAGCGTCGATGCCGTGGCCAGCACGCGCTCGCCCTTGCCGTCGAACACCTGCGCATAGATGTGACGCGGCGTGCGATGCACGGTCAGGCGCGCCACCTTGAGGGCGCGGATCTGGGCCCGGGTCTTGACGGCGCGCCGCTGGCGCCGCTCTTTCTTGGTGATTTTCATGTGTGTCTCGCCGCGCTACTTCTTCTTGCCTTCTTTCAGGCTGATCTGCTCATCCTTGTAGCGCACGCCCTTGCCCTTGTAGGGCTCGGGCGGCCGGATGTCGCGGATTTCGGCCGCGATCTGACCCACCCGCTGGCGGTCGGTGCCCTTGATCAGCACCTCGGTCAGGCTCGGGGCCTCGATCGTGATTCCGTCCGGAATCGGATAGGTCACCGGATGCGAAAATCCGAGCGTCAGGTTCAGCGCCTTGCCGGACACCTGGGCGCGAAAGCCGACGCCGACCAGCTCGAGCCTGCTCTCATAGCCCTTGGTGACGCCCTGGACCATATTCGCCAGGTGCGCACGGGTGGAGCCTGCGGTCATGCGCGCCTGCTCGTTGCCCTCGTATTTCACCGACAGCTTCTTGTCCTGCTGCTCGATCGACACGCCCGGGCTGATCGACATCGTCAGCGCGCCCTTGGCGCCCTTGACGGTCACGGCACCCGCGGCGACGCTCACGGTCACCCCGCTCGGCAGATCGATGATTCGATTGGCAACTCTGGACATTTCAGCTCACCTTGATCAATGCGCGCGGCATCAGGCGACGATGCACAGGACTTCGCCGCCCTGGCCGATCGCGTGCGCCGCCTTATCGGTCATCACACCCTTGGGGGTGGACACGATCACCGTGCCCATGCCGCCCAGTACGCGCGGAATCTCGTTCTTGCCGCGATAGATGCGCAGCCCGGGCCGGCTCACGCGTTCGATGCGGTCGATCACCGGCCGGCCGTCGTAGTACTTCAGGTCGATCGTCAGCACGGGCTTGCCGTCGTCCTGCGACAGGCCGAAGTCCGCGATATAACCCTCGTCCTTCAGTACCTTGAGAATCGCCGTCTTCAACTTCGAAGAGGCGACGCTGACGCTGGTCTTGCGCGCGGATTGGCCGTTGCGGATACGGGTCAGCAGATCGGCGATCGGATCGGTCATGCTCATCGTTACAGCTCCTACCAGCTCGCCTTACCGAGTCCTGGAATCTCACCGCGCATTGCGACCTCGCGGATCTTGACGCGTGCCAGTCCGAACTTGCGGTACACGCCGCGCGAGCGGCCGGTAATAGCGCAGCGCGAGCGCTGGCGGCTCTTGGACGCATCGCGCGGCTGCTGTTGCAGGGCCACCTGTGCCGCCGCGCGCTGTTCCGGCGTTGATTTCGGGCTGCGGATGAGTTCCTTCAGCTGCGCCCGCTTGGTCGCGTACTTCTTCGCGACCCGGGTACGCCGATGCTCACGCATTATCATGTTGGTCTTGGCCATACCGTATCCTTAAACCCGTTTGCCCTGACGCTACTTGCGGAACGGGAAGCTGAAGGCTTCCAGCAATGCCCGGCCCTGCTTGTTGTCGCGGGCCGTGGTCGTGATCGTGATATCCATGCCGCGTACCTGATCCACCGTGTCGTATTGGATCTCCGGAAAAATGATCTGCTCGCGCACGCCCATGGTGTAGTTGCCGCGGCCATCGAAGCCGCGCGGCGAGATGCCGCGAAAATCGCGAATGCGCGGCATCGCCACCGTGATCAGGCGGTCGAGAAACTCGTACATGCGCGCCCCGCGCAGCGTGACCTTGCACCCGATCGGCAGTCCCTCGCGCACCTTGAAGGCCGCGATCGCCTTCTTGGCCTTGCAGATCAGCGGTTTCTGGCCGGTGATCTTGGTCATGTCGCCGACCGCGGCGTCCATGACCTTCTTGTCGGCCACGGCTTCGCCGACGCCCATGTTGACCGTGATCTTGGTGATCTTCGGCACTTCCATCGGGTTGGCCAGCTTCAGGTCGGCACGCAGCTGCGGCACCACCTTGCTGTGATAAAACTCTTGTAGCCTTGCTTTGTCTGCCATATCCGTAACCTGATCTTCAGGCGTCGATCATTTCGCCGTTGGACTTGAAAAATCGCACCTTCTTGCCGTCGGCCAGGCGCTTGACGCCGACCCGATCGCCCTTCTTGGTGCCCGGATTCCACAACGCGACCTTGCACAGCGGCAGCGGCATCTCCTTCTCGATGATGCCGCCAGGCTGGTTGGCCTGCGGATTGGGCTTGGTATGCCGCTTGACGCGATTGACGTTTTCAACCAGCACCTGGGTGCCCTCGAGCACGCTGATCACGGCGCCGCGCCGACCCTTGTCACGGCCCGACAGCACCACCACCTGATCGCCTTTCCTGATCTTTTCCATATCGCTATCTCTATGAATGCTCGCTGTTGCCCGGTCGGCCGTGGCGGCCTTCAGAGTACCTCGGGGGCCAGCGAGATAATCTTCATGAACTGCGAATTGCGCAGCTCGCGCGTCACCGGCCCGAAGATGCGGGTGCCAATCGGCTCGAGCTTGTTGGTCAGCAGCACCGCCGCGTTGCCGTCGAATTTGATCAACGAGCCGTCCGCGCGTCGCACGCCGAAACGGGTACGAACCACGACCGCATCGTAGACCTCGCCCTTCTTGACCTTGCCGCGCGGAATCGCGTCCTTGACGCTGACCTTGATGACGTCGCCCACGGTGGCGTAGCGGCGGCGCGTGCCGCCGAGCACCTTGATGCACATCAGGGTGCGCGCGCCGCTGTTGTCGGCGGCGTTGAGCAGAGTGCGCATTTGAATCATGGCGTTATCCTTGTAGCAGTCGCGTTGCGGCTTTTAGGCCGGGTTCGCGCGCTCGACGATGGCCAGCAGGCGCCAGGACTTGTGGCGCGACAGCGGCCGGCACGGGGTGATCGACACCGTATCGCCCTCGCGCGCCTCGTTGTTCTCATCGTGCGCCAGAAGCTTGGTTGTGCGGCGCACGAACTTGCCGTAGGTCGGATGCTTGACGACACGCTCAATCGCGACCGCGATGGTCTTGTCCATCTTGTTGCTCACGACCTGTCCGGTCAGCGTGCGCACGGCGTTGCCGGCGTCGGTGATTTCCGTGCTCATTTCTTGTCTCCAGCGCGCAGCGCACGCTGCACCGTCTTCACGCGCGCAATGTTCTTGCGCACCTTGCCGAACTGGTCGGGCTTGACCGCCTGACCGGTGGCGCGCTGCAGCCGCAGCGCGAACTGTTCCTTGCGCAGCGACATGAGCTCATTCTGCAGCTCGAGCGCCGATTTCTTGTGCAATTCGCTGGCTTTCATCAGCGCACCTGCCGCTTCACGAAGGCGGTGGATACCGACAGCTTGGCGCCGGCCAGACGAAACGCCTCGCGCGCGATCTGCTCGCTTACCCCTTCCATCTCGAACAGCACCTTGCCGGGCTTGACCTTCGCGATCCAGTACTCGACGTTGCCCTTGCCGCTGCCCATGCGTACTTCCAGCGGCTTCTTGCTGATCGGCACATCCGGAAATACTCGGATCCAGATCTGGCCGCCGCGCTTCACGTGGCGCGCCATCGCGCGGCGCGCCGCCTCGATCTCGCGCGCGGTCATGCGCGCACGCTCGATCGCCTTCAGGCCAAAGTCGCCGAAGGCCACGGTGCTGCCGCGCAGCGCCAGGCCGCCGTTGTGCCCCTTGAACTGCTTGCGGTACTTGGTTCGTTTTGGTTGCAACATGATTCGTTACTTAGGCTTATGCGGCGCGCAGCGCTGCTAGCCGGCAGCCTCAGGAGCCGCCGGGACGGCACTCGCGCCAGCGCTGGCAGCCGCCGGGACCGGCACGGCGACGGCCGGCGTAGCGGCGGCTTCAGCCGCGACCGGCACGGCCGGCTCGGCGGCCTGGCGATCGAGCTGCGCCTGGTCGAACACCTCACCCTTGAAGATCCACACCTTGATGCCGATCACGCCGTAGGTGGTCTTGGCCTCGGCCAGGCCGTAGTCGATATCGGCACGGAAGGTATGCAGCGGGATGCGACCTTCGCGATACCACTCGGTGCGCGCGATCTCCGAGCCGTTCAGGCGGCCGGACATGCGTACCTTGATGCCCAGCGCGCCGCTGCGCATGGTGCTCATCACCGCGCGCTTCATCGCGCGGCGAAACATCACGCGCTTCTCGATCTGCTGCGAGATGCTCTCGGCCACCAGCTGCGCATCGAGCTCGGGCTTTCTGATCTCGGAGATGTTCAGCCGCACGTCCAGCATCGTCATGCCCAGCAGCTTCGCGGTCTCGGCGCGCAGCTTCTCGATATCCTCGCCCTTCTTGCCGATCACGATGCCGGGACGCGCGGTCTGGATCGTGATGTTGACCTTCTTGGCCGCGCGCTCGATCAGGATGCGGCTGACGGAGGCATCGGCGAGCCGCTTCTTCAGGAACTCGCGCACCCGGAAGTCGGTGTGCACCAGCAGCGGAAACTGCTTCTTCGAGGCATACCACTTCGACGTCCAGTCGCGCGTGATGCCCAGACGAATGCCGATCGGATTGACTTTCTGGCCCATGGGCTAGTCCTTCTTGCCGTCGCCGACTTCGAGCAGGATGTGGCTGTTGCGCTTGACGATGCGGTTGCCGCGCCCCTTGGCGCGCGCAGCGAAGCGCTTCAGCACCGGCGCGGTGTCGACCTCGATGCGCGTCACCTTGAGTTCATCGATGTCGGCACCGAGGTTGTTCTCGGCGTTCGCGATCGCCGATTCCAGCACCTTCAGCACTAATCTGGCGCCCTTCTTCGGCATGAACTTCAGCGTCGACAACGCATTGCCCACGCCCTTGCCGCGCACCGTGTCGGCGACCAGCCGGCACTTCTGCGGCGAGATGCGCGCGTGGCGCAATCGTGCGGTTACCTGCATTGCATTACTCCGCGGCGGTCACTTTGCGATCGCCCGAGTGCGACTTGAACAGCCGCGTCGGGGAGAACTCGCCGAGCTTGTGGCCCACCATGTTCTCGGTCACCAGCACCGGGATGTGCTGCCGGCCGTTGTGGATCGCGAGCGTAAGTCCGACCATGTCGGGAATCACCATCGAGCGCCGCGACCAGGTCTTGATCGGCCGGCGATCGCTCTTTTGCACGGCGGTCTGCACCTTCTTGGCCAGGTGCAGATCGACGAATGGTCCTTTTTTCAACGAACGCGGCACGTTTAATTCCTCCGCTGCACGATCATGTTGCTGGTGCGCTTGTTACGGCGGGTCTTCTTGCCCTTGGTATTCCAGCCCCAGGGCGATACCGGGTGCGGGTTGCCCTGGCCGGACTTGCCCTCGCCGCCGCCGTGCGGGTGATCCACCGGATTCATCGCCAGGCCGCGCACTGTCGGGCGCACCCCGATCCAGCGCAGTGCACCGGCCTTGCCGTACTTGCGCAGGTTGTGCTCATCGTTCGACAGCTCGCCGAGCGTCGCGCGGCAGTCGATATGCACCTTGCGCGTCTCGCCGGACTTCAGGCGGATGAACGCATGAATGCCCTCGCGCGAGGTGTAGTTGGCGGAAGCCCCGGCGCTACGGGCGATTTGGCCGCCGCGGCCGGGCTTGAGTTCGATGTTGTGCACCACCGAGCCGACCGGGATATGGCGCAGCGCCATCGCGTTGCCCGGCTTGATCGGCGCCTCGCTGCCCGAGCGCAGCTCATCGCCGTCCTTCACGCCCTTGGGGGCCAGGATGTAGCGGCGTTCGCCGTCCGCGTACAGCAGCAGCGCGATGTGCGCGGTGCGATTCGGATCGTATTCGATGCGTTCGACCAGCGCGGCGATCCCGTCCTTGTCGCGCCGGAAGTCGATGATGCGGTACTTCTGGCGCGAGCCGCCGCCGATGTGGCGCGTGGTGATGCGGCCGAAGTGGTTACGTGCACCAGTCTTGCTGCGCGCCACGGTCAGCGGCTCGTGCGGGCCGCCCTTGTACAGGTGGCTCTTGCTGATACGCACCTGGAAACGCGTACCGGGCGACGTGGGCTTGAGTTTGATCACGGCCATGGTTTGATCTCTGCGGCTGTCAGCGCTTGGCCTGGGACTGGGCCTGGGCCTCATAGTCGATGCTCTGGCCGGCTGCCAGGCGCACGTAGGCTTTCTTCCAGTCCTGGGTGCGCCCATTGCGGTTGCCGAAGCGCCGCTTCTTGCCCGATTCATTCAGCACCTGCACGCCCTCGACTTTGACCTCGAACATCAGCTCGACCGCGCGCCGCACATCGGTGCGGGTGGCATCGCGGCGCACGCGAAAGGCGTACTGGTTTCGCTCCTGCAGGCCGAGCGAGCTCTTCTCGGTCACGTGCGGCGCGAGCAGCACGTTCATCAGTCCTTCCTTACCCAGCGGCTTGCGCGTCGCGGTCATTGCAGGCGCTCCTCGAGCATTTTCACGGCGCCGACGGTGGCGAGGACCTTTGCGTGCCGCGCCAGGCTTACCGGATTGATCGCCGCTGCCACCAGCAATTCGACCTGCGGCAGGTTGCGTGCCGCCAGCGTCAGCTTCTCATCGGCCGCCTCGACGATAATCAGCACATCATCGAGCGACAGCGACTTCAGCTGCGCCAGCAGCAGCTTGGTCCTGGGCGCATCGACGGCGAACGAGGCCGTGACCACCAGCCGGTCCTGGCGCACCAGTTCGGACAGCATCGAGCGGATCGCGCCGCGATACATCTTGCGATTCACTTTCTGCGCAAAATCGCGCGGCTGGGCGGCAAAAGCGCGGCCGCCGCCGACCCAGATCGGGCTTCTGATCGAGCCGGCGCGCGCCGAGCCGGTGCCCTTCTGCGCATGCGGCTTGCGGCCGCCGCCGCGCACCTCGGCGCGCGTCTTCTGCGCCTTGGTGCCGGAACGCCCCGCGGCCAGGTAGGCATTGACCACCTGGAACACCAGCGACTGGTTATAGGCATGGCCGAAAGTCTCATCGGACACGGCCAGCTCGGCTCCGCCATTGGCGACTTTAAGCTTCATGACTTCAGGACTTCTTATGCGGCTGTACGGTCTTGCGTGCGGCGCGGCGCAATGCCTTCACCGAGGCGCGCACCACGACGTCGCCGCCCTCGGCGCCCGGGATGGCACCGCGGATCAGCAGCAGGTTGCGCGCGCTGTCCACGCTCACGACCTTCAGGTTCTCGGTGGTGCGGCGGATCACGCCCATGTGACCCGACATGCGCTTGCCCGGAAACACACGGCCCGGGGTCTGGCGCTGGCCGATCGAACCCGGCGTACGGTGCACCAGCGAGGCGCCATGCGTCTTGCGGCCGCCGGCAAAATTGTGGCGCTTCATGACGCCGGCAAAGCCCTTGCCAATCGTCACGCCGGTGACGTCGACCGCCTGGCCTTCGGCAAACAGGTCAACCTTCAGCTCGCTGCCGAGCTTGAGGTCCTCATGATCCTTGCCGGTGAGCCGAAACTCGATCAGGCCGCGCCCGGGCTCGACGTTCGCCTTGGCGAAGTGGCCCTGGGCGGATTTCGACAGCAGCTGCGGTCGGCGCACGCCGAAGGTGACCTGCACGGCGCGGTAGCCGTCGGACGCGACCGATTTGACCTGGGTGACGCGGTTCGGCAGCACCTCGACCACGGTGACGGGCACGGATTCACCCGCATCGGTGAACACCCGCGTCATACCGCACTTGCGGCCGATCAGACCAATAGCCATGACTCTCGTCCTCTCAATGGGCGCGCACTGCGACGGGTGCGCGCCGATGCATATTCAGGTGTGGCCACGGGAGGGCAGCGCGCAAGGCGCCGATGCTCTCGAGTGGTCTTGGCTGGAAACATCCGGCCAACCTCGCCCGATAATCCGCCCTGGTCATCGATCGGAAGATCGACCTTAAGGCGGTGCCACAGGGCTGGTTTGAAGGTCAGCCAGCCGTGCGAAAAAGGCCGCGCAGTATAGCAGCTAAATACTTCAATTCAACCGGATCTGCACGTCCACGCCGGCCGGCAATTCCAGGCGCATCAGTGCGTCCACGGTCTTGTCGGTCGGGTTCACGATGTCCATCAGCCGCTTGTGGGTGCGCAGCTCGTACTGGTCGCGCGCGTCCTTGTCGGCATGCGGCGAGATCAGCAGCGTGAAGCGCTCCATCTTGGTCGGCAGCGGGACCGGGCCACGTACGGTCGCGCCGGTGCGGCGCGCCGTATCGACGATTTCCTTCGCCGAGTTGTCGATCAGGCGATGGTCGAACGCCTTCAACCTGATGCGGATGTTCTGGTTAGCCATGGTCCACTACCTTGTAAAATCTTTACTTTAGAACCTTTGACACGACGCCTGAGCCGACGGTGCGCCCGCCCTCGCGGATCGCAAAGCGCAGCCCGTCCTCCATCGCGATCGGGGCAATCAGCTCCACCGTCATCTTGATGTTGTC
>Ga0182016_10000492_pt1 | contig 49113 bp, 41 predicted proteins | sample 712S2MmetaG_FD_120491 | JGI IMG/M metagenome (GOLD analysis project Ga0182016, IMG submission 120491) | Permafrost microbial communities from Stordalen Mire, Sweden - 712S2M metaG | ecosystem: Environmental > Terrestrial > Soil > Wetlands > Permafrost | place: Sweden: Stordalen | collected...
GTCCGTCCCACGGCTCCATCAGGCAGGAATGAAATTCGTAGAATGCGCGGCGCTCGGCATCCATGCTTTCGTGATTTTCCCAAGGTTCGGGAATCATCATCATCATGGCATGCGGCAGCTCCCGGCCGGCAAGGGTCAGCAATTCCACGCAATTGTCAAACTGGGCCGAGTCACTACCATCGGTATTAATAATAGGCAGGATCTTTTTGATGTCGTCGCCAAACACCGCGCTGGTAAACAGCCCCTGCCGCGCCTTCATCCAGTTGACATTGCCGCGCAAGGTGTTGATCTCGCCATTGTGGGCGATGCAACGGTTGGGATGAGCCCGATCCCAGCTCGGGAAGGTGTTGGTGGAAAAACGCGAGTGCACCAGCGCGAGCGCGGTAATCACCGCCGGATTGCGCAAATCGTCGTAATACTTCTCGACCTGCTCCGACATCAGCATGCCTTTGTAGGTCAGGGTCCGTGCCGAGAGACTGGCAACGTAGAAAAACTTTCCGCCGGGAAAAGCGTTGCCGTAACGGATGCTCTGCTCCGCCAGCTTGCGGATTACGTAGAGCTTGCGCTCAAACGCCGCCTCGTCTTTAAGCGACGAATGGCGACCTACGAAGACCTGCGCCATGAATGGCTCGGCTGCCACCGCTGTCTTTCCCAACGAAGAATTGTTGACCGGCACATCCCGCCAGCCGAGCAGGGTTTGCCCCTCTTCAGCAATAATTTTAGCCAACTCGGTTTTGATGGCAACGCGGTGCCCTGGATCCTTGGGAAGAAAGAGTTGTCCCACGCCATAGTGTCCCACGGCCGGAAGCTTGAACCCAAGGCGGACGGCCTCCGCAACCAAAAAATCATGAGGCACCTGGATCAATATTCCAGCGCCATCACCTGTGTTCGGCTCACAGCCCACCGCGCCGCGATGATCCAGATTAACCAGTATTTGCAGTGCATCGCTGACCAATTGATGAGACTTTTTGCCTTTCATGTTCACGACGAAACCAAGGCCGCAGGCGTCGTGTTCAAATTGAGGATCGTAAAGGCCTTGTTTCAGGGGTGCTGAGATTTGTGCTTGCCCTTCCGGTTGGTCAATCATTTGTAATAGCGGTTTCTTATTCATCATCGGCAGTGCAGCCTGCGATTACTTATTTTTCACTCAAATTTGATGGCATGCAATAAATGTTTTTAAGAATTGCAAGAATTCTTGCGTTAAAATTCGGAGGCATTGCAGGCGTTTTGGCGTTCAATTTCAATGCATTCGGACTCCTCAGGCAGCCGTCTGAGTGACGCCCGGCCACTTCATCAAGCGGAATATCCCGATTCAAAAACCGCGACACTTTCGAGCGGCCGGAAGTTGACTCCCGCCCTGCCCTTCGGCACCGGACGGAAAAACCCTATTTTCCCCCGGCCCTTCCCGCCCTCCGGGACACATTTTGTTTATGCTTGAAAAACAAATGCTTACGCGGGTTAAACCGCATGCACCCTTTTGTTTTTTGCGGGAATTGTTATCTTCCGCGCCGTGTTGAGAACCTTGCGCAAGGCGGAATACGCCGAGCTGATGATCTTGTATTTTATCCAGGCGGTGGGCATGGCGGTCTGGTTTGTCCCACTCGGTGCGATCCTCGACGCTCATGGTTTGGCGGGTTTCAAACCCTACGCTTTCGCCTTCACGGCGCTGGCATCTTTCATTTCGCCGCTGATCTTTGGCGCGATGGCCGACCGGCATGTTCCGCCCGCAAAAGTGCTGCGCGGGCTTGCCACTGCCACCGCCATCATGATGGCGGCGATCGGCTTTGCGATCCAGCACGGCGTCAATGGGTGGCTGGTGTTGCTTCTGATTCTGGTCTTTTCACTGACTTACGCTCCAATGTTCAGCATCTCTACCGCGCTGGTCCTCGCCCGCCTGGAAAACGCACAAAGGGAATTTGGTCCGGTCCGTTCGCTGGCAACCATCGGCTGGATGGCGGGCGGTTTGCTGGTCGGCCTTTTGAGTTTGGATCGCTCCCCCAAGACCGAGTATCTTGGAGCGGCGGTCTGGCTTTTGGTGGCTGGCTTTACTTTCTTTCTGCCGCAACTCGAGGTGCCTGCATCTGCCGAGCACCTGTCATGGAAGCAACGCCTGGGCTTGGACGCTTTGGTCCTGCTGAAGGATCCGGACACGCGGGTGATTTTCATTACGACAGCACTCTTTAATATTCCCATCGCCGCCTTTTATCCCTACGCCCCAACCAATCTGCACAGCTTGGGAATGCAAAATACCAGCGCGTGGATGTGCCTGGCGCAAGTCACAGAAATCATTTCAATGTTCAGCCTCGGCTGGTTGCTGCTGAAGTGGCGGCTAAAGTGGATCATCACCTGCGGCTTGTGCTTCGGGGTGGCACGTTTTGCGTTCAGCGCCTGCAATGACAAGGCCGGTCTGTTAATCGGGATCACTCTGCACGGCGCATCCTTTGTACTCGTTTTCATCACCGCAACCATTTACATCAACCACCGCGTGGCCGCCGAGTGGCGGACTCGGGCGCAGGCGCTGTTGACATTCATGTACGGCGGCGTGGGCAATCTCATTGGCTATCTTTGGACAGGGTGGTGGTTCCACGCCTGCACCACCAGTGGCGTAACCCGCTGGACATCTTATTGGGGCCTGCTCTCCGTGATCGTTGTGGGAATCGGGTTTTATTTTCTCGTGGCGTACCGTCAGAAAAGGGTTCCAGCCGTCTGATTGGCAAATGGTTTACGGAAACGCCAGAAGGCTGGACGGCCTTTTTGCAAACTTTGATCTGCCGGCCTGGTATTTTCACCGGGCGAGTTATTCAGACAACTCCTAGGCCAGGATTTTATCGATCTGCGACAATTCCTCCGTTGAAAACTTTAAGTTCTTGGTCGCGGCAAAACAATCCTCCACCTGGCTTGGCCGACTGGCTCCGATCAATGCGCTAGTAACACATGGGTGGCGGAGGACCCAGGCGAGCGCCATCTGGGCAAGCGTTTGTCCGCGGCTCAAGGCCAGGTTGTTCAATTGCCTGGTCTTCGCCAACACAGCGTCGGTGACGTCATCCGGGCGCAGAAATCGGCGGTCGTGACCGGCCCGGGAATCGGCCGGGATGCCCTTGAAATAACGGTCGGTCAGCAGGCCCTTGGCCAGCGGCGAAAACACAATGCTGCCGATTCCCTCGCGCTCCAGAGTGGCCAACAATTCTGGTTCCACCCAGCGATCCAGCATACTGTAGCGTGGTTGATGGATCAGGCATGGCGTTCCCAATTCACGGAGAATGATTGCCGCCCGGCCGGTTTCGGCCGGTTTGTAGTTGGAAATGCCAGCGTAGAGCGCCTTGCCGCTGCGCACGGCCTGCGCCAGCGCTCCCATGGTCTCTTCGAGCGGTGTATCCGGATCCGGACGGTGCGAGTAAAAGATATCCACGTAATCAAGCCGCATCCGCTTGAGTGATTGGTCCAGCGACGAGAGCAGATACTTGCGCGAACCCCATTCGCCATAAGGTCCAGGCCACATGTAATAGCCCGCCTTGGTCGAAATAATCAACTCATCTCGCCATTTCAACAGGTCCGCGTGGAGAATGCGGGCGAAGGTTGTTTCTGCCGCCCCATCCGGCGGACCGTAATTATTAGCGAGGTCAAAATGGGTGATGCCGAGATCGAAGGCCCGGCAAACCATGGCCCGGGCATTGTCATAGGAATCTTGGGCACCGAAATTGTGCCACAGGCCCAGCGAGATCAACGGCAAACGGAGACCGGAACGGCCGCAACGGCGATAAATCTGGGGCGCATCGTAGCGAGTGGGATCAGGTGAATACATAGTAACGCAGTTTACAAAGCTGATGGACGGCTAGGCCACTAAATTCCACCGAGCGCATGCGTCTGACAAAGGCAGAAGGTACAACACATAAACCATCTGACCCGTGGCCAGCGTCGCGAAGATCATCGAGACCAACCACAATGGCTTCTTTTTGACGATCAAACACATGGCCCCCAGCGAAATGGCGATCTGAAACAGGGTGATGGACAAGCCCATTTGGCGGGAATGCTCCGAGGCGCTCGTGGCCAGCTTGCGTGCCTCGTCGCGTTTGCCCTCGTATTCTTTTGCCAGGGCAGTGATGTCGGCTTTGCCCTTTTCATACTTGGCCAGTTTATCCTTTATCTTTTGGAGGGCTGCGGCATCAGGCGATGGGGCCGCTGACAGGTGGGCAATTTCGATTTCGTACAAGTTTTCCTTGATGGAGCTGGCCTCAAAATAAGCCCATTGGTCTGAAGCCGCCGCCTGGTTAAAGGTCGCCTCGTTCATTTCTTTCAAGGTGCGGGTGGAATATCCGCCGCCGCGCAAGGTGGCAATCGCTGCCAGCACCGCGATGAAAACCATGGTCAGAGAAACATATTTCGTCCAGCCATCCCGCTTCGTTTTGTCCTTTTCCGCCACGTGATCCGCGCGTAGCTCGGCCACCAACTGTTTCAATTCATCCAAATCCGACGTCATCATATTCAATATTTAATTACCAAAATATTTTCGTTTGGCCGCCTGTCCTTCGGGGCAAGCGGGCGTGAAGAATATAAAAAACATTCAGTCTGTCCAGCCTCTCGCTTGGTTCGAAAACAACCGGCTTTTTGCCCGAAAAATTGGGTTCGTTATACATTTTTGTTTTTTTGCTGAATGCATGTTAAGTACTTAACGATAAAATAGTTGCATTCTTTTTAGAATTGGGTTAGCTTTTCGGGACAAGATTTGGCGATAAGGCATTGATGGGCAATGGTGTTTTGACAGGATGACAGAATGGGCGAAGCGAAATCTGTGAATTTGAAGGCCTGAAATGTGAATCGAAGGGAGTTTTTGAATTGTTCATGAGAGTGACTGGAGTGCTTTCAGTTTTAGATGAGGTGCCTTTCATAAAGAGTTTTTAGGCAAATACACCAAGGGTGGGAGGCTCAAAAAAACGGGACGGTCCCGTTTTGAACACGAATCTTAGGCCACATGCTTTGAAGGAAGTCCTCCCCCGCCGCTAATGCACTGCCGCTTCGCAACTGCAACGATCTCTCGCTGCGCAACATGATTACAACAAATGGTTTATTATCATCCTCGATATACCCACCGACCGGAATATGCAGCCCGGAAAAAGCACAAAAACCTGGCTGTCCGGACGGCAATGGCATTGTTTGTGCCTGACAGATACGCCTTGGCGGTTTGCAGGTTCAATACAGGCTGGCGTTCGGCCTTGTTCTAGCCAGGGGGTGAAACGTCAAGGACAGCATATGGGGTGAACACCCCATATCATTATTGGATATTTTGAATTAACCTTGTGGCATCGCTGGCGTTTAGGGTTGGTGAAGCAGACGCACCCGGACGATAGGTTGCCGGCGACCCCCAATTGCCGTCGTCCACTTCTGAGCGCCGCGGTGGCCGGCGTAAATGTCTGTTGCCACCAAGCCCTCTTTTAATATCATGCCGGGGCCCAGTCGTCGTCAGATTGGCTTCTCATGGCTATGGCAAATCACAATCATGGACCGGGGAATACTACTTTGTTTGCTTCCCAAGCTTCTGCATAAATTTGTCCGTCAACCGAATTGCTTCACTTGCTTGCTCGTCCACCGCGAAATGCCCCGCATCGAGAATATGCACCTCAGCTGCGGGCACATCCCTGCGATATGCTATGGCGCCAGCAAGGACAAAAGAGGGATCATAACGGCCCCACAGGACGAGCATGGGAGGTTGATGTTTACGAAGCCATAATTGCCAAGTTCGATAAGACTTCACGTTGTTTCGATAATCAAAGAACAGGTCGGTTTGAATATCCGCCTGGCCGGGCTGATTCAAAAAGTAAAACTCATCCGTCCAAGTGTCGGGATTGATCCGCTCAAGATGCAGTGACCTACCCAGATACCCGTTGCGTGTTGTTAATGGCGGGATAGGGCTCCAAGGTTCTCGCCCCAACGTGATCGGCCAAGGTAACCAGTTCCCTGTGCCTTAATGCAGCTTGAGCGAACCGTTCCGGTGGTATGTGTCTGCCGGCAACCGAAGATCTCGCTCCGTTAGTGCCTACCGGCTCCCTCAGCCAGCCCAGGCAGAGTTGCGGATGACGCTGCAAAAGTTGCCCCGCAGGAACTTTGGATCCTTGTCGGCGAGCACATCCGCTTTCACATTGCCGAAAGTGGTGGCGGGCTTGCTCTTAATCCCATTATAGAACGCCTGGATGATGTCTTCCTTAAAGTGTTCCGGTCGGGGATGCGCCTTCACGACGGCTTCACGCTCGGCTTGGCTGTATTCCTGATAGGCCAGGCCTAAAACATCCATTTCAACCCCGGCAGTAACCAACGCGATGACCGGGTGCATGTGTTGAGGAATGCCAGGGGTGGTATGCAGCGCAATCGCCGTCCACACCAAATCGATTTCATAGGGCGAAATGCCATGACTGCGCAGGAAATTGCGGGCGGTATTGGCGCCATCAACTTCGAAGCGCTCCTGCCTGGTGCTATGTTTGTCGGTCAAACCCATGTCATGAAACATCGCGCCCGCATATAGTAGTTCCGCATCAAAGCGCAGTCCACGACGCTTGCCCGCCAGGGCACCGAAATAATAAACACGGCTGGAATGATGATATAACAGAGGTGATTCAGTGTCCCTGACCAGCTCCGTGATCTCGCGCGCCAACTTGGTGTCCGGAATTTTTACTTCGTCCAGTGATCTACTCATAGGTCTTTCTTTTTTTTGTCGTTTTGCAGGTTGATTCAACCTTCAAAGCGCAAGGTTGCTTGGAAAAGTGCAATGTCAACTGCCCGACGTTTCCGGCCCCTGAACGCGTGCGCGGGCAGGACAAGTCTCGCTTGGCTGGATGGTTCTCATCTGAGCATCAGGTGTTTTCTTGCGGGCACATTTCCACCCGATCGCACCCGCATCCTCTCATGGCTGTCAAAAGGCACATAAAGAATGAACCTTTTGGCAGGCTGCCGTTATTAATGATCAGATCACATTAAATTATTGAAACACATGAAATCGACCATCCTGTCCTTGCTGATTTTGACCTTTGCCACGTCTGGCTTGCGCGCGGAACATTACCGCACCGACATCAACCCGGCGCTGCTCTATTATCTGTCGTTTATTGTGGGGCCGGAGATGAGCGAGGCGGACAAAGACTATCTCCTTACCAACGAATGGCGCGGCCAGCAGCTCCCGGAGCGGTTCGGAACACTCGTCGGTCAGTGTGACCCGAAGTTTAATTATGTACGGCAGGCAGCGCGCGCCGCCCTGCCTTGCGACTGGGGCATTGATTGGAGCGCGGGGCCGTACACCTACCTGCCGCATTTGGCCCGCATCAAGCAGACCGCCCAGATGGCACGACTGCGCACATTATGGGATTTGCAGAATGGCCGAGCGGACGACGCGCGCGATGATTTGATCGCAACCTTCGCCATGGCCCGGAATGGTTCGCGGGACAACAGCCTGATCGCAGTGCTGGTGCAGATAGCGGCTGAAAACATCGTCGTTTCCACGGTGGCGGAAAATTTTGGCCGGTTCTCACCGGAAATGATGAACGAGCTGGTGGAGGGGTTTGACGCGGCGCCGGCGCGAGGCACAGTGGCCAACGCCTTCGCCACAACGGAAGGGGCTTGTTTCGCCGACTGGTCAGAGGCAAAAGTCGTGGAACTACGCCAAAAATATCCGCACGATGACGCCAAGGTGCTGGACAGTTTCCGCGGGGTTTTTGAAGATACGGGAGAAAATGGCCAGACGGACACCAATGCCTGGCAGCCCATTGTCAAAGCGTCAGGTGGAACAAGTGAAGGTTTTTTGAGGTTGGTGCGCGAACTAAAGCCGATGGATTTGCGGCTGGCCAGCATCGCGGCCCTGCCCGTTTCAGAATTTGAGGTCCAGGCGGCGCAGTTTTCCTCGGAGCTCGCTAAATCACCCAATCCGGTCATCCAACAAGTTTTCCCCTCGATCCGACCAGCCCGGGCGAAAGAATTCGCGATCGTCGGCGAACTGGCCATGTTACATGCGGCGGTGGAATACAAGCTGCACGGTGAGGCCGGGTTGAAAAGTGTAATGGATCCCTATGGAAACGGTCCCTTTAAATTCCAGCGATTTATTTTCAAGGGCGAAGATCGCGGTTTCGAGCTGAAATCAGCCTACATTGGACGAGGATTTCCAGAAGTGATGATCTTCGTTGAAAAAGATGGGCCGCCGTTTTATGTGATGGGCGCACGTGCGGGCAAGCCGGTGTCCCCCTGATTCGCGCGACAAAAAAGGGACAGGCGATCCGGTTCCTGAATGGAATTGTCCCGGTTTTTGAATTATCATTGGAAAGTGTTCAGCTTGAACCCAACGTTTGTGGAGATTGAAGCCCCAGACCCCCGGAGTCTGCTGGACCTGGCCCGGGCCGGTGATGCCGAGGCGTTCGGCGAAATTTGCCGGGCTCATGAAACCCGGCTGTTGCGACAGGCCATGATACTATGCGGTGATGCCACGCTGGCCGAAGACCTCGCACAGGAGACTCTGGTGGAAGCGTGGAGATGCCTGCGCCGTTACAACGGGCGCTGCCAGTTTTTCACCTGGCTCTGCGCCATCCTGCTCAATCGTCACCGTAACCATTTGCGGAAAAAACGGCCTCTGCCCTTTTCGTCTTTTTCCAGACAGGAGCACGACCGAGTACAAGAAAACTTCGCCAATCTAGCCGATCAAAATTCAACCCCGGACGAAAACGCCCAGCTTCAGGAACAGAACTCGCAGCTTCGGGCATGCATCCATGCATTGCCGGCCAGGCATCAGCAGGTTGTCCATCTCCGCTTTTACGCGGACGATTCGCTGGAGGGAATTGCTGCGGCCCTGGGCTGCTCCGTGGGAACGGTCAAATCCCGATTGTTTCACGCCTTGGAAAAATTACGTGCAATGAACGCCCTTAACGCCCGGATCGCGGAATTGCCGGTGAAAGGCAGGACACCATGAAACCTTGCAGAAAAAACCGAAAACCAATCACCTGGCTGGCGCTGGAGGAGTTGGACGCCCCGCGGGCGCAGACTCTCCGGGAACACCTCGCGATGTGCGAAGGATGCCACCAATATCTGGCAGAGATTTCCAGCGTTACCGCGAAACTGTCGGCCCAAGAGCCGGTGTCATATATTAAGGCGTCCGCCACCTTCCACAAAAAAATAGCCGCCCGGCTGCAGGACAATGAACCCAATTCGGCCTGGGAAATCGCGATGGCGAACCTGACGCGGTTGAGCTGGCGCGTCGCCACCCCCGCCGTCGCAGCCCTGCTGGTTGTGCTCGTGGTAGTGGCCATCCAGCGGCAGCAACCGGCGATTCCTTCTCATTGCCAACTTGCAGCCAAGATTATTGCGTCCCCGGACTTGCCCCGGGATTTGTCACCCACTTTTGCCAATTATCAGCGGGTGGCCAATGAATCGCCCGAGAAATTGGACCAACTCCTGACCGAGCAAGGGAATCAGAATCTTTCCGCGTCCCCAATTTATAGGGCTTCAACCCGGTTGCCGGCAAACGGGTCTTTTTGATCCCGGCTGGCGGGGCGCGAAATCGGACATAGGTTTCTGCTGTCGCCCAACAAATCCGTCCCATTTCATTGGCGAATCAGAAATAAACTGGCGCAAACCAACTTGTCTCCTTCTTAACCATCCTGGTCAAATTGCGTGATTTGATTAATTGGCGGTCGCACGTCGAAGGCCTTTGTCTGGCACCGGCAAAATAAGAATGTGCGGACAAGCAAAGCGGCTAATTTCGCTTCTCGATCAACGTCATCAACGGTGTCGGGTTCTTACGTATTCCTACAGTTGAGATCAGCGGGACTTCAGCGTTCCCCGCGGATTGTTTTGACGCCCGGCAATCGATGGGGTGTTTATCTATAGACGGAGTGAGATAACCAAAGTACATTAATCGGGTTCATTAAGCAAAATGCTTGCGGCGTCACATTATGCGTCCCCCTGGAGAAAATGAACTGCCGCAAGCGAGTCAACTCGCAGAAACAAAATAAAACATATGGGCGATAAATCCCCAAAATCCAACCAGAAGAAATCATCACAGAAGCAAACCAAAACCAGCAGCGCCAACCAGAAGAAAAAACAGGCCGTCGCCGCCAAGCAGGTTGCTGGCAAGAAAAAATAAGGTTCCACGCTCACTTATTTGGCAGAAACACATTTGTTATTTGCCGTGTGCGGATTTGGAAATCCAGATCCGCACTTCGATATCGGTTCAATTTTTGGGTTCTTCCCCCACCCCTGGTCAGTGGCCGCAAAACGCTTCTCGGTCACACAATTAGGATGGCCGCTTCTTTGCGGACGGCTTTGCACGCGTTGGTTTGCCAGGAACCGGAGATGCCGCTCCTGCCGGGGTTGGAGTATTCTTAGGAATGGGTTTTCTACAGGGATTTCGCGCCTGCTGCGCTGCGGGCAACCAACTTAATTCCAAAACTTGTGTCTTAATGCATGGGGGAAACTTATCATTTTACGTCACCCACCCACTTTTCGAAATTTGATGACCCCATGATGCGCGATATTTGGAGTCTGGTGCGGGGCGGAATCCGCCTGGAACATCGATACGGAATGCTCTGCAATAGCTACAAATGCATCTATTTTCCTGGATTTTACGTCTTCCACGGCCAGCCGGTTCCTTTTGCGTCCTGCGCTTTTGGGGAACTGGCAGAAACTACTGGCTTAGCCGGTAAAACATTTTTGCGCCCGAGATGGGATTGGTCACGCTGTTCTGTCCGTAGACCAGGGTCCAGACGGGTGAAGTAAGGTTAGTGGTGGATTGCAAACCAAACCCGGTCGCCGACCAGGTCAAAATGACATTAATGCCGGATTGGGCGATGAATAATTGAGGGGAGCTGTTACCACAGACAGAACACGGGGCGGTGGGGATGCCATCATAGCTGGCGCCCCAGCCAGAGGTGCCATTGAGGTACAAAATCGTCGAGAGGGCATTGTCGAAGTAAAAAATGCTGCCGCCATCGGTTGGCTGGTTGCCGGCAAAGCAAACGCTGGAGAGGCTTTGGCAGCCGCCGAAGGCATACTGCCCGATGCTGCTGAGGCCAGCAGGGAAAGCGAGGTCGGTCAGGGCTTCACAATAAAAGAAAGCATTGGCCCCAATAGTTTTGAGGTTTTCACCCAGGGACACGCTGGCAAGGTTGAGGCAGCCGTAAAAAGCCTGCTGGTCAATATTGGTGACGCTGTTGGCAATCGCGATGCTGGTTAAGCCAAAGTCGTCGCCAAACACACCTTCCCCGATGTGCAGCACAGAATTGGGGACCTGGTAACTTCCGCCGACGGCGATGGGAAACTGGATGAGCGTGATTTTGTTCTTGTCAAACAAGACGCCATTCGAGCTACTAAAAAAGGCATTGGTTGGATTGACTGAAATCGCAATCAGGTTGGGGCAATCATAGAAGGCAAAAAGGCCAACGCTGTTGACGTTGGTTCCGATGGCGACATTGGTCACGCCGGTGGAGTATTCGAACGCAGCGCTCACAATAGTAGTGACGTTGCTGGGGACAACGTAACTTCCCGCCACTCCGCCTGGATAGGAAACGAGGTAGGTCCGGCTCTTGTCGGTCAGCACACCGGCCAGATTGGTGAAATAGGTATTGGCGGGACTCACCGTTATCGATGTCAAGGAGTTGCCGATGAAGGCCTGGCCAACGTTGGTGACGGTGGCTGGCAGGACATAACCCCCGCCGATTCCATTGGGAAATTCAATGAGCGAAGTCAGCCGCGTATTTAAGAGGGCAAGGTTTACGTTGGTATAAAATGAGTTGGCCGGGTCCACTTGGATCGAAGCCAAACTTTTGCAGTCAATCACCGGACCCGTTCCAATATTCGTGACGCTAGCGGGTATGCTCACACTGGCAATATTGGGACACTGGAAGATCGCATTATTTGCGATGGTGGTGACGTTGGTGCCGAACGTGACGCTGGTCAAAGCGGAGATCTGATAGAAGGCGGCGCTTCCGACGACGGCGACTTTCAACCCGTTGATGGTGTCCGGAATAACCACGTCGCCACCGGAACCTGTGTATTGGGTGATGGTGATGGCGCCGTTATTGGTCGTGAAAAGGAATTGGGCCGGCACAGCGACGGGCAACAGCAGCAGCGCGGCGACCAACCCGGGCAGCCAAAACAAGCTCTTGGAATTCATAATGATTTTAGGATTTATTCTGCCCAGACGGAATGGCACTGAGGTGTTGGCCGTCAACTTGCCCTATATCTTCCGCTTCTGATTTGGCTTCCTACCCACCTCCAGCAAAAGGGCGTGCATCATTTTCCTCCGACTTGAGCGATTTGCAAGTTCATTAATAATCCAGCCAGGACGAGTGAATCCAAGCTTTATGGGCTCACGCGTATCAATTATTGAATCAGCTCGGCTCGACGGAATTGAAGGATGGCGATCCGTCGTCATGAATTTGCGCCGACAACTCCGGCGGCGTGCAGGCGTTGATCTGAGATTTCACCAATACGCAACCTGGTCCGAAAGTACATAATCAGGTTTTTTACAAACGTGATTTGCCCTCGCAGCCCCAAAATAAAGTTACGCTCGTTTTGTCACATCTGCCCAAGGGTAAATACACCCTCGAAACTTATAAAGTCGGCTACCGGGTCAATGAAGCCTACGACACCTAGCGCGATTTAGCTTCGCCCGCGCAGTTGACCAGGGCCCAGGTTGCCGAAATCAAATGCAAGAACAGCGGTGCACCGCTGGAAGTCCGCACCGTGAAGATCGGGCGAGAAGGAACATTTGAGCAGCGGTTCGACTTCCGCTAAAACGACGTCGTTTTGATCACGCTCAAGCCGCAACGCTGACAGGATTGCACGTCTTGATCGACCGCTCACTCGTAGCCGAAGGCGCGGCAGTAAGGGGCTAGGCGCTGCTGGAAGGGGGCCAGGGCAGCTTCGTATTTACGCCAGCGGCCCATGGCGCTGCGGTAAACCGGCTGGACCACCTCGTTGTAGTTCGGCGCGAAGACCAGTTTTTTGCGGGCGGACTCGTGGAAATCCGCCTGAGGCGGCGACCAAGACAGACCCAGAAATTCAGTCACCCGGCGTCCCTCGGTTTCGAGGCCGTTCACGATGTCTTCGTAGCGAGTTTCGATCCACTCAAAGCCGCCCAGTTCACGCAGCCGCAGCCACACATCCATGAGGTCGGCGTAGTGTTTCACCGTACGATCCAGCGTCAGGAAGTTGGCGTTGGCGGCGTTCAGCTTGAGGTTCTGAAAATAACAACTGATGACGACGTCGCGCGGGTCACGCAGGGCGATCAGAATCCTGACCTTGGGAAATATCCGGAGCCACAGGTGGATGGCGGCGGTGAGGGACGGGTTTTTGTCCAGTAGTATTCGACCATCGGCATTGCCACCCGGCAGCTCGCGGCCAAGATTTTTCAGATAGCGTTGACGGAAATTGTTCCGCCTGCTTTCCGCGAGGAGGTTCAGGCCGTTCGCGGTGAGAGTCTGGGCATTCTCAAGCGGGGCAAGTTGCTCCAGGATTTCCTGCGAAAAGGCAACGGGTTCGTCAAAGGCGGCAACCTCGGGATGCGTCCCCAGGATCTGTTCCAAGAGCGTGGTGCCGCTGCGGGGATGTCCGCCCAGAAACGCCCGGCGCACATTTGAATACGGTCCTTTGTCGGCTTCGGTTTGCCAGCGCCGGATCATGTCCGGTGTCAGGTCGGCGAGCAATTGCCGGCGGCGGCGGTCGGCCTGATCATAACTCTGCTCAAGCTTTCCGACATTTGCAGATTGGCGAAGAATGGACTTTGCTTCGGCCAGCCATTGCAAGGCCTCGGCGTGTTGCCCGGATTCATCCAGCACCACCGCGAGTTGATGACGGCTGGAATATTTGACGTTGATATCCCCGCTGCCTTTGGTGATTAATTCGCGCAAAATCCTTTCCGCCTCCGGCAGCTGCTGGCGGCGTTGCCGCAGCAGCGCCATCGAACACCGCACCTGCGCGTCATCCGGGTGCCGGGCGCCACATGCTTCAAGGCAGGTCCACGCATCATCCAGACGATGTTCCCGCTCGTACCAATCCGCGAGACTGAGCCGGGCATGGACCGAGGCCGGGTCGATCAAGACCGCCTGTTCAAAGCAGGCACGGGCGCGATCCATCCGGCGCAGCAAATGATATTGCTGGCCGAGCAGCACGCGCAGGGAGATGTCGGTGGGGGATAATTCGGCGGTTCGTTGGAAGGCCTGATCGGCCTGATCAAATTCCAACTCCTTGGCGGCGGCCAGACCGAGTTCGAACCACAGTTTATCGGAATTGGGAAACCGTTTTAACAGGCCACGGTAGGTGGCCATGGCGCGGTCACCCCTGCCCTTGAGCAAGTCTTGCTGGGCGGATTTCCATCGCTCGAGGTCGAACGGCTTAAATGGTAAAGTTTGAGGTTCAGGCAACACAGGCGGTTGAATAAAACAACTCGGGATGTTGGGGTGCCCGCGAGCGGCAAGTCAAAGTGAAACTGCTGTAAGGAGGCTTGCCGTGTTATTTAGAGCGACCCGCAGAAGTCCGGGATTATGTCTTTCACAAACCCAAATATTGAGCTTGTTTCAGTACTGTTTTTGCTTTCATTATTTTAAGCGCGACGGGCAGCCGCAATGAGCTTTTTCCTAACCCATTCCGTTTTAGATTCGCCAGAGGATTTAATGGCGGATTCGATCTCCGCATATTCTGGCGGTGACAGCCTGGTTGAAATGAACCTGCCCCGCTTTTCCTTATCGGGCAGCATTGGACGGCCAACTTTTCCCTCTTCACTCATAATCTCCAATTATTTGCGCTTAATCATAAAAAATAACCAAACCAAGCAAGCGACAAAAAGGAAAATTACAATTATGAGTGTAACCTCGCCTTCCGTCGTGGCTTTTTCTACTGCAAATTGAATCGCGTCAGCAATTATTTCTTTGGCTTCTTATCATCTGGCGGCAATGGAGTTTTGAGGAGTGCTTTCAAGGCATCCTCAAATTTAACGCCGCTCAGATTCGGCAGCATTATCTTCGCTGGCCGTTTCCTGTGTTTCGCTCGCTTTGATTCGGACACGGTTTCTCTTTCTCCCCCAACGAACATGCGGGGCTTTTGGTTTTACAAGGCAATCTTGTTGGCTGCAAAGCCTGTTCCTTCAAACTGCCTCCTTATACGTTAAACGCTTTCCAGTGACCATTCCAATGGCGGATTCCATGCGCTCTCCGTCTGTCTGGAAGCGTGTATTCCAACGGAAGGCAAATTCATTGGCGTATTTCGGCAAGTGCTCGCGGCTAACATGGTGCCACGATCCGTAAACGCCGCGCTTCAAAAGGCTGAAAAACGATTCACAACTGTTAATCCCTGAAACGCTTCCGTCAGCGTTTCGGCGGCTGTATTCCTTTTTTGAGTGAATAACGGTCTGGTGAGCCTTGAACTGTTTGCCAGCAGGTTTGTAGGCGTCATGCTCGTCAGTATTCAAAGTGGCTTTCTTGCTCACGCATTCATTCAAAACCCTGCCAAGATTGTGTTGGGTGACGTTGCTTACCACGCGGGCCTGCATGTTGCCTCCGCGTTCAATCAAAGCCACCACGGGCGTTTTGCGGCGCATCTGGGAGCACCGGTAGCCCTTTCCGCCAACAAAAGTCTCATCCACTTCCACAACGCCTTGCAGGAGCTTGTTCAGCGGCATTTCGGGAGCGACGGCGAAACGAAGGCGATGGGCCATGAACCATGCGGCTTTGTAAGTGATTTTGAGCATCCGGCTCAATTGATTCGCGCTGACTGACTTCTTGCTGGAGCAAATAATAAAGATCGCCATCAGCCATTTACTAATCGGAAGATGTGAATCCTCGAAAATGGTGCCAACGGTCACGGTAAACTCCTTGCGGCAAGCACCGCACTTGTGAACGCCTTTGCGGGCGGCTGATTTGCTGGTCGGCTTGGGCTGGAGCCGATAAATGGGCTTTTCCTTGTGATTCTTGCAATGTGGGCAAATCGCGCCATCTGGCCAGAGCAGGGATTCCAACAAGCCCCGCGCCTTGTCCTCATCAGAGTATTCCTGCGCCAGCGTTATCAGGTTCAACTCTTCCTTTTCTTCAATCTCTTTCATGCACTTAATGTGACACGGAAATTATGGATTGTCAATAATAATTGTGACACTTTTATTAAGCAATAATTCACACTCACAGAAAGGTTATCTGTGGTTCGAAGCCTTTTGAAAAAACCCTTAGCTTGAATTGTTTTTCGGCCTGCATTAACCCTCTCGCCCTCCCGTGGAACGTAAATATATATTCCACTCCAACTAGAGGAGAGAAATGGTTGGCACTCTTCCATAAGTATTCATCTTCGGTTGGAATAGCTCCAGCGAACTGAAAAAAAAGCTTGGTCGATTGAGCCGTCTCAAATACGACAAAAGCTGGGAAATGTGCTGATTGCGATCCTGTTAGCTTTTTGTCTTTCATCCCAACAGTGACAAAATCAACCGCCATCAACGTGATGTTATCGGTTGAAAACCCAGCTTTATCGGCGTGGGGCATCGGCGGGACAATTGATACAAGCGCCAATTCAACACCATCTAAAGCCTGCGTTTGGCTAGGGTTACTCAAAATAATTGTGCATGATGTTTGAAGCCTGTTCGGGTGTGGTGAAATTTTAAATCCAATTAAAAGTGGGGAAGTTTGTTCCTTGAATTTTTGAACCTCGCAAGACAATTCATGGATTCTTGACTCTTTTTGCTCAATTTCCGCCCCGGTTTTATTGAATTGTTCCCTGTACATTTTATATGACGCCTTTGGAACATGATATAAAAACCATAAAATCCAGAGTCCAGCGGGTATGACAGCGAACCAATAGCTCACAGCGCCATTCTCCTTATCCGCATTAAACTGTGAATGGTTGCGTGAATACCGAACGAAAAGCACCAATAAAATCGCCGCGATAAAAAGCAATATATCAACGAGAAGACCGAATTTTTCCCGAGATTCACTCCATGCTTCTTTGATGCAAAGCCACCAAAATTTGCAAAACGAATGCGGTTTTCGAGTGATGGTTTCGGGCATTTCAGGCATACCTTTAAAGCATCCTCAAACGCCAGAAACCCGTAAAGCTCAATGTTTTTTCGCATAAGTCCCCTTATTTCATGCGGGTTTTGTTGTGGGTTTGTGAAAGATATAGTCCCGCAGAAGTCTGTCGCCACAAATGGCGACATGCCACCAGCGGAGGTTCTGATATGTTTATGCTGTTGTTAGTGGTTATGGTTTGGTTGTCCGTGTGCAAAGCGAGACGCTGGAGCCGTAAATTTAAGTTTTTTTGCTCTGTTAAAGAGGCCGGAGTAGTGTCCGGCCTCTTTTCTTTTGTTGAACCTCAAAGTTTAGCTTGCGGTGCGGACCTGCAACAGACTCGCAGTCAGCTTTTTGCCCGCAGACAGCATACCTCGGTATTTTCAGCCACGTGCTTTTCAGCGAAACAAAAACAGGCCAATCTGACCAATCACGAGCGGGGAACAGAGTTCATTTGCTCCCGAACCGACAAGGCGGCTACACTGCACCGGTCGCGCCGTTCGGCGCGGCAGTACGAAAACAAACCGAGTGCAGCCCTCCTCCAAAGCGATTCCGGCGGTCAAGCCGGAAGCCAAGGCCTGGTTTCTTAAAGGCATCGATTGCCTCCGGCGCGGACTAAAAATCGAAGCGGCGCGGTGCTTCTATCAGGCGGTGAAAGTGCAACCAGATTATTCGGACGCGCATTACAACCTGGGACTGGCATTGCAAGAGTTGAAGCAATTGACTGAAGCCTGCGCCTGTTATGAACAGGTGGTGCGGCTACGACCAGACCAGGCGGCGGTCTGGAATAATCTCGGCGTGGCCCGGCGGCAGCTCGGCCAATGGCAAAAGTCCGTGGAATCCCACCTTCAAGCCGTGAGGCTGGAGCCGGGGCAAACTGATTATAAAGTTAACCTGGCCAATGCGTTGCGAGCCGGCGAAAAGGTTGATGAAGCGATCCAGATCCTCCAACAGGCCCTTGAGACCAACCCCCGCTCCACTGCACTCTGGCACACCTTGGGCAACGCCTGGCGCGAAGCAGGCAGGCTTCAGGAGTCACAGGGCGCTTTTGGCCGCGCCTTGCAGATCGAGCCTCAGCTCGTCGAATCGCACTGGGATCTTAGTTTCACATTATTGCTCCAAGGCGACCTTCTTGCTGGCTGGGAAGAATATGAGTGGCGATGGAAGCGTAAGGATCATCCGGCAAGATCGTTCGAAATGCCCTCATGGCAGGGGGAAGACCTTGAGGGCAAGCGACTGCTGGTGTATGCCGAACAAGGTGCCGGAGACACGATTCAATTCGTCCGCTATGTGCCACTCTTAGTGGAACGCGGCGCCCGAGTGATCCTAGAATGCCCGCGTTCCTTGGTTTCCCTGCTGCAGACCCTGTCTGGCGTGGAAGAGGTCATCGCCAAGGGCGAGGCGTCGCCGGTGGCGGACGTGCATTGCGCTTTGCTCAGTCTGCCGCGCCTTTTTCGGACTACATTGGATACGATTCCCGCCAAGGTCCCCTATCTTCGCGCACGGACAGGCGGCGCGCGATTGCCTGAGCCCGCTCGAACTGTCGGCCGTCGGTCGCTGCGGGTTGGACTCGTTTGGGCTGGAAATCCGGAACACCAGAACGACGCCAGACGATCCATATCCCCGGAGTTTTTGCGACCCTGGCTGGTGAATGAGGAAACGGTATTCTACAGCTTGCAGCCGCAGCCGAAGGCCGATGATCTGGTAACTGACCTGGCGGGCCTGATCGGTGATTACGCCGATACCGCCGCCCTGCTCAGCCAGCTTGACCTGATCATATCAGTGGATACTTCAGTGGCCCATCTGGCCGGGGCCCTCGGTCATCCGGTCTGGCTGCTGCTGCCGCACGCCCCGGATTGGCGCTGGTTAGCGCAGCGCAGCGACAGCCCATGGTATCCTAGCATGCGCATTTTTCGGCAACCTGTCGCAGGAGATTGGAGTTCCGTGCTCAAAGAAGTCAGCGAAAACCTTAAGAGATTTGAAATCAAACCGGCGGTTCAGGAGTGAGGCTGTCTTTTACGGGCAATCCGGACTATGGATTTCGGCTAAAATAATGGATGATTTAATTTGGAAATTACCGTTGCCTTGCAAGCCTCATTTTGTGGTTGAGTGAGAGTTTATTGAACCATAACTTACTTTGGTTGAGCTATTTCAGTTAGGGTTCGACGGAGTTTCGCCCCACCGACTCAACTAGGCTCTGCTTCGCGCAGCTGCAGGCATTTCTTTAAACGCCCTATTCACCGCTGGAGGAACTTGGCGACCGCTTCGGTGCGGGTGCGGACCTGGAGCTTTTCGTAAATCCGGCGGATGTAGGTGTGAACCGTCTCGTAGCTGATGCTGAGCTTGTCGGCAATTTCCTTGTAGATCAGACCCTGCGAAAGCAGGTCGAGGACTTGTTGTTCGCGCTCGGACAGCTCGGACAATTCGTCGGCGGCCTTCTGCTGGCCGGAGGATTTCTGGAAGGACAGGACAACTTTGCGCGCAATGTGAGCGGTCATCGGCGAGCCGCCGTTCTTCACACTGATGATGGCTTCGAGCAATTCTTTGCCCGGGGTGCGTTTCAGCATGTAGCCACTGGCACCGGCAGCAAGGGCGTTGAAAATATTCTCGGTGTCCTCGTAAACGGTGAGCATCATCACCTGGGTGGCGGGCAGCAAAACTTTTAATTGCCGGACACATTCCACGCCGTTCATGCCGGGCAGATTGATGTCCATCAAAACCACATCGGGTTTGACCTTGGGCAGATTGGCAATGGCATCCTCGGCACTGCCATAATCGCTGGCAAAGGTAAATCCGGGCGACCGCCCGATCACTTTGGCCAGGGTGCCGCGCAGTTGGTCATTGTCTTCGACGATGGAAACGGAAATAGGCATCGCGTTCAGGGTAGCATGAGGGCGGAAGCTGGAAGACACAAGCACAAGCGAGCGCGGGTTTGTGGACGGTGCGCTGGTGAAGAACAGTTCAGCTTCATTTCTTCAAGGGCACAATCAGGCGAACGGAAGTGCCGCCATCCACGCTGGGGCCGATCTCGAATTGGCCCTGGACGTCGGTGAGACGTTTTCGCATGTTTTTCAGGCCATTCCGCAATTGTTTTCCAGTGAGATCACCAATACCTCGGCCATTATCCTCGACCCCCAGCGTAAACTGCTCCGGCTCCAGTCGCAACCAGACGCGCGCCTGGGTGGCCTGGGCGTGTTTGACGACATTATTAACGGCCTCCTTGAAGGCGAGAAACACGTTGTGCCGCACTTCGGGAAGGATGCGCGTGGCCGGAAGATCCGGCGGGAGATCGGAGCGGAAACTGAGATTGGCGATCGCGAAATAGTCCTGGGCGTATTTGCAGGCATAATTGGCGAGCCCTTCCAATGTGTCATTGGACGGATTGACCGCCCAAACAATTTCGTCGAGCGCACGGGTGGTTTCGCGGGCGGTGACGCAAATCTGGCGGGCATACAATTCGACTTCGTTGGGAATCTCCTTGTCGGCCTCGGCCAATTCGCCCAGAAGCGCGACCTGCGTGAGATTTGCGCCCAATTGATCATGGAGATCCCGCGCAATCCGGGCGCGCTCACGTTCGATCATTTCCTTTTGATGCAAAGCGCGCAATTGACGTTTTAACTTGGCGGTCGACACGAGATAAATGCTGCCCGCAAGGAGGCCAACCAGCAGGAGCAGGGTCGCAGCAATGAACCAAGGCTGCTGCCAGATTGGGGGCTGCACAATGATTTGCAGGCCGGCCCCAACCTCGTTCCATTTTCCGTCCTCATTACAGGCAATCACGTGAAAGAAGTAATCCCCGGCCGGCAGTTTGTTGAAATGCGCTACGCGTTCACCGCCGATGTCGGTGAACTCCTTGTCCCGTCCCTCAAGGCGGTATTTGAAGCGGACGGCCAATTGGGCGCGTTTGGGCGCCGAGAAATTCAACGCGGTGAAATGAATCTCCAATTGTTCGTTGGCCGGCGTCAAGGAAACGGCTTGTGGCCAGACCGACGCCAAGGGATTGTCTTGCTGGGGTACTCCGTCCACCAGAACCGATTCGATGATGACGGGCGGCAAATTGGTGTCGGGCTTTAAATCTTCCGGATTGACCGACACCACGCCTTGGATGGTGGGAAACCAGAGTGTGCCATCATGAGCACGAATGGCGGCAGGCTGGGCGCCAGCTGAACATTCGCGCGTGAGGAAAATGCGGCAGGAGATTTTGTTGTGTTTCTTGTCGGCGGCGGCGGCGGCAAGTGTTGCCTCCCCCACCCGGGCCAAACCCTCGTAGGAGCCGATCCAAAGATTGCCCAAGTCATCCTCCATCAGATAGCCAATATCATCGCTGGCGAGGCCGTCGGAGGCAGCAAACGGTATCCCCCGACCGTCAGCATAGCGGACCAGACCATGACCAGCGGTGCCGACCCACAAGACGTCATCGCGTCCAATCAACAGACAGGAAATATCTTTGAAGGGCGTCTTGATTGGAGTTACGGTGCCTTCGGTCAGGGAAAATAACCCCTGATCACCGGTACCAATCCAGATAGTCCCATGGGCTCCTTCGGCGATTGCCCGAATGTCAGTTGCCGGAAGCCCTTCGGCAGCCGTGTAAAAGCGCCAATCCTGTCCATCGTAGCTAGCGAGGCCGTTTTCGCTGCCTACCCAAATCCGCCCATCACTGCTTTGAAAAAGACAATAGATGCGGGAACCGGCGCGAGCGGAACCGCCTACGGGTTTGAATTCCCCGGCCTTCAACTGGAACAATCCTTTGCCGCGGGTGCCGGCCCAGACTTGCTGATGTTTATCCACCAAAATGGACCAAGCGCCGAAATGAGTATAATTGGTGAGGGAATCTTTCAAATAATAGATCACCCCGCGACTGTTGTCCTGAACCCATAACCCGCCCGCCGCATCCTCGGCGAGCGACTGCACGACCCAGGACGCAAATTCCGGCGGGCTGACAAAATAATTTCTTTTGACACGATAAAGGCCGCCGCCATCGGTACCAAGCCACAGGTTGTCGTCACGATCCGTATAAAATGAAAAAAGGTTGCCTTGGAAGAGCGCATCCTGGTCGGAAATCCGGCGATAACCACCTTGGGGATCGAACCAATAGATTCCAGAGCCCTTAACTCTAACGACAAGATTGCCCTCGCTATCCTCGCAGGCGGAGAGGACGTTGGCGTCGAAGGAAACCGAGAAGAGGGCAGCCACCTGGTCAGAGGGCCAGGGAAAGGCGCCGAAATCCTTTTCCAAAGCATCATTGCTCCATTTTTGAACGTGCCCGTTTTCCAGCAGCCAGTATCCACCTGAACGCCGTGGGACAACCACGTGATAAAACTGGCGCAACACTTGAGCCAAAAGTTTTTGAGGAATCGCGGCATTCAGGTTCAGCTGGCCGTTCTTGTAACAGAAGAACTGTCCGTTTGGGTGCATGAACCAAATGCCGCCGGTTTCATCCTCAAACGCATACACAATGTTGCCACCAATGCCATCCGTGTTGAAATTCTGAATGACACCGTTTTTGATGGCACACAGGCCGGCATTGTCGGTGCCGACCCAAAGCGTGTGGCGGCTGTCCTCAAACAAAAAGACAATGCGGTCACTGGGCAGGTTCGAGGTGTTGTTGACGTTGAAGCAGGTGAACGAATGGCCGTCGAAGCGGGCCAATCCGTTCAGGGTACCCAGCCAAAGATAACCGTCGTGCGTCTGGACGATGGCCAGCACCGAACTCTGCGGCAGGCCATCCTCCGTGGTCCAGGCATTAACGGTAAACGGCGAATCAGCCGCCCGCACCGGCACCGAAACCAAAGAAAACAACAAGGCCATCCAAACCGGAATCGCACCGAAACGTTCCGAAAAGGAGCGATTCAGCATGGCGCAGGGCATTGCATCCGGGAGCTGGCTGATGTGGGGTGGCCGTTTCAAAGTTGACTCAGAATAGGGGTTGGAGGCCCAGGGAAAAAGATTTTTAAAAACCGCTTGAAGGTCGCACAGGATAGGCTAGGTTTCTGATGCCCATGAGAACGGGCGCTCCGTTTTTCCTGTTTGAAAAGCGGTCCTACGGGCTGGCGAACCTACCGTGTGCACGCCGGCCCGTTTTTAATTGGGCTGACTTCGATTTGTTTTGGACTAACTTCTTAAAGTAATTCATTGAACGCCCCACACACCTTCGAAGGATCCTGGCGCAAGCCTCTTTTCCGCGGTGGGGAGCTCCCGAGTCTTGCCCACCAACCCAACCAGGTTTCGCTGCTAACGAAAAATAACGGCGTTTACTATTTGCCGTCCCCAAAAAATCCAAATGGCGGCGGCTAGGGCGATGTATGGTCCGTAGGGCATCCGGGATGACCATTCGCGTTTGCGCAGGACGATCAGAACCACGCCGACCGTGGCGCCGATCAACGAACTGAACATCAGAGAAAACAAAGCACCCTGCCAACCGATAAAGGCACCAATTGCCCCCATGAATTTTACGTCGCCCAAGCCCATGGCTTCGCGCGGCAAAATGATTTCCGTACAATCTGCCTCCAGGTAAGGAATGACTTCGGGGTCAAGTTTCTCTTCGCCGATCAACAAGGCTGATGGGGAGAGTTTGACCGTCACGTCCCGATAACCGCGGTCGACCAGTTCCAATGTTTTGGCCTGCAAAATAATGGTATCCGTGGGGCGATAGAAAAGCTCCTCATACAAAATTTCGCGGTCAGGCAGGAGGAGCGCGGTATCGGTGAAGATGACCTTGGAAGCAGGGGGCAACTGGATGGTTTGGCGGCCGAACATTAATTTCCCCAGCCGAAGAATGGCATAAACAATACCCGCACCGGCGACCAGGCCAAGCAAGCCAAGCGCAAAGGATTGGCCGTGGTTGCCGACACCATGCAAGGAGGGAAGGAAGCTGGAAATCAGCAGACCGACGACCATGCCACCAAAACTGATCTCATCCGGGATGATGAAATGCTCGAAATCAATGAAGGTGGCCACGATTAACCCGGACAGAAAAACGCAATACACGGCCGCGGTCCAAGGCGAGGTGGGGCCGAAAGCCAGCCAACAACACAGAAAGGTGACACCGGTGAGCAATTCAACAATGAAATAGCGCGGGGAAATGGGGGCGCCGCAATTCTTGCAGCGACCGCGCAAGGCCAGCCAGGTGACCAGCGGAATGTTCAGGTAAAACGGAATAGAATAACGGCAATGGGGACAATGGGATGGGGGGGAAACGACGCTTAATTCGAGCGGCATCCGGTAAATGCAGACATTCAGGAAGCTGCCCACAATGGATCCGAGCGTAAAAAAGCAGAGGGACCAGAAATGAAAGGGCACGGCGGCCCAATTGCGAGTGTCGAAAATGGCGTCAATGCCCATAGATATTCAGTTCGGCGGCGCGCCGCATCGTTGGGATCGGCGCGTCCTGACCGGTCCAGAGTTTGAAGGCCCGGGCACCCTGCCCCACCAGCATGCCCAAGCCATTGGCGGCCTGGCAACCCGCCGCCCGCGCGGCGGCCAGGAGGCGTGTTTCAGCCGGCTTATAAATCATGTCATAAACGGCACTCGCTTGGGCGAGGGAAAACTCCTTTTCATCGAGTGGCGAGGAGTCTTCCGGCTGGAGACCCAGCGAGGTGGCGTTCAACAGTAAATCGACCCCGGACCGGGGATAACCCACCGAGACTCGGACGCCGGGAAATTGACGGGAAATGTCCGCCGCGATTTCAATCGCCTTAGCGGAGGTCCGGTTGACTAAAAACAGTTCGACGGCGCCAGCAGAGGCGCATTTGAGCGCGGCCATGCGGCCCGCACCGCCGGCACCGAGCAGGAGGACTTTTTTGCCGTGCAATTCAACTTGCAAATCGACGCGCAGGGAATTTTCAAGCCCCTCGGCGTCGGTGTTAAAGCCGTGAGAACGCACTGCGTGTGGCCGGTCCGATTCAAAATGGCGCAACGGCAGCCATTGGCCTCCCTGACTGCGGCCTTCAAAAACAATCGTGTTCACCGCGCCCCAAAGCCGGGCGGTTTCATCCAGAACATCCACGCATTCCAGGGCGCGCAATTTATGGGGAACGGTGAGGTTGATCCCGGCAAAGCCCATGTCGCGCGCGCCGCCAATCGCGGTGCGGACGGCTTCCGGCCGGACTTCAAAGGCGACGTAGCGCCAGTTCAGGCCGAGGGCCGCGAAGGCGGCGTTGTGCATGGCGGGCGAAGCGGAATGTCGGATCGGCCAGCCAAAGACGGCGCAAACGCGGGTGGCCGCGTTTATGGCTGGGGCTTCGGACTGAGACACGCGCAATTTATATTCGCCAAGCGCTTGAGATCAAAGCGCAAAGTCGGGTCTGGCCTGAAAAAGAGGCTGGGGAGGACGAAGGCAAAACTGGTGCCAAGTAGAGATCTGCCATTGATAAACGTCACTGCTATAATACAGTATGCGCGTGAAATCCAAAGGCGTTGTTTATCTGGTGGGTGCCGGACCGGGTGATGCGGAATTGCTGACGTTGCGAGGAGCGGAACTGCTCCGGCGCGCGGACGTGGTGATTTATGATCAACTGGTCAATCCGGTTTTGCTGCGGCTGGCCCGGCCGGAGGCGGAGATTATTTCGCGCGGCAAGCGCGCCAGCTTTTCCCAGGAGCAGATCAATGCCCTGATGGTCGAGAAGGCGCAGGCGGGCAAGACTGTCGTGCGACTCAAGGGCGGAGACCCTTACGTCTTCGGGCGGGGCGGCGAGGAGGCCGAGGCACTGGCGACGGCGCGCATTCAGTTTGAGGTGGTGCCGGGCGTTTCGTCCATCACGGCAGCCCTCAACTACGCCGGCATTCCGCTCACTCATCGCGGGCATTGCTCGAGTTTTACCGTTTTGACCGGTCACGAAAGTCCGGAGGAAGCCGCAACCAACCTGCGGTATGAGGAAATCGCCAAAATTCCCGGAACCAAAGTAGTGCTGATGGGAATGGACAAGCTCGAAGATTGGACGAAGTCGCTCATCTCACATGGCCTGGACCCCAAAACACCGGTGGCGGTGGTTGATTCTGGCACCCGAGGAAAACAACGATCCGTGACGGGCACCCTGGGGACAATTGCCGGGGTGGTGGCAAAACAAAAGATTATGCCCCCTGCCCTGACGGTTATCGGCAGTGTAGTCAAGCTGCGGGAGAAGCTGAATTGGGCCGAGCATCGCCCACTGTTTGGAAAACGAATCGTGGTCACCCGCGCCCGCGGTCAGGCCCTGGCATTCAGTCGAAAGCTGTCCGAGCTTGGGGCCGAGGTGCTGGAAATTCCCGCGGTCAAAACGGCGGAGCCGGAGAAACGGGAGTTTTTCATTGATGCGCTGCTCTCACTAAACACCTATGACTGGATAGTCTTCACCAGCGCCACCGGAGTCGCCACGTTTTTTGAGTATTTTTTCCGTCGCTTTAATGACATGCGGGACATTGGCGGAGCCAAAATCGCCGCCGTCGGAACCGCCACCGCTGCCAAACTGAAGGAATTGCATTTGCAAGTGGACGTGATGCCGGAGGAATTCATCGGCAGTAAAATTGCCGCGGCCATGTCCAAACACAGCAGTATTGAGAACGTGAAGGTCTGCCTGTTGCGGGCGGAAAACGCCAACCGGGAACTCCCGGAAGCGCTGGAGGAATTAGGCGCAATCGTTGATGATATTGGTGTTTATAAAACGGTTGCGGAAACGGAGGATCTTTTCGGCGCGGCCGAAGGTTTCCGACAACACGGGGCGGATTGGATCACGTTCACGAGCGGCTCCACGGTGGAATTCTTTCACCAACGCTTCGATTTGCCCAAGCTGATGAAACAGTTTCCGGCAATGAAGATTGCCACCATCGGACCGGAAACGACCAAGGCCGTGGTTGCTCTGGGACTGAAAACCGTCCTGGAAGCCAAGGAACATACCACGACCGGATTGCTCACGGCGTTGTTGAAGGCGAACAAGTAAGCCAGTCGATCTAAATCTCAGTAATAACCGTATCGCTGTGTTCGTAAGCGGGAGCGCAACAACACAGCAGGCGCAGAACTTCGGCGCCGGTATTCCACAATTTATGCTTCTGGCCGGGCGGAATGGCGATGGCATCGCCGGGTTTGACTTCCCGCAATTCGCCCTCCATCCGGATTTTTCCTGTGCCGTGGGTGATGTAATAAATTTCCTCGGCACGTGGATGATAATGTTCCTGGGTGGCGGCGCCGACGGGCAGGCGGGCCTCGGCGAGGCTTTGATGGCGGATGGCAGAATTGCGATGCGCGAGCAATTCGCGGATTTCTGAACCGTCGACCGTGATGAAGGACGGAACCTCGTTGAGTTGTTTGATGTCCATAAAGATGAATAATTTAAAAGTTTTCCGGCAAATTGAAAACCCCGGCGAGATCAATCTGTTCGAGGATCACTCCCAGGAGAATCAGGGCCATGGCGAGGTAAAAGGTCGGAGTGATCGTTTCGCCCAGGGTAAAATGGACCCAAGTGACGGTGGTGATGGGGATCAAATTGTTGAACAGAAGAACCCGGCTGGCGGGCCATCGGCGGAGGGCATTGTTCCAGAAGGCATAAGGGATAACGCCGCCAAAAACGATGCAGAGGGACATGACGCCGACGCGAGCCGGGGTGACGACCAAACCGTGGATGGCGATTTCCCAGAGGCCCAAAGGGATCAGGATGACCCCGGCCATCCACATGGAATGGGCGGCAACTTCCAGGCTGTTAATCCGACTGCTCAACCAGCGGCTTTGGCGGCTGTAAAAGGCCCAGATAAAACTGGCGAGGAGCGCGCAGAGTTCGCCGGGCATACTGGCGGAGTGTTGGGTCCGCAGGGCTGGCCAAAACAAGACGAGGACGCCCGCGACGGCGATCATGGCGGCGGAATAACGTCGCACGCTAACCCAGGTCCGTCGTGGGCCCTGTTCGGCCAGCAGCGCCCACACCGGAGAAGCCCCCAGATAAAGGGCAACGTGCGAGGCGGGGATCAGGCGCAATGCCCAATTGAAGGAGATGGTATAGGCAGCGAGACTCAAACCACCGCGCAGCCAAAGGTGCTTATGGAGTGCGGGGGTGAGCGCTTCGAACTGGCCGAGCCAATGGGTAAACCGGAGCACGGCCAGCAGCATCAGCCCGGCCACGGCAAACCGCAGGCAACCGGTGAAGACGGGAGGCCAGCTTGTCAGCAACCATTTCGTACCCGCATTATTGCCACCCCAAAAGGTGACGACCACCAACAGGCTAAACGCCACAGCGGCATTGTCTTTCTTTTCCGACACGCGGCGAGATTAAGCAAACGGCGAAAAGTTGCGAAGGATTTTTGTTTGAGCACCCGCCGCCATGAACTAAGTTCGAAACATGGATCATTCACCCGGATTTTTAAAAATCGTGGCGGACGCCAAAACACGCGTTCGCGAAATCACCCCGGACCAAACTGCCGCCTGGTTGAATCAGAACCCCAAAGTCGTGTTGGTGGATGTGCGCGAGGATTCGGAGTGGAATGCCGGACACGCCGTCGGGGCGGTGCATCTCGGCAAAGGAGTTTTGGAACGTGACCTGGAAAAGAAGTTTCCGGACGCCACCACCGAAATCATCATGTATTGCGGGGGTGGCTACCGCTCGGTTTTGGCGTGTGATATGGCCCAAAAAATGGGTTATCGCAGCGTGCATTCCCTCATCGGGGGCTATAAGGCTATCAAAGAGGCTGGCTGGCCGGTAAAAAGTGAGATTGTTTAGAGCGTGTCTTCGAAAATAACCCGCCGAGGCGAGGAGTCTCTAACTTGAGCAGTTAACAAATACTGCGGCCATTTGGCTGGGAAGGAATTTGACCGCCCTCACCCAAACCCTCTCCCCGTGGAGAGGGCTTCATTTGGTCACGTTGTTTTGATTATTGCAGGCGTATCCAACTATCCAGCTGTGGGTTATACGTGAATACACTTTTAAGGTGTATGTTCAAGCACATAGGTGAGGGCGAGCTATCCTTTTTAAAAATCTAAATAATCTTTGGAAACCACCAAAAACAAAAAATCAATCAACCAGTCAGCAAATGGGCTGGCAGCCTCTTGAAAAATTGGTTCGGTGAGGGCACCGGGCCTACAAAGTTTTGGCAGCCGTGTGTGGGCACACGGCATGCATTATTGGGCGTTGGGTTGTAGGCCGCGTGCCCCCCGCGGCGTTGCTTGGATATTTTAACCGTGCTCGACAAGTGGTCAACGTTCTGGCAGTTTGTCCGGGTCAGGGCCCATGGAATGTGGACTTACGAACCCCGCGAGGGCCGGAAGGCAGCAACGGCAGTTTGCTCTGCGTCTGCCGTGGTCACCCTGACATTCTTCATTTACGATCGCCAAAAATGGCTTTACGCTGGCGCCGAAAATTGTCCGAGTGGTGCGTGAAACGTAACCCTTAAAGTTAATCATCCATGTCTTATCAGGTCATTGCCCGTAAATATCGGCCGCAAAAATTCGCGGATGTGGTCGGCCAGGAGCACGTCACGCAGACGCTGGCGAACGCGATTGCGCAAAAGCGCATCGCCCACGCCTATCTTTTTTGCGGTCCGCGTGGCACGGGCAAGACGACCATCGCCCGGATTTTCGCCAAATGCCTGAACTGCACCGGCGGACCCAAGACCGAATTTGACGACCATGATCCGCGGGTGCAGGAAATCACGGAAGGCCGGTCGATTGATGTGCTGGAGATTGACGGTGCGAGCAACAACGGGGTGGAACAGGTGCGCGAACTGCGGGAGACCTGTAAATACGCGCCCGCGCATTCCCCGTTCAAGATTTATATCATCGACGAGGTGCACATGCTCTCGACGGCGGCGTTCAACGCCCTATTGAAAACACTGGAAGAGCCGCCGGCCCATGTGAAGTTCATGTTCGCCACGACGGATCCGGAAAAGGTATTGCCGACGATTCTTTCCCGCTGTCAGCGGTTCGATTTGCGCCGGATCCCCGGCCCGCTGATCACCAAACATCTGGCGGAAATTGCGGTAAAGGAAAACGTCACCATCGATGCCGCCGCACTGCATGCGATCGCGCGCGGAGCGGACGGGGGAATGCGGGATGCGGAATCCACCCTGGACCAGCTCATCAGTTTTTGCGGCGACAAAATCGAGGAATCTGACGTGCTCTCGATGTTCGGGTTGGCGGCCCAAAACCAGATTCTCAAGTTGTCCCAGGCTGTGCTGGCGGGAGAAATTGGGGCGGCACTCGCGCAATTGGATGAACTGGCGCGGGGCGGCAAGGATCTGGGCCGATTGCTCGGCGACCTGCTGAATCACTTTCGCAATCTGCTGATTTTTAATGTTTCGCGCGGCGATCTGAGTCTCATGGAGGCCTCGGAAGCAGAGGCGGCGGCACTCAAGGAACAGTCCGCCCTGGCCGGCACAGATGCGCTCACCCGCATCCTCGATGTCCTGGCGGACGCAGAACTGCGACTGCGTGACGCGGCGTCGAAAAAAATCCTGGTGGAAGTTTCCCTGCTCCGGGCAATCGAGGCGCGCAATGCCCTGTCGATTGATGCGGTTTTAAAGCAACTCAATCAGTTGCGCGGGCAGGCTCCCGCGCCAGTCGCGCCGGCAGCTCCAGTTACTGCGTCGGCCAAAACATTTTCTTTGGCTTCCGCTCTTGCCGCCGAACCAGCACCGGCGCCAGCACCCGCGCCCAAACCGGCTGCGGTGCCAATTCCGGTGGTACAGCCGGCCGCCCCGGTCGAAAGCGTTTCCGCCACGGCGGCTGTTGCGCCCGGTCCGGTTGATTTAACCGAGCTTTGGTACAAGCTGATCGACGCGGTCGGCCGGGTCAGCATGTTCACCCGCGGATACCTGATCGATGCCCATCCGGTTTCCTTTATCAAGGGCAATCTGGTGATCGGGTTCGACCCGGAATTTGAGGATCATCTGACGTTGGTGGACAATTCGCGCAATCACACGCTGCTGGCAACAAAACTGGCGGAATTAGGGCACCCGAACGCGATGATCAAGTTTATCAAGGCGGAAGCGCCAGTGGGCTGGCAACGGATTGCGACGACTATTTTGCCGGCCAAACCCGTACCCGCTGCACCCAAAGCGACAGCTTCAGCGGTAGCGGTTAAAGCGGGAGAACCTGCGGCTGCGCCCTTGACGGTGGCCGAGAAAAAAACGGCGCCCATTGCGTTCAACAAGGATGATTTCAAGAATGATCCGCTGATCCAGAAGGCGCTGGACGTTTTCAAAGGCACGATCGTGGAAGTTCGTGCATAAACTGATCAAACGTTTGCCACATTTGGCAGCAATTTCAAACCATAACATCAACCATAATTATTCTCTAATATGTCTAGCCTTGGAAAATTGATGAAGCAGGCGCAGCGAATGCAGCAGCAGATGGAACAAGTGCAGGCGGCACTCGCGGCGCGAACGGTGGAAGCCACGAGCGGTGGCGGGGCGGTGAAAGTAACCGCCAAATGCGATGGCACCATCGCAGCGATCAAAATAGATCCGCAGGCGTTGAACCCCTCGGATGCACAGCTCCTGGAAGACATGATTTTGACCGCGGCCAACCAGGCGCTGGGCCAGGCGAAAGACATTTCCAATTCGGAAATGGGCAAAGTAACCGCGGGGATGAATTTGCCGGGGCTGATGTAAAAAGCACTGGAAGTATTCATCCTTCCTCCTCCACCTTGCATAATTGCCGAAATGCTGCCTGATTCGATTACTGCGTTAGTCACGGCGCTGGCCAAATTGCCTGGGGTGGGCCCGCGTTCAGCGGAACGGATGGCCTTGCACATTGTCCAAGCGGACATGAGCGCAGTGAGGAACCTGGCTGGCTCGATCATTCTGGCGCGGGAAAAAATCCGTTTCTGTGAGATCTGCGGATCCCTGACGGAGATTTCTCCTTGTTCCATTTGCGAGGACTCCCGGCGGGATGCCACGCTGATATGCGTCGTGGAACGGGCGGTGGATATTTTGAGCGTGGAAAAATCCGGCGCGTTTCGGGGCAAATTTCACGTGCTGGGCGGCACGATTTCGCCATTGGACGGAGTGGAGCCCGGGGATTTGAAGATCGCGGAACTGGAGGCGCGGCTGGCCGGCGGAGGGATCAAGGAAATCGTGATTGCCCTGGGGACAAACGTGGAGGGTGATGCGACGAGCCATTATCTCGCCAAACGGCTGGCGCGCCTGGGATTGAAGATCAGCCGGATCGGTTTCGGTTTGCCGGCGGGCAGCGGATTGGAATTCGCTGATGAATTGACGCTGAACCGCGCGCTCGAAGGCCGCAGGGAGATGTGATGAGAAATGATTCGCCGGCTTTTATTTTCGACCTGGGTAAAGTGTTGGTGGATTTCAATTACGAGATCGCGGCGCAGAAGATCGGCGATCGGAGCACCAAATCGCCGAATGATTTGCATGCTTTCTTAGGCGCTTCCCCGTTGTTAGCCGATTACGAGTGCGGCCGGTTAACCCGGGAAATGTTTTTTCAGGCCATCCGCAGCCAAATTGACTTTCAGGGGGATGTTCGCGAATTCGGCGGTTATTTTGCCGATATTTTCTCGGAAATCCCCGACATGATCCGTTTGCAAGCGGAACTGCGCCAAAACGGGTACAAAACCTACATTTTCTCCAACACCAACGACCTGGCGGTGGAGCATATCAGCCGGAACTTCCCGTTCTTTCAAAACTTCGACGGGTACATTTACTCGTACCAAGTGGGTGCCATGAAACCGCAGCCAAAAATATATGAGGCGATGGAGGCGATGGCCGGCAAACGAGGAGCGGATCTGATCTACATTGATGACCGGGCGGAAAACATTGCCGCCGGCGCAGCGCGTGGATGGCACGCCATTCTGCACGAGACGCCGGAGCAAACACGCACCGCCATTACTTCACGACTTTGAACATGGCGAGGCACTTGACTCGTTGTTCTTCGTGGAGGACGATCCGGGATGGGTATATTGACCTGCCCAAAAGAAACGGGTTTTCCCACGGCTGTTGGATGATATCTTCAGGAAAATCAGCGAGTTCAGGCACCCAACGCCGGACGAAGATTCCTTCCGGATCGAATTTCTCCCCCTGCGACACCGGATTAAAGATGCGAAAGTAAGGCGCCGCATCGGTGCCCGTTCCTGCGCTCCATTGCCAGCCGCCGTTATTGGCGGCCATATCGCCGTCCACAAGCTGCTTCATAAAGTAACGCTCACCCCGTTGCCAATGGATGAGCAGATCCTTGGTGAGAAACATCGCCACGATCATGCGCAGCCGGTTGTGCATCGTGCCCGTGGCGTTCAGGCAGCGCATGGCGGCATCAACGATCGGGTATCCGGTGCGCCCTTCGCACCAGGCGGCGAAGTGTTCAGGGTTGTCGGACCATTGCAACCGGTCATATTCGGGGCGGAAAGCACCCTTGATGACGTGGGGGAAATTATGCAAGACCTGCAGGTAAAACTCGCGCCAGATGAGCTCATTAAGAAAGACATCGCAACTGGGCTGTTGTGAAGGGGTTGCGCGCGACCGGGCCTTTTTTAGCTCGGTCAGGATGGTGCGGATTCCAATAGTACCCGCCCGCAAATGCGGCGACAGGCGGGAGGTGCCATCGATGGCGGGAAAATTCCGGTTGCCGCCGTATTCATAGACCGGCCCGGCCATGAATTTGCGGAGCAGTTCGAGCGCGGCGCGTTCACCCCCGGGAGGGATGGTTTGCTTGAGTGGATGGCCCACTTCGTCGGTCGAAGCAGGCAAGGCATCGGATTTTAAAACTGGACCTTTCTCTGTAATCCGCTCGAGACGTGGACGGGGTGCCGGGATCGTTTTGGATTTCCAGGCCTTGGAATAGGGCGTGAACACCGTGTAAGGTTTACCCTGCTGCGTGAGGACTTCAACTTCCTCCCAAATGACGGCGTCCTTGAATAATTCAAAGCCGAAGCCGGCTGAAAGCAGTGTGCCGGTGATACGCTCATCACGGCGCTGCGTGTAAGGTTCGTAGCGTTTGTTGGCAAAGACGGCCTGAGCACCAACTTCCCGGCAAAGCGCTGGCAAAAGTGCCTCTGACTTGCCACAGCGCACGAGCAGTTCGTGCCCGAGCTCACGCAGGTTCTTGCGGAGTGCCTCGACAGATTGCAATAGAAAAGCCAGCCGGGCCGCACCGACGTCCGGGCCGCTGTGGAAGGCGTCCTCGAAGATAAAAACGGGCACTACCCGTTCAGCACGCCGCGCGGCCTCGCTCAGAGCCACATTGTCTGAGACCCTCAGGTCGCGTCGAAACCAATGAATGACGGTCTTCATGCGGTAAATTTACAGGGCTCCCATCGCCATGGGCGAGAGTCTTTTGTTGAATTCAGGCACAAATCAGCCATAATCCGGCCATACTTGCGAAGCAAATCGGTCAATTCCGCTCGCAGCCAGTCGCCGAAGAACATAATTTAAAAATCGACATGGAACCGCTTATCGAAGGTGTTCACAAGTTTCGTACCGCTGAGTTTGGCAATTACCGGAAGCTCTTCCGCAAGCTCTCACAGGAGGGCCAAAATCCACACACTCTGTTCATAACTTGTTCTGATTCGCGCGTCCTGGCGGAATTGATCACACAGAGCAAGCCGGGCGACCTGTTTGTAGTGAAAAATGTGGGCAACATCGTCCCGCCGGCAAGCGCGCAAGGCGACACCAATTCAACGGCGGCGGCGATTGAATTCGCGGTGTCCACCTTGAAGGTCAATGACATTGTCATCTGCGGCCATTCCCAATGCGGGGCCATCGCGGCGCTGCTGGCGCAAGAGCCGGTGAGCAATGCCACGCCGCACCTGCGAGATTGGCTGAACCTGGCGGCCCCGGCGGTGGAGACGGTCAAAAAACGTTACTCTCATTTGCAGGAGCGGAGCGCCCGGGAAACGGCCGCCGCGGAGGAAAACGTGTTGTTCGGCCTGGATAATCTTTACAGCTATCCCTGTGTACAGGAACGGCTGGCGAACGGCACTTTGCGCCTGCACGCCTGGTTTTTCAAGATCGCCACGGCGGAATTATTTGCGTATTCGCCGGAGACGAATGGATTTTTACCGCTGGTCGAAAACGCACCGTAAGAAACTGTCTGAGTGCACCTTTCCACGGCGCACTCAGACAGTCTCTAAGGATTCGGTCACGCCACGGCAGGCTGGGATTGGTTGGCGTTCACCCGTGGCAGCAGACAAAGAGAAATGACGGACATAAACAGTCCGCAAAATACCACCCAAGTGGCCGCACTTCGGCTCCCCATTTGCAGCAAGGTCGTGGCCGCGAGCGCGCTCATGGTAATATTGGGGCACAGCAAAAGATAAGTCTGCAGGTCGCCGCCGGTTTTCAACCAGCGCCGATGAACAACTTCCCGGGAGGCCAGCAACAACAGGGTCGTGCCCAAGGCAGTCAGGGCGGTCGGTGAATACAGCAAACGGTAGTCAATCATCAGCCCCAGTGACATGAAAAAGACCGGAATCAGAAACCGGCGGCTGATGGGGGCAATATAGTCTTCCACGCCCTTGCCCTCATATTTCGCCCGGCTCATGAAAAGTCCCAGGAAGAAGGCGGTCTTGGGCGGGGCCAGCCCGAGCCGGCCGCCGACGGCGCAGATGGCCAGGACCAACAGGATCAAAAAGTGCACGCGCCAGTTGGTGGTTTTTTCAATGATCCATTGAAAAAGGAATTGAACATGGGAGGCAAACCGGCTGATGAGATAAACGGCCAGCGCAATGCCCGCGAGTTTCAGCCAGACTAGCCAACCGAATCCGTGCACCGCAGCCACCCCACCCACACTCAAAATCACGATGGTCAGAACTTCCAAGGCAATCATGATTTGCAGCACAAACGTCCGGCTGGTACCGGCCAGTCCGGCATAATGTTTCCAAGCCAAATAAGCCATGCTAAGTGAGCAACTGCCCAGGGCCGCGGCGGCCATGATGGCTTCGGTCAGGTTCAGACCGGAAAAGGTCGCCAACGGCAAGATCAATAGGTACTGCGCCAGCATCCATAGAATGGCATAACGCAGTGATGGCAGGAATTCCCTTGGCCTCGGCAGGTCGATCTCCAGGCCAACCTCAAAAAGGACAAGCAGGAAGCCTACTTCGCCCGCCTGACTGATCATGGTTTTGACATCGCCTTGGATCACGGGCCCCAGCGCCAGACCGAAGATCACAAAAAATACATTGGCCAGGGCGGGTCGACCGAGCTTGAGGCACAGGTCCGGCACCGCCATGAGCAACATCATCAAACAAATTATGGCTTCAATGCTATCCATGTCGTTTTAACAGGCAAAGGTCCATGCTAGTCAATGGACTTTCGCGAACCCGTTTGCTACCCTCCCTAGGAAATTTTATGAGCCACGAACAACCAGCAGCCCCCGTACCGTCTGATTTTATCCGCGACATTGTGGCAAAGCATGTGGCGGAAAACAAGTACCCGAAAATCGTCACGCGCTTTCCGCCGGAACCCAATGGTTACCTTCACATTGGCCATGCAAAATCGATCTGCCTGAACTTTGGTATTGCCCGTGAGTTCGATGGCGTCTGCAACTTGCGCATGGACGATACCAATCCGACCAAAGAGGAAGTCGAATACGTGCAGAGCATCCAGGCAGATGTGAACTGGTTGATTGCCGGCTGGGCGGACAAAAACCTGGGGATGAAATCACCGGGCGACCCTTACTACGCCAGCGATTATTTTGAACCGATTTATGAGTTTGCCGTGGCACTGATCAAGAAGGGCAAAGCTTTCGTCTGCGACCTCTCGGCGGCCGACACCGATGCTTATCGCGGGGCACCGGATCGTCCAGGGAAAAACTCGCCATGGCGCGACCGGAGCATTGAGGAAAACCTGGATTTGTTTGAGCGGATGAAATCGGGCGAATTCCCGGATGGCGCCCGCACGCTGCGGGCAAAGATCGACATGGCGTCATCGAACATCTGGCTGCGGGATCCCCTGCTCTACCGGATCCGCCACGCGGAGCATCATCACACCGGTAACAAATGGTGCATTTACCCGCTTTATGATTTCGCCCACTGCCTGAGCGATTATGTGGAAGGTGTCACGCATAGCATTTGCACGCTCGAATTCGAGGTTCACCGGCCGCTTTACGATTGGATCCTGGAAAACCTGAACTTGCCGCGCGCGCTGCCAAAACAATATGAGTTCGCCAAATTGATCCCGAGTCACACGATCGTTTCCAAGCGCAAGTTGATTTCGCTGGTGCAGGAAAAAGTTGTGACGGGCTGGGACGATCCGCGAATGCCGACGATCAGCGGAATCCGCCGGCGGGGCGTGACAGCGGAAGCATTGCGCACCTTTGCCATCGGCGTGGGGGTGACGAAATACATCAGTCAGACGGACGTGGCGGTCTATGAACACGCCATCCGCGATGACCTGAACAAGCGTTCTTTGCGCCGACTGGCGGTATTGCGGCCGATAAAGCTGGTCATCACGAATTATCCGGAAGCTAAAATCGAGGAATTAGACGCGATCAATAATCCTGAGGATGAAACTGCGGGCAAACGCCAAATCCCCTTCAGTCGCGAATTGTACATCGAGCGGGATGATTTCGCCGAAGTGCCGCCGCCGAAATTCTTCCGCCTCAAACCAGGTGGCGAGGTGCGCCTGAAGTATGCCTTCATCATCAAATGCGATGAGGTCATCAAGGATGCCAATGGGAATATTACTGAACTTCACTGCACCGCTGACTTGGACAGCCGGACTGGCGGCGCCACCTCGGGGCGGAAAGTCAAAGGCACCATTCATTGGGTTAGCGCGGCGCAGGCCGTTGACGCCGAGGTGCGGCTTTACGACCGCCTTTTCACCGAAGCCGAACCTGAAAAGGACGGGCGCGATTTCAAGTCGGTACTGAACCCTAAATCGCTCGAAGTGATTACCGCCAAATGCGAACCCAGTTTAAAAACAGCGTCGCCCGAGGAGCGCTACCAATTTGAGCGGCTGGCCTATTTTGTTTTGGACAAAGACAGTGCTCCCGGCAAGCCGGTCTTCAATCGGACGATTACGCTGAAGGATACTTGGGCTAGAGCAGCCTCTTGAAATACTCGACCGGTGAGCGCGCCGGGCCTGCAAGCCTTTGGGAGGAGCTTCTGTAATAATGCAGCGAGCCGATTTGGTTATTCAAATTGGCCTGCTGAATCAATCGATTTTAGCAGGAAGTAGGGCCAGCGATCTGGGCGGAAGTGAGGCAGTGCGGGTGGTCGGCCACGGCGGCGGAATTAAATCGCCGGTCCGTCGACATCGCGTGCATTTACAAGCTTACTTCGATGAGGAATAAAGCCAGATCCAGAAAGTCGCTGACTGCGGCAAACCTCACGAAGTTGCCCAGGACAACGAGGTGATTGAGCTGCCTCAATTAGAATCCGGGGGAGGAAGCCCACGTTCTCAATAAATGGTTTAATTATAATCTTCATTCGCCGTGGAGATCCGCGCTGGCTTGGGATTTACTTTTTGTCCTGCCGATAACAGGGCTGCCATGGCGGAACAACCGGAAGCCGCCAAGGATAAGTACGACGAGCGCCGCGGAAACCGGCCACCGACTTTTATTTAAGCTAAATTTCACGATGAATTGCGGGTGTTAATTGCTGCCCAGTGGAAATCTCACGCGAAAACAACTCCCCTGGCGCACAATGCTTTGGACATCCACCTGGGCACCATGCGCAGTGCAAATCGATTTGACGATGGACAAACCAAGCCCCGCACCGACCGATTCGGCAGAACGAGATTGATCCACGCGGAAAAAGCGTTCACAAACATGCGGCAATGCTTCCGCCGGGATGCCGATGCCATTGTCTGACACTTCCAGAACGGCTTGGCCATTGAGAGCATTGACGGAGAGTTGAATCGAGCCGTTTTCCGGCGTGTATTTGATCGCATTATCGAGTAGGTTCACGACGATCTGTTTAATGCGAGCCCGGTCCCCTTCAATCACAACCGGTTGGCTGGCGTCGCAGCCGATGAGAATATGTTTATCCTCGGCCAGCAGACTCATCTGGTCGGCGGTGGTTCGGGCCAATTCGGCAAGGTCCAAGGCCTTCCACTCGGTCTGAGCCTCGCCCGCGTCCAACCTGGACAAAGCGAAGAGCTGCTCGACAATTTTGCCCAGTTCGCCAACTTCCTCCAAAAGGCTTAAAATCCGGTCACGCGTCTCTTCCGGCAAATCATCGTCCTGCGCAAGCATTTCGAGCTCCCCGTACAGGATGGTCAGGGGCGTGCGCAATTCATGGGAGGCGTCGGCCACAAATCGCGTGGAATTGCGCAAGGCATCGTCCAACCGCGCGATCATGCGGTTGAGGGAAAGGGACAGTTTTTCCAGTTCGTCACCGGTGTGCGCCACTGGCATTCGCTCGCTGGTGTTATGTTGAGTGATTTGCTCCGCGGCGCGGGTGATTTCAGCCACCGGCTGCAGCGCCCGTCGAACCAGCAGCCAGCCGCCGACGGCTATGATGGCCACGGCCAGCGGCAGGCAGAGGGCGAGTTGCATGAATAAGTGACGCAACATTTCCTCAACCGGATCCAGCAACATGCCGGACTCAACATAAAAATGCTGAGTGTTCTGGCTGACACAATAAATTCCGCCAAGGATCATGGTTTTATTGCCAGGCAGCGAAATGATCCGGGTGAATTCGTCCTGTTCAAACGGGGACAGTTTCGGCACGTCTTCGGGATTAAAACTGCCATCAGCAGGTTCGCCGGAGCGATAAACAACTGTACCGTCAGCCCGGGATATCCGGATAAACCGGGAGTAAACTTCTGGCTGGTAAAGAGACTCAATTTCACCAGCCACATGCTTTTCGTCGCCGGGCTGGAGATGCGTGATGATAGTGGTGGCGATCGAGCGATTCCGGTGCATTTGCATCTCCTTGCGGTCGCTTACCACGAAGTGCTGCAAGCCCAGATAAAGCAGAATACCGAGCAGGATAAAAATGCCGGTCAGCAAACCGGTGTACCAAAGTACGAGGCGGAAGGTGATGGAACGAGTATTCATGGCAGCGCTCCGTCATTCAGGCTGTAGCCGACACCTCGGACGGTGCGCAGCAATTTCAGCGCATGTGGATCATCCACTTTTTCGCGCAAGTGACGGACGTAAACGTCCACGATGTTCGTCAAGCCCTGGAAGCTCTGGTCCCAGACATGTTCGATGATCATCGTGCGCGAAAAAACCCGCCCTGGATTGGTGGCCAGATATTCAAGCAACGCATATTCCTTGCTGGGGAGTTCGATTTTTTTTCCTCCCCGTTTGACGTTCTGGGAAAGACGATCGATTTCCAGATCCGCCACGCGCAGAACACTGGACCGATTGACGGGCCCGCGGCGAAGGAGGGCCTTGACCCGCAACAACAACTCGGCAAACGCAAACGGCTTGGTCAGGTAATCATCCGCCCCGGCTTCAAAGGTTTTGACCTTGTCCGCCATCGCATCGCGCGCGGTCAGGATCAGAATGGGGACCAATTGGTTTTTCGTCCGGATTCTCTGCAAAATCTCGGCCCCACTCAGGCCAGGCAGCATCAAATCCAAGATGACCAGATCATAATCGTAGGCCGCAGCCAAATCCCATCCGCTCGCCCCATCATTGGCCACGTCGACGGCAAATCTCTCGGCCTTCAAGCCGCGCACAATGATGTCGGCCACTTTTTTTTCATCCTCAACAAGTAAGATGCGCATAACCAGTTCGCAGTAGAATAGACCAGATCGATATTAACCGGATGTAAACCATTGATTAAATTTCATTCATGATCATCGCGACCAATCACCCGTAAATACTTTTGCAAAGAGCCCATAAAAGAGTCACTGATCCATCTAATATTCAGGGCTCGTCCGTGTCACCAAATCAAAACCGATCTCCCGCATTTCAACCAGTTAAAAATCAAAAATGGACACCACCGCTGCCGCCGCAGTCAAGAAGCAAAGGAGGCAGCTTGTTCGATTAGTTTGTGCCTTACGGGCTTTTGCGAACCTTTAGGTCGCCGGCATGGCCCCTCCGGTAGCGAAAACATCATGAAATTAATCCTGCTTTCATGCGCGGTTAATCTTCCATCAGTCTGATTAAGAAAGAGCAAGAATGCCGGGCATAGCCATACGGGCAGCCGGCGAAGATAATTTTATGAATAAAAGCAGCCAAAAACTACAGATCAAGATCCACGAAACCAATGGTACGGCAACGAGTTTTGACCAGAATGACCCGGCGCTCGCAAAAGCAATTCTCGAAGGTTTTGACCCGACAGAGTTGATCAATCGGGAGACGCTGATTATTGGAGATGAAAGATCGCATTCAACAATCCCGGTATCCCAGGTCACCCGAGTTGACTTCACATCGGGAACCAGTCCCCTGGTGATTTTCCGTGACGAACTGGTGGAGGCCCTCGAATTGACGAAACTGCAATTTGAGGCCTTGATTCGCAATCGAATCATGGGTGAACAATGGCAGCAGGTGAGCTACGCTGACAAATCCATCGTGGTTTTTCTCGAGGTGACTCTGGGAGGCAACCAATCCGTGTTGCTCACGATGGATATGAAATTCGATTCCGTACCCAACATCGGGGAGATTCAAGAATATTTGCTCCAGCGATCGGGGCTTTGCTTCCGCATGCAAAACGGCGGGGTTGCGGTCATCAACCTAGCCAACCTCACCCGGCTGACATTTTTTCCAGGTTGCGCGGAACCTGCGGACAAGGCTTGGCCAGCGAGTTTCTCACACTGGATTTCGTCAACCTGCAACGATTTGTCACGGGTTGCCAATCGATAAAGACTGAGGCGTAAAGAGTTGAGAGATTGCCGGTCCGCGTCCCGGAAAAATATTTCTTCAAAAACCAGCCGCGGTGCCAGCAAAGAGAAGCCCGCCGGGCGACCAACCGCCCCGGCGGGCAAATTATTGCTTTAAAAAATGGCTTGTCAGATATGCAGAATCACGTCTTTGTCTTCAAAACGCACCTTTGCCAGCGCAGCGTATTTATCACTTGTGGAACGATAGCCGAGGGCACAAGCCACAACGGTGGCGTAGCCGGTTTTTTCCAGACCGAGGATCTTGTCGTATTCGGAGGGCACTAGGCCTTCCATTGGGCACGCGTCAACTTTGAGCACCGCCGCGGCCGTCATCAAGTTGCCGAGAGCAATATAGGTCTGGCGGATGGCCCAATCGTGGGCGATTTTGCCCCGCGGGCCGTTGACCACGTCGCTCAACATCATGCCGCGGTAGGAATTCATGGCTTCGGCGGGCAATTTCCGGACCTCGACCAATCGTTGGATCCATTTATCTACGTAGGCAGAGGTCATTTCCGTGCGGGCGGTAAACACCACATAGTGCGAAGCATCGACGACCTGCTTTTGACCCCAGGAATGGGGCAATAATTCAACTCGTTTGGATGGATTCTCGATGATCAAGAACTTATACGGTTGCAAACCGTAGGAAGAGGGTGTCAAGACAAGGGTTTTTTCCAGGGCGGCCCAGTTGTCTGGGGCAATTTTGCGGGTCGGGTCGAAAACCTTGGTGGCGTATCGCCATTCAAGGGCGTCAAGTAGTTGGTTGGATTGTTCACTCATAATAAATAGGCGTTCTAAGGTGGCTGAAAATGCCATGAACGGCGACCGATGCAAATTTTTCTTCGCCCCGGCCTGAATTTTGCGAGAATTAGTGAATGAACCCGCCGGTTCTTCGCGTCCGACGCGCCACAGTTGATGACCTCGAAACGCTGAAAGCGCTTTGGGCAGACATGCGTTTATCACCAGAGGAACTGGAGCCGCGCCTCACGGAATTTCAGGTGGTCGAAAACACCGAGAACCAGGTCCTCGGTGCGTTAGGGATACTGGTGTTTGAGCAGCATGCGATGCTCCACAGCGAGGGATACTCAGATTTTGGCGTGGCCGATTCTGCCCGGCATTTGTTTTGGGAACGGATCCAGAAGTTGGCGGCCAATCATGGGGTCTTCCGAATCTGGACCCAGGAACGTTCGCCGTTCTGGAAGAATTATGGATTCCAACCACCCACGTCCGAGGTTCTGCCGCGCCTGCCGGTGCACTGGCAGAACGAATTCGAAGGCGGATGGCTTACGCTTCAACTCAAGGACGAGCAAGTGATCAACGCTGCAATCGAAAAGCATTTCACCAGTTTGGTCGCCACGGAAAAGCTTGAAGCGGAGCGGGTTTCAGCCAGAGTTCGTAGCATCAACGCCATTATAATCATTGCCGGATTTACCATCGGCTTTTTGTGCATCGGCTTCGCGATTTACCTCTACATCCACCGCAACCCGTTTTCACAACGCTGAGTCAGTCGGACGGCTTGAGGGCGGAACAAATTCATCCGCATGGTAGGAACTTCGCACCATCGGACCGCTGGCAACGTGAAGAAATCCCATGGTCCCGGCTGTGGTCTTATAGTCGGCAAATTGCTCCGGGGTCACAAATTCCCTTACCGGCAAATGTTTAAGCGTAGGCTGCAAATATTGCCCCAAGGTAAGGATGTCGCATTTTGCAGCTCGTAAATCCCGCATTGCCGTCAAGACTTCCGCCTCCTGCTCCCCCAGTCCCAGCATGATGCCGGATTTGGTCAGGATTTGTTCTCCGCGCTTTGCTTTCACCTTCTTGAGCACACTTAGACTGCGGTCATAGGTCGCCCGATGCCGGACTTCGGGGGTCAACCGCCGAACCGTCTCGAGGTTATGGTTGAAGATCTGTGGATTGGCCTCGAGGACTAACTCAATGGCAACCTCATTGTCGTTAAAATCGGGCACCAACACTTCGATAACGATACCCGGGTTCAAGCGGCGCACGGATTCAATCGTCTGGCGAAAATGACCGGCGCCGCCGTCAGCCAAATCATCCCGCGCCACCGCCGTGATGACAACATGTTTCAACTTCATGCGCCGGGTGGCTTCGGCGACGCGCGCCGGTTCGTCAGCCTCCAGCGCCAGGGGCCGGGCGGTGCTCACGGCGCAAAAGCCGCAGGCGCGCGTGCAACGATCGCCTGCGATCATAAACGTCGCCGTGCCTTTGCTCCAGCATTCCCAATGGTTCGGGCATTTCGCACTTTCGCAAACCGTATGCAATTTCAGTTCGTCGAGGAGCGAACGGGTGCGGGAGAAGGAATCCGACGTTGGCAGAGTGATCCGCAGCCATTCGGGAAGCCGCGGGCGGGTTTTTGATTCAGTTAACGTCATGTTTACCTGAGGACAGTTTACAGCAATTTGAGCCCTAGGGAACCCTGTTTTTGCAACAGATTGACCGGCAAAGTCTGCAGTCCAAAGCTAAGGATGCAGACTTTTGAAAAAGCCGGGCAACTCTTCCGGCCCAAAATCCGCGAGGATTTTGCCGTCTACATCGAGAACCGGCGCCAATTCCTGGCCGGAAATGCGAACCATCTCCTCGAAGGCTGCCGGATCCGCGATCACGTCGAGCGTGGCGTACTTGATGTCGTGGTCATCCAGCCAGCGGACGGCCTTGTGACACCATCCGCAGTATGGCTTGATGAATAAACGAATTTTCGTCTTCGAATTAGTTTCCAACGTACTCATTTGATAACCTTCGTATTGTAGCTCTCACAACGACGCTACCCCAGAAAAAATTTGTTGCAAGCCATCCGCCGCGTCGGCAGTGTCTGCACGCGTCATCCGTTCGCGCGAATCAGGAAAAATCAGGTTGCGCATGGTAAATGTCCGGCAAGGATCCGGGGCCGCCATCAGGCTATTTGCTGAAGCAAATAATGCGAGAAGACCGTTTCTTTTAGAAAATTACAAGCAATAATGGAGTCGTCACCACGATCAATGACTACCCGGCAACGCATAGTTACGGCCATGCTGTGCGTCCTCCCGGTCGTTTGGTTACTGCTGTTGCTTCAGCGGTATTACGTTCCGTGCTTTCACTCGGATGAATGGACTGACACGCTGCCCATGATGGCGCATTATCTGGAGGGAACACTAACGTTCTCACAGCTGAATGCCCTGGTTGGTGACCACCGCTTATTGTTCCCGCATCTGATCACCCTTGGCCTTGGGATTTTGACCCATTGGGACGTGCGTTATGAATTGGCGGCAGAACTCGTGCTGGCCGGCTTGGTGACGATGAATATCGGGTTAATCATCCGGCAATCGGGCGGGGATTGGCGGCTGATGCCGGTGGTTTGCCTGTTGATCTTTTCGCCCGCCGGCTATGAGAATTGGATGCTGGGATACCAGATTTGCTTTTGGCTCGTGCTGGTTTGCCTCACGGCAATTCCCTGGGTGGCTGGCACCAAATGGAAATACGTTGGAACAGCACTGTTATGCGTCGTGGCGAGTTTTTCCTGTGCGAGCGGATTGGTGTCCTGGGCGATGGCGTTCACGCTGTTATGGCCGACCGCCAGACACAATCTTGGGGCCGGGCGGCTAAAATTGCTGCTTTTGATGGGTTTCGGGTTGATCTCCACGCTACTTTATTTTCAGGGATGGTCCCATCGCACGCCCAACCAGGGCCCGAAACATCTGCCACTACTGCTATTCCACCCGGTTGATTCGATGTTATATTTCTTAAGTTACTTTGGTAATCCCTTTGCCCGTGGATTTTTGATTGATGAGAACACCATGGGATGCATTACCGGGACGATTCTTTTGGGACTCTTTGTCGCGGGAACGGTCCTTGCCAGACGGAGAAAGCTGCTCCCGGAATGCCTCCCTTGGGTGGCCCTCGGAATCGGGATAATATTAATTTCGGCGGAAACAACCTATGGCCGCTTAGGTGGATTGCAGTCCAGGTACATTCCGTATGCCGCTTTGTTTTCGATTTCATTGATGTTCCTGCTTCAGCATCTCAAACTGGCTCCTATTTTACCGGTCGTCCTGGTTCCGCTGGCCATCCTGAGCGCCATCAGCTGCAACCCGGATTGGGAATATTCCCGGTACATCTTTGGTCTCAGCCAGGTTAAACAACAGTTGGTGGATGTGGTGGATGAAACCAACTCGCTTAAAAGCGTGACCATAGTGGCCTTGAAACATCCGGCGGAAACCATCGGCCAGATTCGCACCTTGGAACAGCACGGCTGGCGCACCCCGCATCTTTCTTTTGACGCGTTACCAGCAAGGGGTTATGCCCAACTTGGCAAACGAGCTTACGGCAAGGGAATCCAAGGTCAGGCAATGCTGGGCGACCGCCCAGCCAATGCAGTGATCCTGACCCGGGAAGGCATTCCTTTTGCCGTGGCCACACCAGCGACGGATGGTTTTTGGGACGCAGTATTACCGCCCGGGCAGCCCGACCTAACGCCCCAGGCCTGGGCTTATAGCGCGGAGACACAGACGGCATTTCCGTTGCCATACCGCGCCGAAACTTTGAATGAAACCATCCCGGCAACAAAGTGAATCCGGTCTGAGCTGCCATCTTGCTTATGCCCCGACTTGACCAAGTGCTGGTGGAACGCGGCTTATGCGACAGCCGCGAACTCGCCAAACGCCTTATTCTCGCCGGCCAGGTTCGCGTCAATGCTCAGACCGCCCGAAAACCGAGCGACGTGGTCAAGCCAGGTGACGAGGTGAGTCTGGATGTGCCGGAAAAATTTGTCAGCCGCGGCGGGCACAAATTGGAACATGCGCTGGAGCATTTTCAACTGGTGGTGACGGGCCTTACCATCCTTGATCTGGGGGCATCCACCGGGGGGTTCACTGATTGTGTGCTGCAGCGCGGGGCCGCCAAGATTTACGCGGTGGACGTTGGCCAGGGCCAGCTGGCCTGGAAACTCAGAAACGACCCGCGAGTCGTGGTCATGGAAAAAACCAACGCCCGTCATTTGCGGCCCGGGAATTTTCCCGCCACGGCGGATCTGGCCGTGATTGATTGCTCCTTTATTTCACTCAAAAAAATCCTGCCGCCGGCCATTCCGCTGTTGTCGGGAACGGGTAAAATTGTGGCGCTCATCAAACCGCAATTCGAGGCCGGCAAAGAGGAGGCTGACAAAGGACGGGGAGTCATCACCGACGAGGCGGTGCATCGGCGCGTCATCAGCGAGCTGCAGCAATTTGTGACGGCGCAGGCTGGTCTTTGCTGGCGCGGTGTGGTTGAATCTCCCCTGCTCGGCCCCGCCGGCAACAAAGAGTTTTTGGCATTAATTGAAAAAACACACTGACCAGATCAAACGCATCGGCCTGATCGGCAACCGCGATAAGTCGGCTTGCGCGAATGTTCTGCGCCAGGCCATCCGGCTCATCCGGCGGTCGGGTCGTATTCCTACCGTTGGGGATGACGCCGCCAAACTGGCGCGCGAGTCGGATTTGCTCCTCGTGTTTGGCGGGGACGGCACGATGTTGCGAGCTGCAAGAGAGACCGCCGGGCTGGGCACGCCGCTTTTGGGCGTCAATATCGGCGGACTCGGTTTTCTCACCGCGGTTTCCTCGGATTTGCTGGCCGGAGCCTTGAAGCAGGTCTGGCAGGGAAAAATCACCTACGAAACGAGGGCCTTGCTGGAAGTGTCCGGCGAATTCCAAGGGCTGAAAATCCGTTCCACGGCACTGAATGACGTGGTGGTCAGCCGCGGTGCAGTGTCCCGCTTGATTGCGCTGGACGTCAGCGTGGATGGCGAAATCATCACGCGCTATCGCGGCGACGGTTTGATTGTCAGTTCGCCAACCGGGTCCACCGCCTATTCTCTGGCGGCAGGCGGGGCGATTGTGCTGCCGACGGCGGAAGTGTTGACGCTGACACCGATCTGCCCCCACGCGCTGTCCAACCGGTCGATCATCATGCCCTCATCGGCGACGATTTGCATCAAGGCCGCAAACCCCTCCCCGGCGACCATCCTCAGTGCGGACGGTCAAGTGGTGGCCAATCTGGATGCCGGGGATGTGGTCACCATCCGGCGCAGCCGCCGCGCGGTGCATTTGGTCCGGCTGGCGGGTAATTCCTTCCTGGAGGCATTGCGCGGCAAACTCCATTGGCGCGGCACCTATCTCTGAAACAACACTTGATATGAATGACGAATTAAGACTTGCGACGCCTCAGGTGACGGGACCATTTTTATCAATCTATTTAATTTCGCGCTAACACATGGTCCGCCTCAAAGATATTGCCCAACTCGCCGGTGTGTCGGTCATGACCGTCTCGAAAGCCTTGCGCGACGAACCGGACGTCTCTTCGGCCACCAAAACCAAGATCAAACAATTGGCGCAGCAAACCGGATACGTGCCCGATTCCAGCGCCCAGGGTTTGCGCACCAAGACGACCAAAATGTTTGGACTGGTGATTCCGACACCCACCAACCCGATTTATGCGCGCATTATATTTGCCATCGAGGAACGCGCGCACGAACTCGGCTACGATCTGCTCATCGCCCACACGCTCAACAAGCCGGAGCGCGAAGACCTCGCGCTGCGCCGTTTTCTATCGCGACGGGTGGACGGGTTATTCATTACGCCGGTTTATCGCTTTGAAGCCCAGGCGCGGATTTACCAGGAGATTACGGCCCGCAAAATACCGACCGTTTTGCTGGGGCCCGCCGCCCCCTTTTGCAAAACCTTTCCCGCGATCGAGATTGAAGAAACGTTGGCGAGCTATAATGCCACGAAACATCTGCTGCAATTGGGTCACAAAAAAATCGCCTACCTGACGGGTCCGCCGGCAACGCCTTGGGCCCATGAACGCTTTGAAGGCTATCGCCGGGCGTTACGGGAGTCGGGGATCGAGGTCGATGATGGCATGGTATTCGCCGCTGGAAACACGATCGAAGACGGCATCAAAGCCACCTTGCAAATGCTTAACGAAGGCTGTCATCCCACCGCCATCCAGGCCGTCAGCGACCTCGTCGCCATCGGCTGCGCTGAGACTTTGCTGGCCCAGGGCTTCAAAATCCCTGAGGATGTTTCCGTGGTGGGCTATGGCAACATTCTGCTGGCCGAGTTTTACCGCGTGCCGCTGACGACGGTTTCCCAGCCAAAATACCGGCTGGGGATGTCCGCCATGGAGGCGATGATGGGACTGCTGCGCGGCGAAACCATCCCCAGCCGGCGTCTCGCCGCCGAATTTGTGGAGCGCAAAAGCACCGCCGCCCCGAAGTCCTGAGCATTTCGAAAACAGGCCCCAGTAGCCTGCTGAAATATCCAAGATACGCCGCGTATCAGGGGGCGCGGCCTAAACGATTTCCATAAAAATTGGCGAGTTTGCAGGCCCGGTGTCCTCACTGGGCGAGTTTTTCCATAGGTCGCTAGGCATTCTCCGCGGCCAGAAA
>Ga0182016_10000493_pt1 | contig 49047 bp, 45 predicted proteins | sample 712S2MmetaG_FD_120491 | JGI IMG/M metagenome (GOLD analysis project Ga0182016, IMG submission 120491) | Permafrost microbial communities from Stordalen Mire, Sweden - 712S2M metaG | ecosystem: Environmental > Terrestrial > Soil > Wetlands > Permafrost | place: Sweden: Stordalen | collected...
CGCCATTTACCAGTTCCGCGCGGTCTGCAAGACTGCCGCCAATGACAGCGTCGCCGGTCCCCTCCCCCGCAGCAGCCGCCCTGGATCGGCGCGCCGAGGCGCGGATGGAGCCGGATTGGGCGCAAGCGGCACTGTCGGACCCGGACACGCGCTTTCTGGTCTCGCGCGGCACCACCCAGCTGGTACAGCGCGAGCCGGATACGCGCATCGCCTTTCTCGATGCTGCTCACACGCTGCTCGCAGGCGTCGAACCATCACAACTGGTGCTGCTGGGCTGGTTTCACGGCCAGCGCTGCGTACTGCTGGAGCTGGCACCCGACAGCCAGGTATCGGTGCCCGGCGCGAGCTTCGAGGAGCTGCGCTCGGTGGTGGGCGAGCTGGCCGAGGATCAGGCCCAGCTGCTGATCTACGCGCGCGCGCTGGTGGTGTGGCGCTCGCGTCATCGGCATTGTGGAGCCTGCGGCGCGCCCACCGTCCCGCGCAGCGCCGGCCACGTCCTCGCCTGCACTCGCTGCGGCACCGAATTCTTCCCGCGCATCGATCCGGCCGTGATCGTACTGGTGAGCGACGCCCGGCGGGCATTGCTCGGGCGCCAGCGCAGCTGGGCGCCGGGCCGCTATTCCGCGCTGGCCGGATTCGTCGAGGCCGGCGAGAGCCTGGAGGACGCGGTGGCGCGCGAGGTGGCGGAGGAAACCGGCGTGCAGGTCACCCGGATGCGCTACTTTGCCTCCCAGGCTTGGCCGTTCCCGGCCTCGCTGATGCTCGGCTTTCATGCCCACGCGCGCGAAGCGCCGGTGCAGCTCGACGGCGAGCTCGAGGATGCACGCTGGTTCGATCTGGAACAGCTGCGAGGCGCCGAGGAGGCGCTGCTGCCGCCGCCCTATACCATCGCCCGGCGCCTGATCGACGCCTGGGTGCAGGAGCAGACCGCCGCAGCGCCTGGCCAGAAATAAATTAAAGCGGGCATCCACACGCCCACTCGGTACTCATGATCTGCTTCCTACACCGGCGCTGCCCTGCCGCGGCGTGGCTGCTGCTCGCTGTGCTGCTGTCGGTGTTGCGGCCCGCGATGGCCGACATCCGCATCGAGCTCGAGGGCGTGGACGGCGACGTGCGGCGCAATGTGCTCGCGCTGCTGAGCCTGGAGCGCTACAAGGACCGCGACCGCATCGAGCCCGACGCCGTGCAGCGCCTGTTCAAGCGCGTGGACGATGAAGTGCGTTCGGCGATGCGCCCGTTCGGCTACTACCAGCCGGTCATCAACGCCAGCATCTCAGGTCCCGACCGCGACCGGCACTGGCACGTGAACATCACGGTCGAGCCCGGCGAGCCCGTGCTGCTCGACCGGGTCGCCATTCGGGTCACAGGTCCCGGCGCCGAGGATCCGGTATTCCAGCACCTCACCCAGGCTCCGCCGCTGCACACCGGCGACACGCTCAATCATGCCAGCTACGAGCAGTACAAGAGTGCGCTGTCGCGCGCCGCGGCGACCTACGGCTATCTGGATGCCCGCATGCTGCGCAGCGAGATGCAGGTCGATCCCGACGCTCATCGTGCCAGCATCTTCCTCGAGCTCGACACCGGTGCGCGCTACTACTTCGGTGCCACCACCATCGAGCAGAACGCGGTGCGCGACAGCCAGGTGCGCCGTTTCCTGCGCTATCACGAAGGCGAACCCTACAGCGCACTCGCCCTGCTGCGCACGCAGTTCGCGCTCGATGACAGCCAGTACTACTCGACCGTCGAGGTGCAGGCCGGCGATCGCGATCCGGTGCACCACACGGTGCCGATCTCGATCCACGCCAGCAACGCGCGGCGCGGCTATTCGTTTGGCGCTGGCTACGGCACCGACACGGGTTTTCGCGGCACCGTCGCCTGGACCGTGCCGCGAGTTAATCAGTATGGTCATCGCTTCCGGGTGCAGATGCAGCTGTCGCAGATCGAACAGCTGTTTGATGCCCGCTATGACATCCCGTTTGGCGACCCGGCGCTGGAGAAGATGTCGCTCGACCTGCTGGGCCAGCAGGCCAACTACGGCGACAACGTCACCGCCTCGCAGATCGCGTTCGCCCCCAGCGTCACGCAGATCATGGGCAACTGGCAGCGGGTGCTGTCGGCGAGCTTCTCCCACACCATCACCACCGATCCGATCGAGGGCCGGCGGGTGGATAACCTTGTCATCCCGAGCGTTGTGTTTGCCTCCATCCCGGAAGGCTACCTCGGCGAGGCGCTGTTCAGCCGCGGGCTGTACGCGCAGCTGGAAGGTTCCAGCACCACGCTGGGTGCGCGCGAGAATTTCCTGCGGCTGGACCTGCAGGGCGAGCGCGTCATCGACCTGAACCCGCGCTGGCACCTGCTGCTGCGCGCCGAAGTAGGCGCCTCGACCGTCAGCAACATCGAGAACCTGCCCGGCCAGTACCGCTTCTTCGCCGGTGGCGATCGCAGCGTGCGCGGCTTCGCCTACGACGACCTGTCACCGGTCAGCGTGCCGCCGCCGGTGCGCGATGCGGCGACCGGGCAGCTGATCCCACAGCCAGCGGCCAAGGTCGGCGGCCGCGACCTTCTGACCACGACCGTGGAGATCGAGCGCGACCTGCCGCGCAATTTTGGCGTCGCGGCGTTCTTCGACGGCGGCAATGCGATGGACCGGTTCAGCGATCCGCTGGCCTATTCGGTCGGGCTGGGCGCTCGGCTGCGCCTGCCGGTGGTGACGGTCGGGGTGGATGTCGCGCAGGCGCTGCGCGCGCCCGGCTACCCGCACCTGCCCGGACCGCGCCTGCACCTGAATATATCCCCTAAACTGTGAGGCATGCGGCGCCTGATTCATCTGTGCTGGATTCCAGTGTTGCTGCTGGCGCTGCCGCTGGCAGCACTCTATTACCTGGCCTACACTGAGAGCGGCCTTCAGGTCCTGGCCTCGCACCTGAACGGCCGCGTCGGCCGGGTCGACATCCAGCTGCGCGGCGTCAGCGGCACGCTGGCGCATGGGCTGCACGTGGACTCTCTGGTGATCGATCACCGTCGCGTGCACATCGAGGTGGACGATGCCAGCGGCCGGCTCTCGATCCTGCCGCTCGCCTGGCGCACCATCCGCGTGCCGCAGCTGCGCGCCGGGAGGCTCCTGGTGCACGCACTGCCGCGCGGCGGCGAGCTGGGGGAGTGGAAGCCGCATTTCCTGCCGCCGCTGATGCACATCGATGCCGGGAACGTTGCGGCCGGGCACTGGCAGCTGATCACCATCAGCGGCGTGCAGTACGAGGGCAGCGCGCTCAGCGCCGCCGGCACCGTGTATCCGGCTTATGTACGATTATTGGCGGCAACCTTCGACTACAACGGCGTGCACGCGCGCGCCAGCGGCATGGTGCGCGCGGCACAGCCGATTGGCCTCTCCGGCACCCTGCACTTCGATGCCCAGCCACCCGGGCAGCCGCCCTGGACCGTCAACGCCCATGTCGACGGCAATCTGGCGCGCCTGGCGCTCGATGCCGACATCAGCGAACCGCTGGCCGCGGACTTTCATGGCGCCATCACCGATCTGACCGGTCACTGGCGCTGGCGCGGCCAGTCGCAGGTGCGGCGCTTGGAGCTTTCCGCCTGGAATGCGGGCAACGCGCTGGGCGTCATCACGGCAACTCTCGCGCTCGAGGGCGACTACAGCGGCTTTCAGGCCCACGGCACGGTGACGCCGCCGGGACTTGCCGCCGGCGCACTCGATGCCGATTTCAGCGGCCGCTACAGCGCGCGGGTGCTCACGGTAGCGCGGCTACGTCTGCGGCACGCCGCCTCCAGCGCGATCGCCGATGCCCAGGGCACGGTGAGCATCGCCGCCGGCGGCCCGCGGCTGGATCTGCATGGCGAGTGGACCCAGTTTCGCTGGCCGCTGGCCGCCGCCGAGGCGCCGATCCACAGCGAGCGCGGCAGCTACACGCTGTCGGGCCTGCGCCCGTATGCGCTCGCCGTCCAAGGGGAACTGCAAGCCGGCGCACTGCCGGTGCTGCAGGTCGGGATGCACGGCCGCTTCGCGCCCGGTGCGTTTGCCGCCGAGAGCGCCGACATAGGGGCATGGGGCGCGCATTCGCAGCTATCCGGCGAGCTGCGCTGGGCACCCTCGCCGAGCTGGCGCGTCGCCGGCCGCATCAGCGATCTGGATGTCGCGCAGTTGCGCCCGGGCATCCCCGGGCGCGTCAGTTTCGCCATCAACGCGGCCGGCCGCGGCTACAACAGCCAGGGTGATCTGCAGGCGAGCCTCAGCGAGCTGTCCGGCGTGCTGCGCGGCCAGCGCGCGGCAGGTGGCGGCCAGCTCGCCCGTCACGGCGCCGACTGGCAGTTCGACGATGTGCGGCTGCAGCTGGGCGCGACGCGCATCGATCTGGACGGGCGACTGGGCGCGGCTCTGGACCTAAATTTCGCGCTCGATGCCGCCGACCTCGGGCTGTTCCAGCCCGGCGCGCGCGGGCGGCTTGCGGCCCGCGGCAGCGTGCGTGGCGATCTGCACGATCCGACCCTGGTCGCCACCGCCCAGGGGCGCAACCTCGACTGGGCCGGCATGCAGCTCGATGCACTCGACGCCAGCATCGCGTTTGATCCGCATGGTTCCGGGCGCGTCGACTCCTCGCTGCAGCTCTCGGGGCTGACGCTGGCCGAGCACCGGCTCGATGAGCTGACACTGCGCCTGGAGGGCGCCACCGCCGAACATCGCCTGGCGCTCGATGCGCGCGCCGAGGGGCTGGCGCTCTCGGTGCGCGGCAGTGCGCACTACGCGGCCGGCCAGTGGCTGGCGCATATCGCCACCGCCGATCTTGGCAACCAGGCAAGGCTGCACATGAGCCTTGAAAACCCCTCGCAACTGCTGCTGTCCGCCGAACGCCTGCACCTGGAGCAATCCTGCGTCCACGACGAGCATGCGCGCCTGTGTGCCTCGATGACGCTCGATGCGGCCCAGAGAAGCCTGGCGCTGCGCGCCAGCGATCTGCCGCTGCGCGCGATGACCGCGGGCATGACGCCGGGCACCGACTACGACGGCACGCTCAGCATCGCGGTGGATGCGGCGGGCGCTAGCGGCGAACCCTGGCGCGGCAGCCTGAACGCGAAGCTTGCCAATGCGGCCCTGCACCGGCATTTCGTCAATGGACGCATCGAAACGCTGGATCTTGGCAATGGCACCGTGACCGGCCAGATCAGTGAGCGCGAGCTGACGGGCGAGCTCGCGCTCGATGCCGGCGAGGCCGGCAGCATGACCGGCAGCATCCACGCGGGTGGCGAGGCGAGCGACTGGCATGGCTGGCCGCTGAGCGGCGAGCTGCAGCTGGACACCCGGGCGCTCGGATTCATCAGTGCCTATGTCTCGCCGATTGATCGTGCCAGTGGGCGCCTGACCGCCCAGCTGACGCTCGCCGGTTCGGTGGCCGCGCCGCGGCTGGCGGGCGCGCTCAAGGTCGCGGGCGGCCAGCTCGATGCCTATCAGATCAACCTGTCGCTGCGCGAGGTGAATTTCAGCGCCCGGCTGGCCGACGATACGCTGACCCTGGAGGGCGCCGCTCTCGCCGGCCCCGACGGTCACGCCAGCGTCAGCGGCGATCTGCGCTGGCAGCATGGGCTGCCGTACGGCGATCTGCACCTGGTGGGCTCGGACCTGCGGGTGCTCAACATCCCGGAGGCGCGGGTCGATGCCTCGCCCGACGTATCGCTGCACATGGCCGGCCGGCACATCGATCTGAAGGGTACGGTCACGCTGCCGTACGCGCGCATCGAGCCCGCGAACCTCGCCAAGGCGGTGCTGCCCTCGGGCGATGAGACCATCGTCAGCGCCGCGACGCCTGCCCCCGACGAGCAGATCAAGGTATTCAGCGACATCACGCTGGTGCTCGGCGAGCGCGTGACCATCAATACCCAGGGCCTGTCGGGCCGGCTGTCCGGCAGCATCACCGTCACCTCCGACGATACCGGCATCAATCGCGGCAGCGGCGAACTGAAGGTGGAGGAAGGCAAGTACCTCGCCTACGGCCGCAACCTCGACATCCAGCGCGGGCGGCTGCTGTTCAGCAACGGCTTCATCAGCGATCCGGGCCTGGATCTGCGCGCGGTAAAGAAATTTCCCGATATCACCGCCGGGGTGAACGTGCGCGGCACGCTGCGCACCCCGCGCATGACCTTCTTTTCCGATCCGGAGGTGGCGCAGTCGCAGATCGTGTCGCTGCTGCTGGCCGGCGGCTCGCTCGAGAGCCTGCAGAATGCCAATGATCCGAGCGCGCACGCCAACGCCGGGCGTTCCGATGCGCTGATGCAGGGCGGTGCGATCCTGGCGCAGCAGATCGGGGGCCGCTTCGATATCGAGGCCGGCGTCGAACAGGACATGACCAACGAGACCTCGCTGGTGCTGGGCCGCTACCTGTCACCGCGGCTGTATGTGAGCTATGGCGTAGGCCTGGTCGAGGCGATCAACACCGTCAAGATGCGCTACACGATCGGGGATCATTGGACCATCAAGACCGAGGCCGGCACCCAGCGCAGTGCCGACCTGGTCTTTACCATCGAGAAGTAGCGCTGCGGGCGCGGTTACTTCTTGCGCCGCGCCTTGCCGCCTTTCTTTCTGGCGGCCTTCTTCACGGCCTTCTTCGCTGATTTCTTTGAGCTTTTCTTCGCAGACTTCCTGGCCGACTTGCGTGCCGACTTGGCCGCGCCCTTCCTGGCCGGGGCCTTCTTCTTTTTCTTGGCCACGGATTTTTTCTTGGCCGCAACCTTCTTTTTGGCCGCGGGCTTCTTCTTGGCCGCCGCTTTTTTCGGCGCTGCCTTTTTCGCAGCCGGCGCGGCCGCCGGCTTGGCAGCGGCGGGCTTGGCAGCGGCGGGCTTGGCAGCGGCGGGCTTCGGCGCTGCCGCAGGCGATGACACCTTGGCGGCCGCTACCGCCGTGGGCGGGGCGGCGGCGGGAGGCGCAGCCGGTTTCGGGGCGGCTGCCGGCTTGGGCGCTGCGGGTTTGGGGGCGGCTGCCGGTTGTGCGGGCTTGCTCGGTGGCGCTGCCGCCTTGGCGGCCGCCGAGTGCACCGCGAACATCGCGCCGCTCGGGTCGAGCAGCTGCACCATGCGCCCGCCCGGCACGTCCATCGGCCCGACGATGATGCGTCCGCCAGCCGCGGTCGCGGCAGCCGCTGCCGCATCGGCGCTCGCTACCTCGGCATACGGCAGCCAGTACGGCTTCGCCGCGCGGTCCTGGTGCATCTTGTAGATGCCGCCGCGCTGCACACCGTCGGCGCCAAAGATCAGGTAGACGCCCTGCGGACCCATGTCCATGCGGTGGATCGCCTGCCAGCCGAACAGCTTGCTGTAGAACGCAAATGCGGCCTCGTAGTCGCTGGTGGCCAGCTCCAGCCATGCGAAGGAGCCGGGCGGGACGGTCGCCGATGCCGGAGCGACGCCCCCTTGGCCCATGGGCTTGAACACCGCGAATGCGCCGCCCTGCGGATCAGCCAGGGTCGCAAACCGGCCGACATGCTCGATATCCTGGGCCGCGTGCAGCACCTTGGCGCCCAGCTGCTGTGCTGAGGCGACGCTGCTGTCCACATCCGTCACGCCCACGTAGGCCAGCCAGTGGGAGCGCACCCCGGCGGCACGCGAATCATCACCCAGCCGCATCATGCCGGCGCTATGGGTGCTGCCAATCCCGAATTCGGTGTAATTCGAGTGGGATGCGTTCGGATGCGCGTGCCAGCCGACCACCTTGGAGTAGAACGACACCGCGGTAGCGGGGTCTTCGGTGGTCAGTTCCTGCCAGATAAATTTGCCGTGAATGCCGCCCTGTGCCATGACAATCCCCTTTTCTTGCGCGTCAGAAATGCTATCGCGCCTGTGTGTAGGCAATGTAACGCAAGCGCCGAGCGCCCGGTAGTGTGAATCTGCGCAATCGACGCGCACGCCGCGCGCCGCGACGCAACGGGCGCCCCGCGGCCGGTGCCGGCGACTGCCGCTGCGCGCTTCCGCCCTTGCCCTGGGGGCGACGTGACCCCCACCCTTGCCAGCCGCTGCATGTTTATGCATAATTTCGATAATTTATGCACGAGCTGCCATGCTGAACGACCGCCACCAGTTTGAACGCCGCAACGCCATCCTGCGCATCCTGCGCGGCGGCGTCGTGCGCCGGCAGAGCGACCTGGCGCAGCTGCTGCGGCGCGACGGCTTCGACGTCACGCAGTCCTCGGTGAGCCGCGACCTGCGCGAGCTCGGCGTGCTCAAGGCCAGCGGCCGTTACCTGGTGCCGCCGGACGAGGTGTCGCGCGCCAACGGTGATTTCGGCGCATTGGCGCCGTTCGTGCGCGCGATACGGCCGGCCGGGTCCTCAATAACGGTGATCAGGACCAGCATCGGCGCCGCACCCAGCGTCGCGGTCGCGGTGGACAAAGCCGAGTGGCCGGAGGTCGTCGGCACGATCTCCGGTGACGACACTATTTTCATCGCCACGTCCGATGGCCGCTCGCAGCGCCGGCTGATCCAAAGACTCAACACCCTGTTTCGCAGCTGAGATACCCATGACCCAGACCCTAAAGACGGGCGCCACGCCCATCGTGCTCGCCTATTCCGGCGGCCTGGACACCTCGTTCCTGGTTCCGTGGGTGGCCGAGAACTATCAGCGTCCGATCATCACGGTGACCGTGGATACCGGCGGCATCGATGCCGCAGCCGCACAGTTGCTGGCCGAGCGTTCGGCCGCGCTCGGCGCCATCGAGCACCACCAGGTCGATGCGCGCGCCGACTACTTCGAGCAGGTGCTGCAGTACCTGATCATGGGCAACGTGCGCCGCGGCCAGCTCTATCCGCTGTGCGTCGGTGCCGAGCGCGTCATGCAGGCGCAGACCATTGCCCGAATGGCGCGCAAGCTCGGCACCAATATGATCGCGCACGGCTGCACCGCGGCCGGCAACGACCAGGTGCGGTTCGAGGTCGCGCTGCGCACGCTGGCGCCAGAACTCACCGTGCTGGCACCGGTGCGCGACCGCGCCTTCAAGCGCAGCGAGGAGCTCGAATACCTGCAGCAGCGCGGCCTGCCGGTGCCCCCGTTCGGCGCCGCCTATTCGATCAATCGCGGCCTGTGGGGCGTCACCATCGGCGGCAAGCAGACCCTGACCTCCTCCGGCAGCATTCCGGATGAGGCCTGGGTGCTGACGCGCGAGGCCTTCAGCAAGCCGCGCGCCCCGGAGCGCCATCGCATCCGCTTCGAGCATGGCCGGCCGAGCGCGCTCGACGGCATCGAGCTGGCGCCGGTAGCGCTGATCGAGCAGCTCGAGGCGCTCACCGCCCCATTCGGTATCGGCAGAGGAATACATCTGGGCGACACCATCATCGGCACCAAGGGGCGAGTGGCGTTCGAGGCACCCGCGGCCGACACGCTGCTGACCGCGCACCGCGAGCTGGAAAAGCTGGTGCTCACCGCGCGCCAGCAACGCACCAAGGATTCCGTGGCACAGCCCTACGGCGACCTGGTGCACGAGGGCCAGCTGCTCGACCCGGTGTGCCGCGACATCGAGGCGCTGCTGCTCTCATCACAGCAGCGCGTGACCGGCGAGGTGCACCTGCTGCTGCGCCCCGGCTCGCTGTTCATCGAGGGCGCAGAGTCGCGCTACTCGTTGATGGCGGCGTCGAAGGGCGTGTACGGCGAGGCCGCGGGTGAATGGACGCCCGCCGATGCGCTCGGCTTCTCCAAGATCGCATCATTGACCGGCATGTTCTATCGCCGCGCCGGCGAGCCGGCTGCGCCCGCGCCGGCACCCACGGCGACGCCCACGGCGACGCCCACGGCGGCACCGTGATGAGGACCGTTATCGTCGACAAGATCGCCTCGGTCACCCAGGCCTGCGCGCTTGGCCCGGAACTGCGCCTGTCGAGCGACATCCCGGCCGAGGAAGGCGTGGTGATCGTCGCCGAGATCTTGAATAACAAGTCCACCTACAACACGCTGGAACTCAGCAGCGGTCGCATGGCGAAAGTCGTCAAGGGCGACATCGTCGTCGGCGCACTCGGCCCGCGGCGCGCGCTGTTCGGCTATTCCGGCCACGTGCCGGGGAAACTTGCGCCGGGCGACATCATCCAGATGCTCAACATCGGCGGCGTCATGGGAATCTGCGATTCCGCCAACCCCGACAAGGGCAAGCCGTTCGATGCCCGCGTGCTGGGCGTGGTGCTGCAGTTCCCGTACCTGGGCGAGCGCATCGGCGTGCCGGCGCGCGTCGGCTACAAGGCGCTTGATTTCAACGCCGCGCTCGACACCCGCGGCGTCGCGGTGGTGGCACTGGCCGGTACCTGCATGGAGGCCGGCAAGACCGCTGCCGCCGCCGCCATCGTCGGCCGCATGCGCCACCGCGGACTGACGGTCGACGCCTTCAAGGCCACCGGCGTGTCGCTGCGCCGTGACATCCTCGCGTTCGAGGACGCCGGCGCGCGCCGCACCATGATCTTCACCGACCTGGGCGTCGTCACCACCACTGCGCGCACCGGGCCGGCACTCACGCGCACCATGCTGAGCGAGCTTGCGGCCGGCAAGCCGGATGCCATCGTGTTCGAACTCGGCGACGGGCTGCTCGGCACCTATGGCGTCGATGCGATCCTCGAGTGCGCCGATATCCGCCGTGCGCTCACCGGCGTGGTGCTGTCGGCCAACGATCCGGTCGCCGCCTGGGGCGGCGTGAAACTGCTGCGCGAGCGCTTCGGCGTCGAGCCGTGCGTGGTCACCGGTCCCTCGACTGACAACCAGGTCGGCATCGAGATCATCCAGCAGCAGATGAATGTCGCCGCCTTCAACGCGCTCTCCGATGCCGCCGCCCTCGGCGATCACGTGATCGACGCCATTGGTATTGCGGCCCAGGCGCGCCAGGCGGTCGGAGCCGCTGACTGATGCGACGCAGCCGCGAACCCGAGCGCTCGATCCCCGCCGTGGTGCTGGGCGGCACCGGCTATGTCGCCGGCGAGCTGCTGCGGCTGATCGCAGCACATCCGAATTTCACCCTCGCCGGCATCATGTCCGACAGCCGCCCGGGCGAGCCGGTCGCGGCCGCCTTCGGTCACCTGGCGAGCGCGTTTGCCGACGACAGCTTCAAATCGCAGGGCCAGATCGAGGCCATCATCGAGCGTGAGGAATCCGCCGCGATCTTCTCCGCCGCCCCGCACGGCGCGGCCGCCACATTGATCGATACGCTGCTGATTAAATCCGAGGCCGCGGGCCGCACACCGCATGTGGTCGACATCTCGGCTGACTTTCGCTTCCGCACCGCTGCGGCCTACGAGGCGGTGTACAAGCACGGCCACGGCGCCCCATCACGGCTGCACGCCTTCACCTGCGCGGTGCCGGAGCATCTGCGCGAACTGATGACTCCGCACGTCGCGCATCCAGGCTGCTTCGCCACCGCGACGCTGCTGGCCTGCGTGCCGCTGCTGGCGATGGGCCTGACCACGCCCGAGCTGTTCGTGTCCGCCGTCACCGGCAGCACCGGCTCGGGCCGCAAACCAAGCGATGGCACCCACCATCCGATGCGCCACAGTGATCTGTACGCCTACAGCGCGCTCGCTCACCGGCATGCACCGGAGATCGTAAGCTGCGCGCTGGCAGCCACCGGCATCGAGGCGCAGCTCGCGTTCGTGCCACACTCCGGTCCGTTCGCGCGCGGCATCCATGCGACGGTGCAGGCGACGCTGCGCACCCCGCGCGACAGCGCGCAGATTATCGGCGCACTGCGTGAGTACTACGTGGGCGCCCCGTTCGTGCACATTGGCGATGCGCCGCCGCGCGTTAAAGAGGTCGCCGGCAGCAACTACGCGCGCCTGTGCGCCGTCAGCGATGGGCGCACCGTGGCGGTGATGTGCGCGATCGATAACCTGAACAAGGGCGCGGCCGGCGGCGCGGTGCAGTGGATGAATCGGCTCTACGGTCTGCCAGAAACGGCAGGTCTTACGGCACCGGCAGCGGGTTGGACATGAACCTCGCCGGCGCGCACATGCAAACCACATTAGCGGGGGATCACATCCAGAGTGATTTTTTCGTAGTGAAAAAATCACTCTGGATGCGATTCCCCGTCCAGGAGATTCGATGAGCGCGCAGCCGACCTCCTCGTCCGGCCCAAGCCCCGCACCGTCAGTCCTGCGGGACTTTCTGGCTCCGGTATTCGCGCAGTACCCGCTGCCGGTGGTGAGCGCCGAGGGCGTCTGGCTCACGACCGCCGACGGCCGGCGCGTGCTGGATCTGTACGGCGGGCACGCGGTCGCAGCGCTTGGCTACGGGCACCCGATCTGGACTCGCGCGCTGACCGAACAGGCGCGCTCGTTGAGCTTCCAGAGCAATGCGGTACCGATCGATGTACGGCTGCGCGCCGCGCAGCGGCTGATCCGCTTCTCCGGCCTCGACTTCAACAGCGTGTTCTTCGTCAACAGCGGCGCCGAGGCGAACGAGAACGCGCTCAAGATGGCATTCACGATGACGCACCGCTCGCACGTGGCTGCCATCGAGCACGGCTTCCACGGCCGCACCGCCGCCGCCGGTGCCGTGACCTGGGGTGCGGCGGCGAAGTGGTATGGATTTCCGCGCACGCCGTTTGATGTCAGCTTCATTGCACGCCGCGATGAAGCTGCGATTGCGCAGCACGTGACCGAGCGCACCGCGGCGGTGATGGTCGAGCCGGTACAGGGGGTCGGCGGCGCCTTCGATCTGGGCGCACCGTTTCTGCAAGCGCTGCGCGCGCGTTGCGATGCGGTCGGCGCGCTGCTGATCTTCGATGAGGTGCAATGCGGCATGGGCCGCGTCGGTGAATCGTTCGCCGCCAGGCTGTATGGCGTGCAGCCGGACATGATCACCACCGCCAAGGCACTGGGTGCCGGCTTTCCGTGTGCCGCGCTGCTGATGTCGCCGCGTGTCAGCGCGGCGGTGAAGCTCGATGCACTGGGCACCACCTTTGGCGGCGGTCCGATGGCCTGCGCCGTGATCGAGGCGGTGATCGAGGCGATCGAATCCGAGCACCTGCTCGAGCATGTGCGCCAGGTAGCAGCCCTGATCCGCGAGCGCTGCCTGGTCGGACCGGTGGTGGGGCACCAGGGTGCGGGGCTGCTGGTCGGACTGCGTACCACGGGACCGGCGAAGTCAATCCACGCCGCGCTGCTCGAGCGCAACATCCTTGCGGGCACCAGCGCGGATCCAAACATCCTGCGGCTGCTGCCGCCGTACGTGCTGCAGGCCGAACACGTTGAATTGCTGCGCGACGCGCTGCTCGACATCGGCGCCTAGCAGACTCACCGATGCGCCGCTTCATCGATCTGGCCGATTGTTCGCGCGAGCAGGTGCTCTCACTGCTCGAGCTTGCCCTGCGGCTCGAGGCACGCCCGGAGCCGCAGGCGCTGGCCGGCAAGATTCTCGGACTGCTGTTCATGAACCCCTCGCTGCGCACGCTGGCCTCGTTCCAGAGCGGCATGGCGCGCCTGGGCGGCTCCTCGTTCGTGATCACCCCGGGCAGCGGCACCTGGCAGATCGAAACCCGCGACGGCGTGGTGATGAACGGCGCCGCGGCCGAGCATGTGCGTGAAGGCGTGCCGGTACTGGCCTCGTATTGCGATGCGCTCGGCATCCGCTCATTTGCCGACGGCAAGGACCTTGCGAGCGACCTGGGCGAGCGCAAGTTCGCCGCGATGGCGAGCCTGGTGGACAAACCGCTGATCAATCTGGAGTCGGCGATCAATCATCCGTGCCAGTCGCTGGCCGACTGGAAGACGCTCGATGAGCTGGGCATCCCGCGGCACGGCAAGTTCGTGCTGAGCTGGGCCTGGCATCCGCGTGGACTGCCGCTCGCGGTGCCAGCGTCCACCGTGCACATGGCGGCGATGCGCGGCATGCAGGTGGTGGTGCTGGCCCCGGACGGCTTCGCGTTGCCGCCGGCCATCATCGACAAGGCGCAGCGCGCCGCGGCCGCCTCCGGCGGCTCGCTGCATACCACCAGCGATCGGCGCGCGGCGTTCGACGGCGCGCATGTGGTGTACGCCAAGGAATGGGCCAGCACCGCGCATTACGGGGATGAGGCCGCGGATGCGCACGCGCGGCGCAGCCTTACCGACTGGTGCCTGGATGAGTCGTGGTTCGCGCCCGCGCGCGCGGATTGCCGACTGATGCATTGCCTGCCGGTGCGGCGTAATGTCGCGATTGCCGACGCCCTGCTGGACGGCGCGCGCAGCGCGGTGCTGCGCCAGGCCTATAACCGTATGCCGGCGCAGATGGCCGTGCTGTATCGACTACTCAAGCCTACGGAGTGACCAGACAGACATGATCCTGCATCGATCCGATCATGTGGCGATGATTCGCGCGCTGCGCAACGCCTCGCCCTACATCCGCCTGTACAAGGGCAAGATCTTCGTCGTCAAGGCGGGCGGCGCGGTATTCGGCGACGCCGCGATGACCCGGGCGCTGATCGAGCAGATTGCGATCCTGCACTACCTGGGTGTGCGCGTCGTCATGGTCCATGGCGGCGGCCCGCAGCTGACCGAACTCACCGAAGCCCTCGGCATGCCGACACGCATGGTACAGGGCCGGCGTATCACCGATGAGAAGTCGATCGATGCCACCTCGATGGTGCTCAACGGCCTGATCAACACCCGCATCCTTGCGATCTGCCGCGACCTGGAGATCGGCGCCGTTGGCCTGTCGGGCGTGGATGCCGGGCTGATACGCGCGCACCGGCGGCCACCGGTGAAACTCGCCGGGCAGGCCGACACCGTGGATTTCGGCTTCGTCGGTGACATCGATTCAGTCGACGTCAGCGTGATTCGCCAGCACCTGGACAATGGGCTGATGCCGGTCATCAGTCCGCTGTCGGCCGACGACAAGGGCACGCTGCTCAACATCAATGCCGATACCGTCGCCGCGGCGATTGGCGCCGCGCTCAGCGCCGAGAAGCTGATCCTGTGTACCGGTGCGCCCGGGATCCTCGAGCGCGTCGATGATCCGACCTCGATCGTCTCATACACCGACCTTGCGGGACTCGAGCGGCTGCGAGATGCCGGCAGCATCACCGACGGCATGCTGCCCAAGAGCAAGGCGATCGAGTTCGCGATCCGCGGCGGCGTGCGCCGCGTGCACGTGATCAGCTATGCCGCCACCGACAGCATCCTGGCCGAGGTGTTCACCAATGAAGGCACCGGCACGCTGATCGTGGCCGACGTCAATGCGCTCACGCCGGCGGAGCAGCAAAGCACGCCATGAGTCGAAGCATCCCATGATCCTGGTGGCGGCATGACGCGGCTGTGGGACAAGGGCGCCCCGCTCGATGCGCGGGTGCTGCGCTACACCGCCGGCGAGGACTTTGCGCTCGATGAGCGCCTGGTGCGCTACGACGTGCGCGCCTCGATCGCCCATGCCGAGATGCTGCAGGCGCAGGGACTGCTGTCGGCGCCGGACCTGGGCCAGATCCGCGACGGCCTCACAGCGCTGGGGCAGGAGCACCAGCGCGGCCTGTGGCACATTGAACTTGCCGACGAGGATGGCCAGACGGCGCTGGAACGGCGCCTGACCGCGCGCATTGGCCCGGCGGGCGGGCGTATCCATCTGGGCCGATCGCGCAACGATCAGGTGCTGACGGCGCTGCGCTTGTACCTGCGCGATGCGATCGATGAACTCGATGCCGGCACGCATGCGGTAGCGGCGGCGCTCGATCGCCTGTCGCAGCGCGAGGCTGCCACGCCGCTGCCGGGCTACACGCACATGCAGCAGGCGATGCCAAGCTCGGTGAGCCTGTGGGCCGGCGGCTATGCGGCCGAGCTGCTCGATGATGCGCGCGGCATCAAGAGTGTTCACCGGCGCATCGACAAGAATCCGCTCGGCTCTGCCGCCGGTTACGGCACCCCGGGACTGCCGCTGGATCGCGACGCCACCACGCGCGCGCTCGGCTTCGACAGCACACAGCAGCCGGTGACCTCGGTGCAGCTGTCGCGCGGCAAGGCGGAAGCGCAGCTGCTGTTCGAACTCGCCGTGCTGATGCAGGACCTGGGAAGGATGGCAGCCGATCTGCTGCTGTTCTACACCCAGGAATTCGCCTTCGTCGAGCTGCCCGATGCGTTCACCACCGGCTCCTCGATCATGCCGCAGAAGCGCAATCCGGATGTGTTCGAGCTGGTGCGCGGGCGCAGCGCCGGCGCGCTCGCCTGCCTCACGGAGGCGTTGTCGATCTGTGCCAAGCTGCCCTCCGGCTACCAGCGCGATCTGCAGCTGCTGAAATTTCCGCTGTTTCGCGGCATCGACATTGCCGCCCAGACACTCGACATCGTCGCCGCGGCGCTCGATGCGGTAAAATTCCGCCCCGAGCGCATCCGGCTGGATCCGGCCGTGCATGCGACCGAGGAGGCCTTTGCGCTGGTGGTCAGCGAAGGCATACCCTTTCGTGAGGCCTATCAGCGGATTGCGGCGCGCTACCAGCGCAAGGAATGATCGTTATGGATGCGGAACCCAACGCGGCCACAAGCCCGCCAAGCCCACCAAGTCCGCCGAGCGCGCCGACCCCCCCGAGCTCAACCGACAGCCCGCTGCGCGGACTGGTCGAGTACACGCACTGGATCTACGCGCTGCATTCCCTGTCAGTGCTCAGCGCGTTGCTGACCACGCACGCTGTGGCATTGCGCTTCGCATTCGGATTGCCGTCGATCGTCGCGGTGATCATGAACTACGCGCGCCGCTCCGAGACCCGCGGCACCTGGCTGGAATCGCACTTTCGCTGGCAGATTCGTACCTTCTGGTTCGCATGGTTGTGGATCTTCGTGACCTCGATCATCGCGATGCCGCTGCTGCTGATCGGCGTCGGCTTCGTGCTCGGCCTGCTCGGCCTGGGTCTGGTCAGCCTGTGGGTGATCTATCGCATCGTGCGCGGCTGGCTGGCACTGCGCGACGGCCGCCCGATGCCGCTCCCCGCGCTATAGCCGTGAGCGCTCCGGCAACCCGCAGCGCCGGTGCCCGCGCTGCCGGCGCCCGCACCGCACGGGTGGCGGTGCTGGTAGTGCTCGCAGCGCTGCTGGCCGGCGGCTCGCTGGCGGGCTGCGGGCAGAAAGGCCAGCTCTACCTGCCGGGCCAGAAGAAATCCAAGGTGCCCCCGATCCAGACGCAGCCGCCGCAGGACACGCCGTCGGCCACGCCCAAGGATGCACCGACGGACACGCCGCCGGCAGGTTCGCCGCCGCCACAGTCAGCATCGCCCGCACCTTCCTGACGTATCGCCGACTGATCCCGGCGGCTCTCATCGAATCGCGTTGGCTGCCGCGGCACGAGCTGCAATCCGCCTGAGAAGCCGGCGCCGCATAAGACCACTCACTGGCCGGATCAGGCACCAGTAAGGAAAAAATCGCATACGCGAGGCTCGATCATTACAAAACACTCGTGTCTCCGTGCGCAGCCATGTGCGCCCTGCATCCGAACGGACGACCGAGAAATTCAGCGCCAGCTTTGGCACACCGATGCTGCTGAAGCGCTCGAATTCTTGGGCATCGGCAAGCGCCACCAAGCCATAATCAAATCGCCAAAATCGTCCCACCAAACCAAACGCGAGCTCGCGGTCCGCAACTCGACCCAGTCGCGTAAAATTATCGAGGCCGAAGGCCTGCTTGTCCCGCAACAGGCTACTGCGGCCCAAGGCGCTCAGGAGTCGACCCGGCAGCTCCCGCAGTCGAATGAAACCTTTGACCCAGGGATCTTCCATGATGCCGGGAAGACTGACCGCATCGAGAAGATCGGCCGGCGCGGCCTGAACCAACAACTCGTGAAACTCCCTGAACTGGAATACCGGTATGTAGGTCTCGAGCAACGTCATGGGAGTATGCCGAAGCTGCGCACTACCAGCGGCGTGTCGAGGATGATGTGCGGAGCGACAATGTGGTAGCTCAGTGCGTGCACCCAGGCGTTGCCGGTACGCAGTGTCACCACGCTCTTGAACATTCCGGGTCCAAAATACTGCAGTAGCACGAAAATCAGCGAGAGCGCCGTATTGCGCGGAGAATCGAACGTCGACCACCCTTCGATCATATGCATGGCCGCATAGGTCAGCCCGCCCAGCAATACGGTAGAGATCGCTGAGCCCGTCAGCTTCAAGTAGCGCGGCAGCAATATCGCGTAGATCAATATCATGGTCGGCAATACGGTACCCATTGAAAAGAGCAGCAGGGTCAACGGCACCCCGAGCAGCACCTGATGAGCGCTCAGATTGAACACCGTCTTGTCGAACGCCGTCAGTTCAAATAGAGATTCGACGACGATGATCGTGACGATCACCAGGCCATCGTTCCACCGATCAGTCGATTGCAGATTGAGTTGGGCGTTCGTGTAGCGGCGCCGGAAGTAGATGTACGGCAGCAGCGCGAACACGACGAAATTGTAGATCGCCCACACCCACATCTCGCCGCGCTGAGGTGCGATGCCACAGCCAAAAACCGTGCCGGCGATATGGAAGCTGAAGGGCCGGTAGCCTAACGCCGGCCCGAGGATCCAGCCGCCCACCTGGCCCAGCGCCGCGTAGCCAATCAGAAACAGTGTTTCACGCAACGCCACCTGATGAACGGGGCTGCGACTAGCCATATCAGCAATAATGCGGCGGCGCGTGAGCAGGAATATCAAAGCCATCAAAACGAAAATCTCAACCAAAGTGATGCTTGGGGCTGCCACCTGCCAGGCGAATGGGAAGCCGGCGACAGCTGGGCGATCGAAAGGCAGTGATCCTTGCGCGAGCCAGAGGACTAAGAGAGTTGCGAGCAGCCAGAGTGCAGCCGTTGCCTGCACTCCGCGATGGCTAGCGATGCTTCGAAGGAGCGCTCGCACCGATGCCGCGGCCGCTGGCGTTGACGTTGGCGTTGGCGGTAAATCACGGCTTGCACCCACTGTTCGCTCCCAGGACGTCCGAGAGCCTCCCCATAGCCCTGACGATGACGTCCACGATTAGCGTACGGGAATCTGCTTCTCCGTATACGATCAATTCGGTAGAGCGATCGCAAAGGAGTTCGAGCCGTGCATGAATTGCAATGCGAGATTGAAATAGCCGCGACCCCGGAACGAATATGGTCGATCTTGACGGACCTGCCTGCCTATCCGGCGTGGAATCCCTTCATTCGCTCCATCTCAGGGCCCATCGCGACGGGCCAACGCCTCGCCATAACTGTTCAACCAGCGGGTGGTAAAGCAATGAGTTTTCGCCCCACAGTATTGCTCGCCGCACCCAACTCTGAGCTGCGCTGGCTGGGCCATTTTCTTATTCCGGGCATCTTTGATGGAGAGCACTACTTCAAGATAGCGGCAATTGGACCGGCCCAGATACGCTTTACTCAGGGCGAGAGGTTTAGCGGGCTATTGGTGGGGATGTTTAAGGCAAGTCTGGACCGTGGAACGAAGGCCGGTTTTGTCGCCATGAACGCCGCACTCAAGGCTCGCGCGGAGGGTTTGTCTGCGCCGACGCATTCGGTTCTCGGATAATGGCTGGACCCTTGGCATCGACGCCGGGACATTCCATGAGTAATAAGACATCCGCCGCGGCGGCGCAATTGCCGGCCGCGCGCGGGCACGATCTCAGTTGATGCGGATCAGCGCCGCGCTTGCCGCCGGCACGTAGCAGGTCACGACCCCGCCCGCGATATCCGGCGTGTACGGCGCTGCGGGCGCAAAGCCGCTTTCCGGGGTGACCGTCGCACCCTGGATCGTGACGCCGCTGGTGGCATCGAGCGCCGGCCCGGTCAGCAGCTGCAGGTCGGCCGTGTTCACCGTCAATCCGGTCGTCAGGCTCAACTGCAGATTCTGCGCGCTGTCCTTGTTCACCACGACGACGTTCAGGCCGCCCGCCGCCGGGCGGACTGCGTAGGCCGTGACGTTGAGCGCTCCGGCCGCCACCGTGGTGGCCAGCAGGGTGCCCTGCCCGGCGAGCACCGCCAGCAGCAAGCCGTAGTATTCCGGCCGCGCCGCAACGACCACGCCATCGCTGTCGGCAATCGGCGTATAGCCGTCGCCATCGCCGCCGCCATGCAGATTGGCGCCGATGCCTCCGCCCTGCGCGATCGTGAACAGGTGATCGATGACCCAGAGCGCGGACGCATAACTGTCGCTGACCCCATCGGCGCCGCCGTTGTAGAACGAGTTGGTCTCGGCGATGCGATATGGAACGCCGATCGCCGCAGCTCCGGCCTTGAGCGTCACGAGCTCCGCAACTAGGTTCGGATCGGCACTGACCAGTTCGGCCACGGTCGATGATGCGCTCTGGCCGTTGCCGCGGTAGTAGTGCTGCGTCAGCAGCATGATCTGGCTGCTTCCGACCCGCTCGCCGAACGGCACGGTCCAGGTACCGATATTGCCCGCGTCCGCAGGTCCAGTGACCTGCACGTTCGGAGCCGCCTGGATAATGGCTGCGCGAAACTGGCCCCACAACTGCTCGAAGTCTGCCAGCGTCCAGGGGCTGAAGTATTTGCCGCCGTACAGATCCGGCTCGTTGCCGATCTCGATCCCATACAGGCTGGCGCCGAGTGACTTGACCGCATAGGCGACTTCCGCCGCGGCGGCAGCCGGCGTGGAGGTCGCAAGATTCACGCCGTAAAGCACCTGCCAGCCGCACGCCTGCAGAAATCCGGCCAGTGCATCGATGTCCGATGGCGCCACCTGGCCGGCCGTTTGCCCGGCAGCGCTCGGTGCCCACTGGGTGGTGTCGACCGAATTGCCGCCGATGCGCAGCAGACTTGGTCCGAGCTGCCTGAACATCGCAATCAACGCGGCATTGCCCGGTGCGAACCGCGGCAGCGCCATCGAATTTTTTTCGTAGCTCAGCCCGGCGAATCCGGCACCGATGCTGCCGAGTACGCTTGAGCCTACGCTGACACTGGCGTCGGTCAACGCACCTGCGGGCACCGGCTGCGGGTTGGCGGGCGGCGCGCCAGCCGATGCCGCGCCGCCCGTGCTGCCGCCACCGCAACCGCCCAGCAGCGCATCGGCCAGCACCAGGCCGACGGACCCCAGGGCGTTGCGGCGCGTGAGCAGTGTTACTCCCTGTGCTCGCCTTCCGGTGCAGGCTTGTTCTCCTTCTTCGGCGGCGCCTTCGGTTTGTTCTTAGGCGGCGGAGGCGGCGCTTTCACGTTGGCCGCCGGTGGGTGCACGGCCGGCGGCGGTGTGAACGCGCGTGCTCCGCCTGGTTGGCCCGGGGCGGGCGGGCCCTGCGGCAGCTTTGGCGGGCCCGACGCCGGCGCGGGGCCAGCGGCAGGATTGGCATGAGTCTCGAGTGGCGGACGCGGGGCAGCCAGCGGCGCGCCGTGTGCGCCAACGACTCCAGGGGCGTTGAACACGGCTGGCCTGGGTGTCGCGGCGATCGGCGGTTTGCCCTGGTTCGCCCTGGCAAACAGGGCCGGGTTCTTTGCCGCTTCCTGCACGTGCTGGCGCTGCAGCGGGGTCGGCGGCACGTGTTGCTCCTGCGCTGCCTGGCGTTCCTGCGGCGTGGGTTGCGCGGCGATACCGCCGGCGCCGCCGTTGTAGCTGACCTTGTTGACCGTGACGTTGTTGATCACCGTCTCGTTGTAGGTGTTGTGCACCACGGTCACGTTGATGTTGGTGACGGAGCGGTTATAGGCAAATGCGCCGCCGGCCCAATGGCCGCCGGCATAGCCGACGCCGCCATAACCAAAGCCGTAATTGACGCCGCCGTAGAAGCCGACGTGCGGGCCCCAGTAACCGGCGTGAAACACGTAGACCGCCCCAGCGAATCCCCAGTAACCGGGAGTCCACAGCACCCCGACCTGCGGCGGCTGCACCCAGGTGCCAGGCACCCAGTAATAGCCTCCGGGTCCCCAGGCCCAATAGCCCGGCGTCCACAGGTAGCCCTCTTCGGGCACCGGCGGCTGATCGTAATCCGGCAGCGGCGGCGGCGGCTCGCTGGCCTGCTCTTCATAGGTAGCGTCGGGCGGCGGCGGCTGATAGGCCGGGGGCAGCGGTGGCGGTGGCGGCCGATAGACGACCGGCGGAGGTGGCGGTGGCGGTGGCGGCGGTGAAGCGACACGCACCTGCGCGACGCAGCCCGCGAGCATCGATAGGAGAGCCATAGTCCAATAGCGCATGTGTGATTCTCCCGGCGGGCACCCGGGTACATCCGGGTGCCCGCCGCCTGGTGATCCAATCCCTGTGATCCTACTCATCGTCAATGGCCGTGCATTTCCACAGCCGTCAGCCGCCGTGCGGTTGCGATGCGCTCAACGAGCGTGTTGGACGTCGAATATCGTGCGCTCGGTCTGATGAATGGCCGCATCCAGGTGGCCGATGGCGCGATTGCGCAGGCCACGTGTCATCGGATCGTCCTCTTCGCGCGCCACATCGTTGTGCACCTTGTGCAGCAATTCGAGCGCCTCGTGCAACCTGCCGGGGCGATCGGCGGTCACATCGATCGGCGGGTGGTCATGGATGTCCTTGCCGTCATCGATGGCCGCACGCTTGATCTCACCAATGGTCTTGTCGATCTCGGCGATCGCCACGTCCTCGTGGCTGCTGACCACGGCATCGCCGGGGCGATGCTCGAGCATCCAGCGCGCGGCGCGCAGATCGGTCAGCGCATGCAGATACGCCGGATGCTTGCCCGGCAGATCGGCATTGGCCGCAAACGGCATCGCCAGTAATAGCAGCAGCCCGGCGGCTCCCATCCATTTCGCCCCCATCCATTTGCTGTCGTTCGATTTCACGTCATTTCACTCCTTGAAAAAAAAACAATGGCATCGGCTGCCGTGATTATTGCGGACCGAAGCTGACCGGAACATGAACACCGGCGTCCGTGCGCTGAGTCACATTCGTAGCCATTCATGCCGCGCTGCCGCGCAGCAGGCCGGACATATAGGGCGCAGCGTGACTGTCAGGGAATACCTCCGCGTCAAGTGCCCGGCTGGCGATCTGCAGGTGATCGTGCAGTACGCTCTTCATCACCGAGCGCAGATCAAGCGTCGGCTTGAGGTCGCGCTGCTGGTACAGCGCACGTGCCGACAGTCCCGGCCAATCCACCAGGACCCGGCCGCCGGCCACCGCGCCGCCAAGCAGGAACGCGGCGCTGGCGGTGCCGTGATCGGTGCCGCGCGTGCCATTGGCGGCCGCCGTGCGCCCGAACTCGGTCGCCAGCAACACCACGGTGCGCGGCCAGACATCGCCCAGCGTTTCTTTCAATGTCCTCAGGCTCTCATCCAGGACACTCAGTCGCGTACGCAGCTGTCCGTGCGCGCCGCCTTCATTGAAATGCGTATCCCAGCCGGTAGTGTCGAATACCGCGACCGTCGGCCCGTCCTCACGGCGCAGAAAACCCGCGGCGGTGCGCACCGTCTCGATGTAGCGTCCGGCGGTCGATCGCACCACCGGACTCATCGTGGCACCGGCTGCGGCATCGGCCGCCATCGGCGGCGCTGCCTGTGCCGCCTGTGCCGCCTCTGCCGCCTGCGTCACCTCGCTGCCGGTGGACAGCGCCTCGGCCAGTCGGCGCGACAGCAATGGATCGCTGGCATAGCGCTCGCTGATGCGGCGCATGGTGTCATCGTCCAGATCCGGCAGTACCGAGGGCGACCAGGAAGCCACCTCGGCCGATCCGCGCAGCACCAGCGGTACGTTCTGCGCCAGCGCCACGCCGCTCTGCCGGCTGACACGCGCGGCGGCGGGCAGATTCACCAGTGCGCGGTTGAGCCAGCCGGTCTGGCTGGCATGTGGCCGCGTCATGCCGCTCTCGAGTACATCCTGGCCGTCGAAGTGCGAGCGCTCGCGATAGGCGCTGGCCACGGCCGGCAGCACCACCAGCTCACGCGCCACATAGGAGTGCTGCAGGAACGACAGACCGGGATTCAGGCCGAAGTATCCATCCAGCGCCAGCGCGCCGTCGCTGCCGCCGGGTGCACCGATGGCGAGCTCGCCGCGCAGCCGCGCGTAGTCCGGATCGGCGTACGGGGGCACCGCTGACAGGCCATCGAGCGCGCCACGCATGATGATGAACACCAGGCGCGCATCGCCGGCGGCCGGCGCTGCAAAGCTGTAGCGGGCCGTCAGCGCCGCTGCGCCCGTGGCCAGTCCGAGTTGCAGCAGCGAGCGTCGATTGAGCGGCATGGGGTGATTGCGATTCATGGGCCATTTCCTTGAGCGCGCAGTCAGCGGCGCAGAAACTCCGGGGCGGTCAGCAGCAGCGTCAGTGCCTGTGCATCGGTGGCGGCATGCGACAGGCTGCTGCGCGTCTCGTCGCTGTAGTTCGCACCCAGCAGCTGCGGACCCAGATCGACCACCGCGCGCGTGCCGGCGAGCCGCTGCGCGAGCGTATCGGCGAATTCGATGCGCTTCATCAGCGCCGACGCCCCGTCCCAGTCGTCGCTGCGATCGGGCCATCCGGCCGGCGAGCCGGGCCCGAATTGCCGCTGTCCCAGCAGCTCGAAGCCGGCGATCGAACGCGGCGCGTCGGCCACCGGCAACTGCAGCCCGCGGAAGATCGACAACAGGTAATCCTGCGGCGTTTTGTATTTCGCCAGTGGTTGGTGCCAGGCCTCCTCGCAGCTCAGCAGCGCGCGATATACCTGTGGCAGATCGCCGTCGCTGCGCTCGAATGCGCCGGCGATGCGCGCCACCGCGGCCGGCGGCGGATCATCGGCGATGAAGTGCCGCGCCAGCTTCACGCCGATGTGGTGCGCGGTCGCGCTCGAGCGCGCCAGACCCGCCAGCACCGCGCGTCCCTGCGCCTGGTCGGATTGTGCATAGCGGTTGTGGAACACGGTCTGCGGGCCCGGCTCATGCAGCTGCGGTCGAAACAGGAACTGTCCGTTGGTGCTAGCCTGCACGCCGCGGGCGACCTCGCCGCCGCCCAGCGACCAGCCGGTGAGTACCTTGGCAAAACTGGTTACATCCGCCTGCGTATAGCCGGCGTCAACGCCCAGGGTGTGCAGTTCGAGAATCTCGCGCGCCAGGTTTTCATTCAGCCCGAGCGTGCGCTCGCGCCGCGCCGCGCGCTGTGCCAGCAGCGAATTGGGTCCGACCGAGCGCTGGTTGTCCAGATACAGCAGCATCGCCGGGTGCTGCTCGACCGCCAGCAGCAGGTCGCGAAAATTGCCGAGCAGGTGCGGACGGATGGCCTCGCGCTCGAGGCTGCCCGCGATGCCGAGCACCGCCAGCTTGTCGACCGAGACCGCGAAATGATTGCTCCAGAAGTACACCAGCCGCTCGATCCAGGGCCGGTCGGTCGCGACCGCGCTGCGCAGTCGCGCCTGCACTTCGGCACTGTAGATCGGCCGGTAGAGCTGCGGCAGGCGCATCACCAGTGCCAGCAGCTCGCCCGATGACGCAGAAGCGGACGGCACGGCAGTCGCGGCGCTGTCCGTGCTTGCCGCCCGCCGCTGCGCCTGCAGCTGCCGGCGCACATCACCCGCCTCGCGCAGGATCGAGGCCGAATCTCGCAGCCCGATGCCAGCCACGGCCGGGGCCGCACCGTGCAGCTGCGCGTCGAGCCAGGCGCGCGCATCGGTGCCGATCGCAGTCAGCTCACCGGGCTTGGCACCCAGGCCGAAACGATTGGCGGCAATGGCCGGTGAATAATCCAGCGACACGGTGCTACCTGGGGTTGAGATGCGAACTTGCGTGTAACTGGTGTCACAAGCGCGCCACCGGCCGCAGCGTTGACCGCCCCCGACTGGCGCGATTTGGCCATAGCGTCGCCCCAGCCAACATAACGCTGTGTGCGTGACTACGCAGCCGATGCGTGGCGACGTGCGCTGCGGCCGCGGCTGGCTTATCGTGCGCGCCTATGCCGCTACCCAAACGACCTGACCTGGTACTGATCGACGGCTCGTCCTATCTGTACCGCGCCTTTCACGCGCTGCCGCCGCTGACCAATTCGGCCGGACAGCCGACCGGCGCGGTGCACGGTGTGCTCTCGATGCTGCTGAAGTTCCTGCGTGAGTTCGAGCCGCCGCACATCGCGGTGGTGTTCGATGCGCCGGGCCGCACTTTTCGCGATGACCTGTTCGCGGCCTACAAGGCCAATCGCACTCCGATGCCGGATGATCTGCGCGCCCAGACCGAACCGTTGCTCGAGGCGGTGGAAGCACTCGGCCTGCCGCTGCTGCGCATCGAGGGCGTCGAGGCCGATGACGTCATCGGCACGCTGGCCTGCCGCGCCGCCGGAGGCGGCCAGCAGGTGGTGATCTCCACCGGCGACAAGGACATGGCGCAGCTGGTGAATGAGCACATCACGCTGGTGAACACGATGAGCAACACGGTGCTCGATCGTGCCGGTGTCAAAGCCAAGTTCGACGTCTATCCGGAACAGATCATCGATTACCTGGCACTGGTGGGCGACAGTTCCGACAATATCCCCGGCATCGACAAGGTCGGGCCGAAGACCGCCGCCAAATGGCTCAATAAGTACGCCACGCTCGATGGGCTGCTGGCCCACGCGGCCGAGATCGAAGGCAAGGTGGGTGACAATCTGCGTGCCGGACTGGAGACGCTGGCGCTGTCGCGCAAGCTCGCCACCATCAGCTGCGACCTGCCACTGCCGCTCGATGAGGCCGGACTGGTACGGCGCGCCGCCGACACCACGCGGCTGCGCGCGCTGTATCGTCGGCTCGAGCTGCGCTCGCTGCTGGCGCAACTGGAAGCCGGCAGCGCGCCGAGCGCGGCGGCGGCGGCACCGCCGGCGCTGGCATTGCAGTCATCGCCATCCGCACCCGACATCGCGGCGGCTGACGTGCGGCCGCTGCCTGCTGCCAGCGAAGCCACTGATGCCAACGTCGGCACGCTGACGCCGCCGGACCCTGCGGCTGCGGCACTGGCCGGGCTGCCGCGACACTACCAGACGGTGCTGGACTGGGAATCGCTCTCGCGCTGGATCGAGGCGCTGCGCGCAGCGGACCTGTTTGCGTTCGATACCGAAACCTCGAGCCTCGATTACATGAGGACCGAAATCGTCGGCGTGTCGTTCTGCATCGAGCCCGGTTACGCGGCCTACGTGCCGCTGGCGCATGACTATCCCGGGGCGCCGGAGCAGCTCGATCGCGCCCGCGTGCTCGAGGCGCTGCGGCCGCTGCTGGAAGATCCGAACCACGGCAAGGTCGGCCAGCACCTGAAATTCGACATCCACGCGCTGCAGAACTACGGCGTGCGCCTGACCGGTCAGCGCCACGACACGATGCTCGAGTCGTACGTGCTCAACAGCACCGCGACGCGCCACGATATGGATTCGATGGCGGCGCATCTGCTGGGAATGCGCACCATTCATTTCGAGGATGTCGCCGGCAAGGGCGCCAGGCAGATCAGCTTCAACCAGGTCAGCATCGATAAGGCGGCCGAATACTCCGCCGAGGACGCCGATGTGACGCTGCGACTGCATCGCGTGCTGTGGCCGCGGCTGCAGCAGGTACCGCAGCTCTTGCGTGTCTACCAGGAGATCGAGCAGCCGCTGGTGCCGGTACTGCAGCGCATGGAGCGCTACGGCGTGCTGATCGATCGGGCGATGCTGCGTGCGCAGAGCGGCGAGATCGCGCTGCGATTGCGCGAGATCGAGGCGCTGGCGCATGTCGAGGCCGCAGGCCCATTCAACCTCGAGTCACCGAAGCAACTGCAGCAGATCCTGTTCGAGCGGCTCGGATTGCCGGTGATGCGCAAGACGCCGAGCGGCACGCCGTCGACCGCCGAGGACGTGCTCGAGGAGCTCGCGGTAGACTACCCGCTGCCGCGGCTGATTCTGGAATATCGCGGCCTGGCCAAGCTGCGCTCCACTTATACCGAGCGGCTGCCGGAGCAGATCAATCCGGATACCGGCCGGGTACACACCTCGTATCACCAGGCGGTTGCCGCCACCGGCCGGCTGTCATCGACCGATCCCAATCTGCAGAACATTCCGATCCGCAGTCCCGAGGGCCGCCGGATCCGCCAGGCTTTCATCGCCCCGCGCGGCCAGGTCCTGCTGGCCGCCGACTACTCGCAGATCGAACTTCGCATCATGGCGCACCTGTCGGGCGATGAAGGCCTGCTGCGCGCGTTTGCCGAGGAGCGTGATATCCACCAGGCCACCGCCGCCGAGGTGTTCGGTGTCGCACTGGACCAGGTGTCGCCGGACCAGCGCCGATCGGCCAAGGCGATCAACTTCGGGCTCATCTACGGTATGTCGGCCTTCGGGCTGGCGCGTCAGCTCGGGGTCGCGCGTGCCGCCGCGCAAAGCTACGTGGAGCTGTATTTTGCGCGCTACCCGGGAGTGCGGCGCTACATGGATGCGACGCGCGAGCAGGCGCGGCGCGATGGCTACGTCGAGACGGTATTCGGCCGGCGGCTGTACCTGCCCGAGATTCACTCACGCAACCGGCAGCTGCAGCAGGGCGCCGAGCGCGCCGCGATCAACGCGCCGATGCAGGGCACCGCCGCCGACATCATCAAGCGCGCGATGATTACGATCGACACCTGGTGCCAACGCCCCGACGTGCCGGCAAAGCTGCTGATGCAGGTGCACGATGAGTTGGTGCTGGAGGTGGCTGAGGATTTCATCGATCAGGCGGCGATCGAAGTCAGCGCGCAGATGAGCGCTGCCGCGCAACTTGCAGTGCCGTTGAAGGTCGAAGTCGGCAGCGGCCTGAATTGGGATCAGGCACACTGATCACCAGACGCGTTCAATAACGAAACGCAATATTTCGAGGAGACTGTGATGCCAGACCCCCGTGCATTCGCTGTGGCATTGGTGCTGTTGCCGGCGGCCCTGCTGCCGGCCACCGCGGCCCTGGCCGACGATGCCGACACCCCCACCATCGGCCTGTATGCCGGCGGCGCGATCGGTATCTCGAGCGAGCGTTTCCACCCGAGCGATTACAACCTTCGGGCCCAGAACACCGGCTACGAGGTCATGGCCGGCTGGCGGCCGATCAATATGATCGCCGCAGAGGTCAATTACGTCGACCTCGGCCGGGCCAATGGCGGCATCAATTACGCCGATACCGACGGTATCGCGGTGTCGGCGTTGGGATTTCTGCCGATTCCGCTGGTGGATGTGTATGGGCGACTGGGGCTGGTGGACTGGCGCTCGGACGTGCATTCGCCGTTTTCGTCATTTCATCGCAGCGGCTCGGACCTGACCTATGGCGTCGGCGCCGGCATCCATTGGGGTAGCCTGGGCGTGCGGGTCGAATACCAGCGCTTCGACATGTCCGTGGCCAGTACGATGAGTCTGGCATCGCTCGGAGTGACGTGGACGTTTCTGTAGCTCCGGCACAACACAGCCGATGCTAAACGACTGATTTTACATTAAATAAATTTCACCCGGGAGACAGAACTTCTGACCCTTCCGCACCTCCAACTTAACGAGTGCGATGCACTCCCCGCTTCCCTCCCTAAAGCGGGCAAGAATCCGGTGCGTAGAGACCCGCGCCGGATTGCTCTGGCCTCGGTAGTCCCTCCCCTAATCAGGACTACCGGGGCCTTTCTTTTATTGCCTGTAGGTGTGACTACGCAACCGACTCGTTGTCGGTAAGATCAGGCGCTTAGCATTTAAGAAAAACGTATCCTCGGGCGGCTGCGGTGCCTCGCGATCGGGCTGATTCAGGGTACATCTATACTGGCGATACGAGGCCGCCGCCGCAGAAGGGCGATCCGACCCGACGCAAGAGCTTTGAGCCCAAACTGGGGGTCTGCGCCCGGCTGATAAATTACGCGCGAAGGGGTACCGAAACTAAGCCATGGCCATCGTTCCGCCCTCTCGCGACGAATTGTGCGATGAGCTTGGCAGGCTGCTGGCCAGCAAAACCTTTGCTGCTTCGCGCCGGTCTCGGCAATTGCTGGAATATTTTATCAACCAGTTGCTGCTGGGAACGGCCGACCAGTTGAAGGAGTACTCCATTGGGGTGGATGTTTTCCAGCGCTCGCCGTCCTACAACCCCAAGCTCGACACTATCGTGCGCACCGAGATCTGGCGCCTGCGCGGCAAGCTGTCGATCTACTACGGGGCCGAGGGCAAGGACAATCCGTTGCGCATCGGCTTTCGGCCGCGCTCGTTGGTGCCACTCGCCGAATACCGTTCGAGCATAATTCCAACTGTAATTAGGCCGAGCGCTGTACGCTTAGTTCAGCGCATCGCCGTACTACCGTTCGTCAGCATCGGCCGCAAGAACGCAGCATTCAATGATGGCCTGGCGACGGATGTGATGGTGCGGCTGGGTACGCGCAGCGGCCTGCAGGTCATCTCACGCACCTCGTCGTGTGAGTTCAAGGGGCAGAGCCGGAACATGCGTGAAATCGCGGCCCGGCTAGACGCCAATCTGCTGGTGGAGGGCACCGTGCAGATGCACGACGGCGAACTGCGCGTCACGACGCTACTGACCGACGCTGCCAGCGGCGCGCACATTCACTCGGCCACCTACGATCGAAAAACGGCGCCTTCATTGCGCATGCAGCAACAGCTTGCGCAGCAAATTGCTGTGGGCATCGATGGCGCGCTTTTGCAGCGGTCCGCCGAATCGGTGGGCGGCGTGCAGCAAGGCGCCTACCTCGACTCTCTGATGCGTATGCGATTCAAGTTAAAGTATCAGGCGGGCGCGACGGCGGAGCTGGCCGAATCCATCAAGTACTTCCAGGCGGCGGCCCGGTCGCAGCCGGGCAGCCGGCCGATACGCCGCGCCCTCTCCATCAGTGTCGGCACATTCTTGTCGCTTAGCAGCCCCGCCATGTCGGAGATCATGCCGCGCCTGCTCATGCGGACCGCGCCTTCGAGTGACTATGATGAAACGATGCTCGAGGAGCGCGTTTGCGCCGGCATGGTCGCGATGTTCATAGGGGAATATGACGTCGCGGCGAAAACGCTGATGCGCGCCGTGGAGCTTAATCCCACCAACGCCATGGCGCATGTGGCGTTGGGCATTCTGCTGTTGCACGCGGGCAGGCTGGAAGAGGCGCTGCAGGCTATGACTGCCGGCCAGAGCCTGGACCCACTATCGGCTTTCAGTGCAGCTATGCTGGCGGTGGTCTTGTTCAATTTGCGACGCATCGATGCGGCGCGCGAACAGGCGGCGCTGTGCCTCGCACTGGATCCGAAAAACATCATGGCGCGCGCGCTGCTCACCGACATCGAACTGGTCTCCGGCCGGCACGACGCGGCATTGGGTAAGTGTTTCGAGTTTTGCCGAATCTCGAACGGACATCCGTTGGCGTTGGGAAAGCTGGGGTATGTTTACGGGCTCGAAGGCAAGCGCGCCGAAGTGCAGAGCATCCTCAATACGCTGCTCGCCCAAGCCGACGAGCCGGGCCGGGTAGCGCCTGCCATCGCGCTCGCCTATCTGGGCCTGGGCGACAGCAAGAAAGCGCTGATCTGGGTGCGCACCGCGGCTGAACAGAATTCCCTCATCGACATGATTCCGAGCCTGCCGTTCTACGACGCCTTGCGATCGGACCCGAAGTTCACCGCGCTGATACCCGCTCTACCCTGAGCACTGTCCGGACGTTGCTTCCCGCTCGTGGCGCCGCGGGAACGTCATGTCCAGTTGCGGCGGCGACAGTTGAGACCTCCTGTAACTTTCGGCTCCGACTGCAAGCTCGCATGATAGGCGGCAGCGGCCGTCTTTATCGGCCGCCGAAAATGTGTCCAAAAATATAGAGGGGGATGACGTGTCGAAATATTTCTCGCACCGGCTTGCAATTCTCGCGCTCGCCGGTGCGCTGGTGGCGCCGCACGCCGTTGCTGCCGAGCCTTACGCCGATACGCGCGCGCACATCGAGAATCTTATCTCCCAATACCTGTGGGCGTTCGACACGCAGGATGATGATGCCTTCGCCAGCCTGTTCGCGACGGACGGCGAGGTGGTGATGACCGGCGCCGCCATCGAGAAGCCGATGATATTTCGCGGCCATGAGCAATTACGAGCGTTCGTCGACATGATCCGGAAACGCACCCAGATGCCGGAACATGCCGAGCTGCAGTTCTCCCCCAATATTCACCTTACGGCCAACCTCGTGCTGACGGTGGACGGCGATAAGGCCAGAAGCAAGCTCTACTGGTTCACCGTTCGGCGCGGTGCGAACGTCGATCAGATCACCCTGCCTAATCCCAACCCATCGTTCTTCGCCTCTCTGGGCCGCTATGAACAGGAATATGTGAAGCAGAATGGCCAGTGGATGTTTAAGCGCGTGACCATCGCGGAGATGGGGAACGCGCCAGCAGCGAGCGCCGACTCGGCCAAGCCATGACCGTTCCAGACTGCTTCACCGACCTATCGAGCACCACAACCGCGACCAGCAAAGCCGCTCAAGGCTCAGGCGCAAAGGGAAGAGAACGCGTGACAATCAAGAAGCAAAGTCTTTTGAAGTGGGTGGCGGGGATAGCTGCGGTGTTTGGACCGCTGCTCTCGGCAGCTCCCGCCTTCGGCCAAACAGCTGCGAACGAAGCTTCGAGCGCCGAGGCGGCCAGCGATCAGTTACAAGAAATTATCGTCACGGCTGAACATCGCGAAAGCGATGTTCAGCACACAGCTGACTCGATCAGCGTGCGCGCTGGTGAAGAGTTGACGACCAGCGGCCGCTACCAGCTGTCGCAGATTCTCGAGGATGTACCCGGAATCCTCGGCGGCGCGGCGATTAACTCGGGCTCGTCGTTCGGTTCCAGCAGCGATTCTCCGTCCTCCGGTCTGACGATCCGGGGAATTCCATCCAATGTGCCCGCCGGCGGCGCCGTCGTGGGGGTCGCGCCTGCGGCCGCCATATATGTCGACGGCGTGTACGAAGGGGTGGGAAGCTCCTACGACATCGATCGCGTCGAAGTTCTGCGTGGCCCGCAGGGAACGCTCTACGGACGCAGTGCCACTTCAGGTCTGGTAGCCATTCATACGGCCGACCCGCAACTCCACGACTGGGGCGGCGACGCGGCGGTGGAGTTTGGCAACTACGCCCTGCAACACTACACCGGGGCCCTGAACGCGCCGATCTTGGACGACATTCTCGCGGTGCGCATCGCCGGCAACCGCTATGAGCGCAATGGATTCTTTTCCTCCGAAGGCGGCTTTAGCTCCAACAGTGACGGCAAGATAAAGCTGCTGTTCAAGCCGACTCAAAGCTTCTCGGTTCTGCTCGGCACAGCGCTGGAGAACAATGTCCAGAATTATGGCGGGGTCACCGTCAATCTGGTGACGCCGAATTCATACCAGTTCCTGCCCGCAGGAGTGGGCCCCGGCAGCAATGAAACTCGGCAATACTGGGCATTGATGACTTGGAACGTCGGGCCGGCAACGCTCACCTATCAGCCCGCTTACCGCACGTTCGAGGAGAACTTCGCTATTCCGGTGAGCGCGGGGCCGGTCACTGTTCGCCAGTCGAGCTCTGAACCCAAAGATCACTTTTTGACGCACGAACTACGTTTGACATCTAACCCGGATTCGCTGCTCGCATGGCAGCTCGGGACGCTCTACTACAACAATGATCTGTCGAACACGAGCAACTTGGTATTTGTCCAGCCGCCTTTGGGCCTGGCCTTCAACGCCGTGATTCCCAGGAAGGCAACACTGGCGGTCGGCACGTTCGGCGAGGCGACCTATCCATTCGCGAAATCCTGGCGTGTGACCCTCGGCGCGCGCTACGACTACACCAAGGTGCAGGTCGATGAGGCCTACACCTCCCAGACGCTGACTACGCAGTCAATCGGCGGTGAGGCCGGTACCCGCCGCTATTACAACGCTACGTACAAGGCCCGGTTGGAACATGACCTGACGGCACAGAATCTGCTCTACGCATCAGTCTCGACGGGCTTCACTCCTGGGGATGTGACCCTCACGACGGGCCCCACATTCGAACCCGTGGTCCTCAATCTCAAGTCCGAAACACTCACAGCGTACGAGATCGGTTCGAAGAATCGGTTTCTGGAGAATCGCCTCCAGGTTAACGGTGCTGTCTATTACTACGACTACGCGGGCTATCAGGTCAACAACATCAATTTCACCCCACAGGCGCTCACGCCAACGTATGGCCCGGTAAACATTCCGGTTAAGTCGTTCGGTGGCGAGCTCGAGACGCTCTATCAGATTACGGCTGATGATCGTGTCGACCTCAATGTCGCCTATGCAGACGCCCACTACACCGGTAGGTTGAGTACTCTCGTTCAGACCGGCCCCGGGACCTCTGAACCCGCGAGCGATTTTATCGCGCGCGACGAGATCCCCAATGTCGTACCGTTCACCGCTGCGCTTGGCTACAGTCATATCGTTCCGCTACCCGGCGGTTCGATGCTCACACTGCACGCTGACGCGCGTTATCTCTCGGCGCATGATACGAGTACGGTGACGCCGGGGGAGCTTGCAGCCGGGGCGTATCCGTATTTGCGTGTTGGCGGCCAAGTGGTCGGCGATCTCAACGCCATGTGGGATTATCGCAACTACTCGATAAACGGCTACGTGCGCAATGTAGGGAACAACAGGTACAAGAACTCCATCACGATCTCACCGAGCCTGAACGCGCTGTCGTACACCGCGATTCCCTATGATCCACTTACCTACGGCGTAGTGCTCAGTGCGCGCTTTTGAACGTGCACTGACCGATCGAACTTACAGAGGGGAATTAGCATGCGAATGTGGAAAAATTTCTTGGTTGTTGCCGTCGCGGGTCTAATCGGGGCGATTGGCTCGTTCTCGACTACCCATGCCGGAACGAATACGCCACAAGAGCAGGCGAACATGAAGCTCATTGCTGATTTCTATGCGGCGCTCGAGCAGGACTATCAGCATGGCAACAAGAAGGTTCGCAGCATCGCGGAGCAGTACTTGAGCCCCAATTACATTCAGCACATGGAGGCTGCACGGGCCTATGGCCCGGGACGGGAAGGGTACATCCGGATGTTCGAGCAAATGCCAGCGGCGCCGCCCCCGTCCGGTGGCGTAACGCCGCCGCCGCTGAAAGTGCTGGCGCTCATGGCGCAGGGAGATCTCGTCGTGCGCATCAACAGCCGACCCGGCAGAGGGAGCGACCAAGATCCGATCTATATATTCAATCTCTTTCGCGTGCAGGACGGCAAACTGGCCGAACACTGGGATGGCTACTCTCGACCGATGGGCGATCAGGGGAGCACGGGTGCAGTGGGCGCCTCTGCCAGTGGGAAGTGACATGACCGAAACAAGTATGGCTTGCCGGTTCGCGTCAGGTCCGATGAGCCGACAGTCCTCCTCCGAGAGTTGCATGACACATCGATCCGTTTTCCATCGGCTGGGCGTTTGCGTAGCTGGCGGGGCTGCCCTCGCGGCCGCCCCGGCCTTCGCCCATCACTCCTTCAACGCCTACGATATGAGCAAGAGCGAGACCGTGTCGGGCTCGATCAAGGAGTTTCGCTGGGGCGCGCCCCATTCCTCGATGGTGCTGATCTACCTGGACAAGGACGGCAAGCAACAGGTGATGTCCGTGGTCAGCGGCAGTCCGTTGGCCTTTGCCAAGCAAGGGTTGGCGCCGCGCGATTTCCATCGCGGGGATAAGGTGACGGTCACCTACCATCCCAACACCAGCGGCGGCCCCGGCGGTGCCATGGCCACCCTGACCCTGCCCGACGGCAAAACCTACAAAGACAGCGAGGCGGCCGCCGCAGGGGGCCCCCCCGGTGGTGGGCCGGCCCCACCTGGCGCTCCTGCTGGCAAGTAACCGGAGGGGAATGGTCATGATGAAGTCTCGCCCTTGTCACGGGACCGCAGCCGTCGTAGCCGGCGCCCTCTTGGCCGTCGGGCTCGCAGCCTCAGCTGCGGCTCAGGCCGCTGCGCCCGACCTGCAAGGGGTCTGGAAGCTCGCCGCACCGACGAAGACCTTAAAGCCGGTCAGCGGGTCCGTACCCTTCACCGCGCAAGGGCGCAAGCAGTACGAGGAAAACAAACGCTTGCAGGCCAAAGGTAGCTACGACGATTACGACATCACCCTTTCGCGCTGCAACAGTCCGGGCGTGCCCCGGCTCATGCTGACGCCCGAACGCTTCAAGATCTGGCAGCAGTTGGGGGTCGTGACCTTCGACTTCGAGTGGAACCGCGCGTTGCGTCAGATCGTCACGATCGAACTGCCGCCGAAAGTGGATTTTCTGGGCCAGGAGTTGGTCCCCACAATGACCGGAACCTCGAAGGGGCATTGGGAAGGGGATATCCTGGTGGCCGAGACCACCAACCTCTCCGACCGCACACTCCTCGACGACTTGGTTCCCCATACGCAAGACATGAAGGTCACCGAGCGCCTCCGACTCCTCGACCCCGACACGCTCGAAGACCGCATCACCATCGACGACCCGGTCTATTTCACGCGGCCCTGGGACGCGGTGCTCACCTATAAGCGCCAGCCGGCCGCGCTGTTCCCCGAGGACGCCTGCCTCGACCGCCTCGAAGCCCATCAGGCGATCTTCCCGTCGCGATGATCCGCTGCATCTCAGTTTGGGAGCGTATTTACATCATGAGGACTGAATTCCACCGGCGGCGTGGCCTGAAGGGCCTCGCCATGGTCGCCGCCGCCGCGCTGGCGTTCGCCGCCGGCGGCGCGGGCGCGCAGGCTCCCCAGGCCCAAGGCGCCCCGCAGGCGTCTGGCAGTCAGGCCCCGGGCGCGTTCGCTCCGCCGCCGATGCCGATGACACCTGCTGACAAGCTGGTGAGTGAACTGCCGGCGCCCACTGTCCCTGGCATGAGGCCCGTATCGCCTGTGCCCGCCGATGCGCCCATGCCCGCCGCCGACCCGCGGGACCTGCGGGGATCTTGGTATCACAACCAGGCACTCGAGTTTCGCATGCAGCGGGACATGTATGGGGTCCTCGTCCCGTACAACATGGCGGGGGCCAAGGTCCTTGCGCGCCGCGTCAACTCGCTGAAGGATGGCACGCCGTACATCAACGCTTCGGCCATTTGCCGCCCACCCGGTCCGCAGTGGCAGCGCGACCTGAACTTCCCATTCCAGATCTTCCAGTCGCCGGATTGGATCGAATTTGTGTTTGAGGAGTACCACGGCCGCTGGCAGGTGATCATGGATCCGGCCAAGGCGCCGCCGCCGCGCCAGAAGGAGTACATGGGCTATTCCGTTGGCCACTGGAGCGGCGACACGCTCGTGGTCGAAAGCGGCGACTTCAAGCAGGCGCTGTGGCTGGACGTGGACGGCACGCCGCTGTCGGCGAACGGCAAGCTGATCCAGCGGATCCGCAAGGTCGACAACGCCGATCACGCCCCGTTCCTCGAGATCGAGACCACGGTGGTCGACCCCACCTACTACACGCGGCCGTGGACGGTGGTGCGCGCCTTCGGTTGGCACCCGGGCCTCACCAGCTTCAACGAATACAACTGTGAAGAGCAGGTCGGAGACCCGAGCGTTCATGCCGACGCCGGTCTCGTGCCCGAACCCAAAGAGTGAACTCGGATACAGGGCACATTCCCCGCGCTATGCCCCCAAAATTTTGCGGCTGAGCCTGATTGCGTACTTTCAGGGGTTATTTGCGCAATAACACCCTTACGCACTCCCCCCCTTCAGCCAGGCATCGATGATGCCGCGGGCCTGGTCCAATCCGGTCCCGTCGCGCGCCGAGAACAACTGCGCCGAGCACAGCTGCGGCTGCCCGCGGCCGGCGAGCGTGGCCAGCGAGCGCGCCAGCAGCACGCGCGCCTCATTGCGCTTGAGCTGGTCGCATTTCGACAGCAGTACGTGTACCGGCCGCTGCCGCCCCTCGGCCCAGTCGAGCAGCTGCAGGTCGGCCGGCAGCAGGCCGCGGCGCGAATCAACCACCACCATCAGCCCCGTAAGGCATTCTCGCTGCGCCAGCGCGTCGATCAGCAGCGCCCAGGCATCGCGTTCCGGCGGCGGGCCCTCTGCAAAGCCATAGCCCGGCAGATCCACCAGCCGCTTGCCGTCCGCCAGCTGAAAGAAATTCAGCAGCCGCGTGCGGCCGGGTGTCTTGCTGGTGCGCGCCAGCGCATGGCGGGCGGTGATAGCATTGATGGCACTGGATTTGCCGGCATTGGAGCGACCGGCGATCGCAACCTCCGCACCGCTGTCGGCAGGAAACTGGGCGGCAGCGGCCGCACTGAACAGGAACTGCGCGCCGGGATAAATGCTCACTGGCTAGTGTACAATTCTTCGATCCCTTGGAGCTGGCTGCTTATGATGCCGATGACGCGCTGGGCTGGGTTGATGCTGGCTGTCCTGATCGCACCGGGCGCGATGGCCGCAGGGTCGGTCGAGGCCGGTGCCGCGAAAGCCGCCACCTGCATCGCCTGCCACGGCGCTGCCGGCAACAGCGTCAATGAGCAATGGCCCAGTCTTGCCGGGCAGAACGCGGCCTATATCACGGGCCAGCTCAAGCATTTCCACGATAAGACTCGCATCAATGACAACGGTGTGATGTTGGGCATGGTGGCCGCGCTCAGCGACCAGGACATGCAGGATCTCGGGGCGTATTTTTCGCAGCAGACTCCGGTGGGCCTGGAGGCCGATCCGTCGTACTGGCAGGCGGGCGAGAAACTGTATCGCGGCGGTGATCGCGCGCGCGCCATTCCCGCCTGCCTGGCCTGCCACGGTCCGGTCGGGCGCGGTAATCCGGCCGCGGGCTACCCGACGCTGCGAGCGCAGCACGCGGTCTACACCGTGCAGCAGCTCGGGGATTACGCCGCCGACAAGCGCTATACGCGCAACGATAAAGGCGACAACAGCGGCGGCGCGAACGCCGAAATCATGCATACCATTGCCAGCCGCCTGACCCAGCAGGACATTCGCAACCTTGCCTCCTATGTGCAGGGCATGCGCTGAGCCGCCGGTGAAACCCTACCTCGCGTTATTGCTGCTGGTTGCTAGCCTCACGGCCTGCGCGCGCGAATCCGGCACGCCGGCGACGGCCGGCAGCAAGGCCGCGGCCAGCGCCCAGATCCCCGCCCCGAGCGTGGCCGCGGCAGCCAGCGCCGCCGCCGCTGCCACCGCCAGCGCCAGTGATGTTGCAGTCGCCGCGAAGACCCAGCAGGAAGGGGCGGATACCGGCAAGGGTGCCGACAGCAGCGAGGTCGCGCTCGAGCGCGTAGCCGCGCTGGCGCCGGAGGGGCAGTTGCCGGCGCTCAAGTGGGTCGCGGGCACCAATTACCGGGTGCTGGCACCGGCGCAGCCGACCGATGTCGCGCCCGGAAAGATCGAGGTCATAGAGTTTTTCTGGTACGGCTGTCCGCACTGCAATGCGCTCGAACCTTATCTGGATAGCTGGCGCAAGCAGAAGCCGCCGTATGTCGAGTTCGTGCGCGTGCCGGCGATGTGGGGCGAGGTGCAGCGTGCGCATGCGCGGCTCTTCTATACGCTGCAGGCGCTGGGCAAGCTGGACACGCTGCACGGCAAGGTATTCGCGAAGATCCATACCGATCGCGATCCGCTCTATGCCCCCGAGGACGACAAGGGAACGCTGGCGGATCAGGTGGCTTTCGCCAAGGCCAACGGCATCAGCGAGTCGGATTTCGTGACCGCCTATAATTCGTTCGCGGTGCAGAACAACCTGCAGAAGGCGGATGATCTGGCGCGCCGCGATCGCATCGAGAGCGTGCCGATCATCGTCATCAACGGCAAGTACGTCACCGATGTCGGCATGGCCGGCGGCCAGGACAATCTGATCCAGGTCATCAATGACCTGGCCGGGAGCGAAAAGCACCACTGACACCCGCGGCACGCGCTAACCTTGCCGCGCGCAACGTGCGCCCGTAGCTCAGCTGGATAGAGTACTGCCCTCCGAAGGCAGGGGTCACTGGTTCGAATCCAGTCGGGCGCGCCAATTTTTAAAGTGCAATCCGAGACTTACGCGCGCTCCGCAAGTTCGGAGCGCGATGTGCCCCGAATAATCGCTCCGCAGAAATTAAGGGTCGGAGAGTAAGCGCGGTGCCGCGAGCCAATCCATATTATTCCGGGCTAGCGGGCGATCATTTCGACGGGCTGCGCTTCTTCAACCCGGATCACCCCGAAACCGATCGCGGCCTGCGTGATCTGCTGCGCTGGAAGCTCATGGAAAGAGCCGCGCCGTGGCCGCGGTCGGTCCCGGGGCGCCAGACCGTTCCGGATACCCGCGTCGCCGGACTGCGAGCGACGATTATTGGCCATGCGAGCGTGCTGATCCAGGCGGGTGGTCTCAACGTTCTCACCGATCCCGTGTGGTCGCAGAGAGTGGGCCCGGTATCGTTCGCGGGCCCCCGGCGCGTATGGGCGCCCGGCATCGCCTTCGAGTCCTTGCCGCAGATCGACGCCATACTGATCAGCCACAATCATTACGACCATATGGACATGGCGACGCTGCGCCGGCTCCACATCGAGCACTCGCCGCTGATGGTGACGTCGCTGGGCAACGAGGCGCTTCTGCGGCGGGCGATTCAGGGCGTGCGGGTTGTGACTGGCGACTGGTGGGAGCGTATCGACATCGGCAACGGCGGCGAGGTAACGATCGTCCCGGCCTATCACTGGTCCTCGCGTACCGGGCGCGACCGGCGCATGGCGCTTTGGTCCGGGTTCGTGCTGAGTAGCGCTGGAGGCTGCGCCTATTTTGCCGGCGACACCGGCTATGGAGGCGGGCGCATCTTCCATGAGGTGCGGCAACAGATCGGCCGGCCCGATCTGGCCCTGATCCCCATCGGCTCCTACGCGCCGCGCTGGTTCATGAGCGCGCAGCACACCGATCCTAACGAGGCCGTGCAGATCCTTGAGAACCTGGAAGCCGTCCGTGCGGTCGGCATTCACTGGGGCGTATTTCAGCTTACCGACGAACGTCGGGACGAACCTCCCGAATTGCTGCTCGAAGCCCTCGCGCGCCGGGGAATTGCCGAACATCTGTTCCCGGCCGGAGAGCCGGGGCTGAGTTACGAGGCTATCCGCTAAGATTCAGAGTACGTCGCCAAAAGTGTCGATGCCGTCAAACAGCAGGAGATCTCGCCATGCGCTGGTATCACTACGTTGCCTACTTCTTCGGGGGCACATTCCTTGCCAATACAGTCCCCCATTTTGTCAATGGAATCTCGGGCAATGCCTTTCAAAGTCCCTTTGCATCACCGCCCGGCGTAGGCATGTCCTCCTCAACGAGCAATGTCCTCTGGGGCCTGTTCAACCTTGCCGTCGCGTATCTGCTCATCTGCCGCGTCGGCAACTTCAATCTGCGCAGAACCACGCACGTGCTCACGCTCGGAGCCGGCATCCTTCTCACGTCGTTTATGCTTGCTCGTGCATTCGGACGTTTCCATGGTGGACTGTAGGCCGGCGCTCGTCGCGAACGCACGCAAGTTAGGCGTTGCAGTGCGATCGGGCGGCGCCGCGTTATTTCAGGTCGAACTTGATCGACAGTTGCGCGCAGCCGGACAGGGGCGGCCCGTTAGATGACGTGTCTGGCCTATAGTAAGCAGAGCCGGCTGCTGCGATTCTCACTGCGGCCTGATCAACGGACGCCGCTCCCGAAGAGTGGACGATGGTCGGGGCCTGTTCGAGTCTTCCGGTTTCATCGACGCACACATGCACAGTCACGCTGTTAGCCTGACCACCGGAGTCATCCTGTCTCACTTTGGTCGCGATCTGCGCCGGCGCTCCCGCGATGGGTTCGGATGCTCGCCCGGCCCCCGATAACGGGTTTTGAGTGGTCATCGCTCGCGCCTCATCCGCATTGCCTTGACGGGCCCACCTAAAGGCAATCTGCTGCCACGAGTCGATCGGATTAGCGTCGCCGAGCGTGGTTGCAGGTGCGAATCGAAGTCTGGAGACGCAGCTGATCGCCGCGGAATCCAAAGCGTTCGAACCCGAAGATGACTTGATGGAGATCTGTGACGGGGTGCCGCTGCGTGGGAGCCAGAAAACAACCACTGCTATGGTTCCCTCATCATCCATTCGCAGATCCGGACAGCGTGTGTTTGGATTGAATAGCAGGGCAGTTTGCGCCCGTATCGGATTGTCGGGAACGGGCGGGGTCTGAGCGGCATGGATGGCTACGGGAACGCTCACAACCATGCCTGTGAGAGTCAGCGCCGCGGGCTTCCAGAGTTCGCCAATGCCTGTCATCGCAACAGCGATCCTGGAAAAGATGCGCCGACAAGAGAACGAATCTACGTGGCTCATATAGTTACTTCGAATGACTTTACAGCATTGATTCTAGCGGTTGTCGTATCAATAGCTAAGGAACACAGCCCGTAAGAGCTGAGAGTCTGCTTCCGGCGGCGCCCCCAATCGACACCGCAGCGCTGCCTGGATGAATTATTTGGCGCGTCGCGTCTGTGACGCGGGGGGCGCGAGATGAATTTCGGGTATGGTCCGCTCGACCAGAGAGCTTAATTCGTCCAATGCGTGCATCAGCAACGTGCCGGTAGCTCCGGCCACTCCTATGTTGCCAGTCTTGATCGCCGCATATGACTGCATGGCGATGGCAATCAGTCGACGGTGCTCCTCGGCAAAGATAACCACGCGATGTTGCAAGGTTGCCGCCTGGCGCACCGCCGACAGTTGGGAGGCAGAACCGAACGATGTGACAGCATCCGCGATCGCGTTGTCCAGACAACGGTTTAGCGTGCGAAACTCATCGGTGGAAATGGGTATGTCCTGTTCGACAGCCAACCCGGTAACCGATTGGCACACATCCCCATAATCGTGCACTACCTGGTCGACGGTGTATCCGAGGCGCAGTAATTCAGCGCCATGTAACGCCGCCGCGCGACCGATAGCCGTTGGAGCCGGCGTGGGCTCCGACTCCGATCCCTCGCGAGTGGGGCTGGTTTGCTCGAGACGCAGGGTTTCAACGAGTTGTTGCAGGAATAGCGGCACGCCATGATCTATGGCTGCCGGGGTGCCGGTGGCCTCGAATCGGTTGGCCACCTTTGCCCTGCAGCGAATGATCAATTCCTGGCGATTCGATGTTAGGAAATCGTGCAGCATGCAACCCACCTATCCTGTCAGTGGCTTTGCTGTCTGTTCGGAAGCGAACACAAGCCCTGCGCCACTAGATTGCGAATGCATACCCGGACCTGTTCTCTTTCGCCCGGTACATCGCTCGGTCCGCAGTCACGATCAAGGCCCTCGCGGTCTCACCGTCTCTTGGGTAGATCGAGATTCCCATGCTGGCCTGCAGACTTAGTTCGACGACGACATCGCGGACACTCAGGTTGCATGGCGTCTGAATCGCCCTGAGGATCTTTGAGGCTACCATCGCAATGTCCTTCTGGTCGCGAATGCCTCCCAGCAGATACACGAATTCGTCACCCCCATAGCGGCTGACTGTGTCTTCATCGCGGGTGGCATGCTTGAGCCGCGTCGCAATACCCTGCAGTACCTCATCGCCTGCCTCGTGCCCATAGGTATCGTTGACGCTCTTGAATTTGTCCAGATCCAGGAACATGACCGCCAGCATCCAATGGTGCCGTTTCGCCTGCGCGATTTCATGCTCCAGCCGATCATGGTACAGCGTGCGGTTCGGAAGGCCGGTCAACTTGTCGTGCAAGGCCGCATTGCGAGCACCCTGCTCCTGTTCCATCGCCGCAGCCAATTGATGTTCAAGCAGGGTCCGTTCTCTGACGTCATTCGCCAGCGCCTGACTCATCGCGGTGAGTCTTTCGGACGCATCCTTCAGTTTCTTTCCAACAGCTTCACTTTTCTCGAGCGCATCTTTGCACCATGGCAGCGGCGCCGTGTGCGCAAGTTCGCGCTTGATATCGGTGTTGATGCACGACAACGCTTCAAAGGATTGCCTTATCATTTCGTTGATTTGCTCACTTAGGCCCAGCGCCTGGGTAATTATCATAATAGGCACGATCCGGGCTCTCGCGTTCGGCTTCGATCGGCATGTGAATTCTGCGCAGCGGCATGGGCCAGCTAGCCTGCCGACATGCGACTTCAGCGGGCGGCGCTCTGCGCCTCGCAGGGCGTCCGCCGATTAATTCTCCGCCAGCGTTGCACGCCATTCAGTGCGGTAACGTACAGAATAAACTGCGCTTGCTTCGTCCCAAGGACTTGGTTATGACAAATGCGAGCGCCGCGCTGGCACAGACGTCCAGCCCGTTGCGGTCACGCCGCTAACCGGGTCGGTCGCTGCAATCGGGTGCTCCCGAGCAGCAATATCACCAGCCCGAGGAACGTCGCGCCGCTCATCAGCACGGCGATCGGCACGCCGTTCTTCGCATTCAGCAACCCGACTCCGGACGATAGCGCTGCACCGACGCCCAGTTGTATTGCCCCCAGCAGCGCCGCGGCGCTGCCGGCGTTGCTGCTGAACGGTGCCATCGCAATCGCCGCGGCGTTCGGATAGGTGATACCGACGCACGACAGGAACAGGAACAGCAGCAGCATGGTGGCCGCGAGTCCGCAGCCGCTGAGCACGCCGATCAGGAATGCGCCTGCCACCAGCGTCTGGCAGTAGAGCGCGATGCGAAACAATTTATGATCCTGGTGGCGGCGCGACAGCCAGATATTGACCTGGTTACCGCCGATGAAACCAGCCGTCAGCAGCGCAAAGATTCCGCCGTACATGCGCGCGCTGACGTGAAAGCCGTCCATGAAGATGATCGGCGATCCGGTCACATAGACGAACAGGCTGCAGAACGAGAACGCGCCGGCCAGCGCGTAGCTGCGAAATTGCCTGTTACTGAAGATCGCCCGGAAGCCTGCAATCACGTGGCGCGGCCGAAGCGAGATGCTGGGGTCGGGTTGATGCCCTTGCGGCAGGTAGCGGAATACCACCAGCATGATTGCGGCGACAATCATTGCCAGCAACAGGAAGATCCACTTCCAGCCCAGCGTCGTGGCGATAATGCCGCCGACCGTCGGCGCCAGCAGCGGCGAGACGCCGAGAATCAGGATCAGCATCGAGATGATGCGCGAGCTCTCCTCGACCGGGAAGAAATCGCGCACCATCGCGATCGCATCTACCTGTGCCACGCACCCGCCCAGCGCCTGCAGCAACCGGAACGCAATCAGTACCTCCACTGTCTTGGATGTAAGGCACCCGATTGAGGCGCCGATGAACAGCAGCAAGCCGATGTACAGCGGCGGCTTGCGGCCGAAGCGGTCGAGCATCGGGCCGTAGAACAGCTGCCCGGCGCCCAGCCCGATGAAATAGCTCGAGATCGACATCGATACCCTGGCCGGCGTCGTGCTAAGTTCCTGAGCGATCTGGGAAAACGCCGGCAGGTACATATCGATGGCGAACGGGCTTACGGTGCTAAGGGCGCCCAGAATCGCGATAATCAGTATCTTGTTTCGCTTTGCGGGGGTCAGAAACTACTCGATGCGGTGGTTCGACCGGATGCTAATTCAAAAGCAACACCCGGAGTGCCGTATCGGCCTGCGGCTGCCACGATGGCCGTCAAGCCAATCGAGGACATCGACGCCATGGACCATGCAACCAAAATCGCCGCCGCGCCACGCTTTGCCAGCGACGCGGCGCGCTGGGCGGCAGTCGTGCGGCGCGCCGCCGGCGCCGACGGGACTTTCTTTTATGCGGTGCGCACCACCGGCGTGTATTGCCGCCCGTCGTGCGGGGCGCGGCGAGCACTGCGAAAGAATGTTCGCTTCTTCGATAGCGCGGCGGCGGCCCAGCGCGCCGGCTTTCGAGCCTGCAAGCGCTGCCAGCCGGATGGTGCAGGCCTAGCGCAGCGTCACGCTGCGATCGTCGCCCACGCCTGTCGGCTGATCGATCAGGCCGAAACGATGCCGGACCTGGCGCAGCTCGCAGCCGCCGCCAGCATGAGCCGGTTCCACTTCCATCGCCTGTTCGCCCGCCACATGGGGATGACGCCCAAAGCCTATGTCACCGCGCAGCGCGCACGGCGTGCGCGCGATCAGCTGCAGCGCAGTGGCAGCGTCACCGATGCGATCTATGAATCCGGATTCGGCTCCAACGGCCGCTTCTATGCCGGCAGTGCCGCGGCACTGGGAATGACACCCGGCGCCTATCGCGGCGGCGGCGATGGCGCGCGCATCCGCTTTGCGATCGGCGAGTGCACGCTCGGCTCGATCCTGGTGGCTTCGACCGACAAGGGCATCTGCGCGATTCTGCTGGGCGATGATGCGGCAGCGCTGCTGCGCGATCTGGAGGATCGCTTTCCGAAGGCGCAACTGATCGGAGGCGAGCCGGGCTTCGAGAAGCTGGTGGCGCAGGTCGCCGGCCTGATGGAGGCGCCAGCGCAGGGCCTGGATCTGCCGCTGGATCTGCGCGGCACCGCCTTTCAGCATCGGGTGTGGCAGGCGCTGCGCAGGATCCGGCCCGGCAGCACGCTCAGCTACGGCGAGTTGGCGCGCCGGCTCGGCATGCCGGCCTCGGCCCGCGCGGTCGCCGGCGCGGTGGCAGCCAATCCGGCAGCGGTCGCGATCCCCTGCCATCGCGTGGTACGGCGCGATGGCTCCCCCAGCGGCTATCGCTGGGGCGTCACCCGCAAGCGCGCGCTGCTCGAGCGTGAGGCGCGGATGCGATGACCGTGATGGCGGCGCCCAATGCGACGGCGTCGCTGCCCGAGCGCATCGCGCAGCTGCCGTGGACGCAACTTGCAAGCGATCTGGACGCCAGCGGCATGGCACGCGTCGCCGGACTGTTGTCACTCGGCGAGTGCGCCGAACTGGCGGCAAGCTATGCCGACCCGGCGCTGTTTCGCAGTCGCATCGTGATGTCGCGGCATGGTTTCGGCTGCGGTGAATACCAGTACTTCGGCTACCCGCTGCCGGCGCTGGTGCAGCAGCTGCGCGCCGGGCTCTATGTCCCGCTGGCGCAGATTGCCAATCGCTGGCACGAGGCACTGCGCCTGCCGGCGCGCTTCCCGGAGGCCCATGCGGCCTTCATCGAGCGCTGCCACGGCGTCGGCCAGCAGCGGCCGACGCCGCTGCTGCTCAAGTACGGCAGCGGCGATTTCAACTGCCTGCACCAGGACCTGTATGGCGCCGAGGTATTTCCGCTGCAGCTGACGGTGCTGCTGTCGGAGCCGCGTATCGATTTCCACGGCGGTGAGTTCGTGCTCAGCGAGCAGAAACCGCGCGCCCAGTCACGCGTCGAGGTGGTGCCGCTCGAGCGCGGCGACGCCGTCATCTTCGCGTCGCGCTACCGCCCAGGCCAGGGCCGGCGCGGCGTGCAGCGCCTGAGCATGCGCCACGGCGTCAGCCGGTTGCGCGACGGCGAGCGCTATACGCTCGGCATTGTGTTCCACGACGCCCAATGACTCGGGCCGCTAGCCGACCACCAAGTCGCATCGCAGCCCGGGCATCAGCGCGCCGGCCGCGCGCGCGCGACCCGAACCTTGCGACGCACTCGCTGCTGCCGCGAGCGGCGCTCGAGCGCATCGGCGAGCACGCGGTGCTGCTGCCGGGGGCGGCGTACGCGCAGGCGCCGGCGCTGCTGGATGCGTTGGCCGGGGTCATTGCCGCCGCGCCCTGGCGGCACATGCTGACCCCCGGTGGCCAGCGCATGTCGGTCGCGATGACAAACTGCGGTGCCGTCGGCTGGGTCAGTGATCGGCGCGGATATCGCTATCAGGCCAGCGATCCGCACTCCGCCCGGCCGTGGCCGCCGATGCCGCAGACGCTGCGCACGCTGGCAGCAGATGTGGCTGCAGCGGCCGGGTTCGTAGGTTTTGCGCCCGATGCCTGCCTGGTCAATCGCTACGCGCCGGCAACGCGCCTGAGCCTGCATCAGGATCGCAACGAGCGCGATATGGCCGCACCGGTGGTGTCCGTATCGCTCGGACTGCCGGCGGTGTTCCTGTTCGGCGGTTTGCGGCGCGCCGATCCGGCGCAGCGCCTAGCGCTGGTTCACGGCGATGTGCTGGTGTGGGGTGGCGCTCAGCGCCTGGCTTTTCACGGCATCGCCCCGCTGGCCGACGGCGAGCACGCGCTCACCGGCCGCTACCGCATCAACCTGACCTTTCGCAAGGCGCTTTGAGCCACGGCATGCCGGCGCCTTAGGCTATAATTTCCAGCACCTACCAACTAACTACGATATCGGTTGCACTCGTGAGCAAACAGGACTCCCAGTTCATCACCACTTTCAGCGTCGTGATCGGCATTCTCGTGGTCATTACGATCCTGTTGTTCGCGCTGGCGCGTGTAGTGGCGGGCCGCACTCAGGTGGTGGACGTCTACAAGGATCCGATCTACCTCGCCAGCCTGCAGCGCAATACCGCGCCGCTCACCAAGGAGGCCGTCGCCGGGCAGGACAATTCCGCGATGGCGATCAAGGCGCCGGCCGGTGCCGGTCCCGCGGTCGCGCTAGCGGTGCCGAAGGACGGCCATGACCTGTATGAGTCGCTCTGCAAGACCTGCCATGGCACCGGACTGGCCGGTGCGCCCAAGTCCGGCGACAAATCCGTGTGGGGTCCGCGCATTGCCGAGGGTAAGCCGACCCTCTACCAGCACGCGCTCAGCGGCTACACCGGCAAGACCGGGGTCATGCCGGCCAAGGGCGGGCGCACCGACCTGTCCGACGATCTCATCAAGCAGGGCGTCGACTACCTAGTGTCGCTGGCGCAGTAAGCGCCGGCCAGCCACCGCCCCGGCGATCAGCCGCTACGGCAACGGGCGGCGCAACTGGATCGCCTCAGCCAGGTGCGGCGGCTCGATCAGCTCGCTGGCGGCAAGATCTGCGATCGTGCGGCCGAGCGCGAGCAGCCGATGAACACCGCGACCGGACAGGGCGAGCTGCTGGCAGCTGCGCCGTAGCAGCCGTTCGGATGCCGGCGGCAGCGCGCAGCATTCCCGCAGCAACGTTGCGCTCAGTCGTGCGCTGAGCGCGCCGGAAGCATGCAGCCGATGGGTACGCGCCGCCTGCACCTGCGCCGCAGCATCCGCCTGCCGCTCATCGGCACCGCGTTCCACGGCGCCCGGCAGCAGCTCGTCGGCTGCAAGCCGTGGCACCGCGATGCGAATATCGATCCGATCCAGCAGCGGCCCGGAAATGCGCTGCCGATAGCGCTCGATGCCGCCCGGCGTACAGCGACAGGCGTGCATCGAGTCCCCCAGGTAGCCGCAGGCGCACGGATTCATCGCCGCGACCAGCTGAAACTGCGCCGGCAGCGCCAGCCGCGAGCCGGCGCGTGCAATGGTGATCGAGCCGGTCTCGAGCGGTTCGCGCAGTGACTCGAGCACCCGACGATCGAACTCCGCCAGCTCATCCA
>Ga0182016_10000494_pt1 | contig 49046 bp, 38 predicted proteins | sample 712S2MmetaG_FD_120491 | JGI IMG/M metagenome (GOLD analysis project Ga0182016, IMG submission 120491) | Permafrost microbial communities from Stordalen Mire, Sweden - 712S2M metaG | ecosystem: Environmental > Terrestrial > Soil > Wetlands > Permafrost | place: Sweden: Stordalen | collected...
GCGCCATCCGGTTCGCTATGCCAGTAGAATCCACCGGTGCGATTGCGAAACCGAAGGCTCCAGAGCAGACCTCCGGAATCCTGGCTCTCCTGAATCGCTTGCATCGCATCGCGCATCTCGTCCGTCTTCACAAAGCCAAATTCACCGATGATGTAAGCTTTTTTCCCGCCCACCAATTTTGCGTCCGCCCGAATTTGGTCGCCCAAGGTGGCCCGGTTGCCGGAACTGGGATAATGGTGCGTCGTCACAATGTCCACATCGGGAGAATTCAATATCTCCGGCCGAATGCCGGCGTCGTAGCCATCCATGACGAGGTGATTTTTGTCGATGCTCTTGATGAAGGCGGCAATGGTTGCGGTCCAGGCCGGGGTTGCCCCGCGCAGCTCATTACCGGTCTCCCAGCAGAGGATGGCTTTGTCATCGGCATAACGAACTCCGGTCAGCGTGTTTGTCCGGGTCAAAACATGACGGACCATGTCCTCGAAATCGGCGATGAGTTGGGGGTCGGTCCAGAATTCATCCTTGGTTTTTCCGCGCCAGGAGGCGAGATCTTCTCGCCCGCCTTGCCACGGCCAGTTGTTGATCAGCGGGATGATGAGCCGGATGTGTTCCTGGTTGGCGAGCTTAAGGGCCAGGTCAAACGAGCGGAACCCATCTTCGTTATATTGCCCCAAACTCCTGACATACTTGGGAATTGAAGCGTTTTCATCCGCCCGTTGAATGGGCACCGAATAACTGCGTACCACCGTGCCCCCAAGCTGCCGGACGCTCGCGAAGGCATCCGTCAGTTCAAATTCATCCGGCAAAATCCAGTCATTTGGAGCGTTCCAGGCAAAGTTATCCTCAATGATGAGCAGGTTAGGAATATTCCAGGAGATGAAGCGGAATTCGGCGCTGCCATCAAATAGTTTGCCGTCGTGCGCCGTGATGAAATGGTGAAACCCGGAAACGTCCGGGCCGGCCAGGCCGGTAGAAACTAGTCCAACCGAAGCGATCAAGGTGAACAGATATGATTTCATAGGGTCACAATTATGATTAAATCGCGGTGGCCGGTGCGCCGGCGGCCTCTCGCCGTTTGGCCAGGTCGGATTCGATTGAACGCAGGAAATTCTCCTTCAACGGATAGATCAACATGAACGCTGCTGAAATTAATGCACCCAAGGCCGGATAGATGCTGACCATCAGGCGGATGCCCTTGAGGGTACCCTCGTTCTGGGCGACGTTGGCCTGGAATCCGTAAAAACCAAGCAGCCAGCCGGCCAGCGCGCCGCCCAGCGTCCAGCCGAATTTCTGGGACATGGAAGAGGCGGAGAAAACCAGCCCGGTGGCCCGCCGTCCGGTGGTCCATTCCGAATAGTCTGCCGTGTCCGCATACATGGACCACAGCAGCGGAAACACAAAGCCCGCACTGACACTGATGAAACATTGCAGCACCAGCACCAGCACCAGGGAATCAGGCGAAAGCCCGTAGACCATAAAACTGAAAATCGTGGCCGAAAACATCGCCATGAAAAAAGTGTTCTTTTTTCCGATCCGGTCGGAAACCGGCTTGGCCAATATGACGCCCAGAATGTTCGCCGCCTGGCCGAGCACGAAATAAAGGCTGCTCCAGCCGATGGTCAGCTTGAGAGCCGGCAGCGAAAAGGCGTCGTGGGTGTGCAGGTAGTATTTGAAATAGTAGATCGCGGCTCCGTCGCGGATGGAGTTGAAGAAAATGGTGGCTATTCCCGCGCCAAGCAGGACAAACCAGGGACTGTTTTTCAGCAGGTCGCCCAGGTCATGCTTTAACGACGTTTGTTCGGTGACTGGTTTTATGCGTTCCCTCGTCAGGACAAACGTCAGCCAGAACATGACTGCTGCCAGCACCGCAAACACCACCGCGGTCAATTGCCAGCCGCGTTGCAAATCAGGCGCCCCTCCGCCCAGCCGGCTGAAAAAGCCCGACAATGGCTCGGCCGCGGCCAGCACCACCAGGCTGCCCCCGAAGGCAAAGATGAAGCGAAAGGTCGCCAGCGTTGTCCGTTCCTTCCCGTCAGCCGTCATCACCCCGAGCAACGAGGCATACGGCACATTGATGAGCGAATAGATCATCATCATCAGCGAGTAAGTCACATAGGCGTAGATGAGCTTTCCACCGAGGCTGAACGAGGGGGTGGTAAACGTCAGCACCCCAATGATGGCGAACGGCACCGCCATCCAGAGCAGGTAGGGCCGAAATTTGCCCCAGCGCGATTCCGTGCGGTCGCCCAGCACGCCCACGAAGGGATCGAATGCCGCGTCCCAGATGCGCGTCACCAGAAACATGGTCCCGACCGTTGCGGCCGCAATGCCAAAGATGTCTGTGTAAAAGAACATCAGGTACATAGAGAATAATTTCCAGAACATGGAGGAGGCGGCGTCGCCAAATCCATAGCCGATTTTTTCCCGCAGGTGGAGTTTCATGTTTGACCCTGATTCTCTGAATGAATGTGCGGATTGACGAGGCCAAAAATCGTAGCGAGTTTTGAGGACAATACACGGGTCCCGCGCCGGGAGCGGAGATTCCTATTTGGAGGTCGATGAATCCGCCAAAGCCTGTTTGACATAAACGCCGAACCGTGGTGTGGGCGTATAGTCCCAGTCCGAAATCAGGTTGGGGCGCGCGCTGGTATGCAAATCCCACGCCGTCCAGGACCAGTGATGTTCGTCGAGGGCGCGCATGACATGCAGCAGCCAGTTATCGCTCGGAACGACCCGGCTTGGCCCGGCGTTACCGCCGAATTCAGTGACGATGACTGGTAATTTCGCGCTGGCTTGTTCCATCTTGGCGATCCAGGTGTCCACACTTTCGTGTTTGTTGTCGTAACAATGGTTGGCATAAACCACTCCGTTGCCGTTTGGATCGGAGAGTTCTCGCCCGGCGAGAATTCCCGAAAAATCATAGGCCCACTCCAGGCCGCCCGCGACGACCAGATTATTCGCCCCGGTAGCACGCACGGTGTCGAGCATGGTTTGCATGCCGACCGCCTGATATGTTTGCGGGGTAGCCATTTCATCGCGGTTATTGGGTGTGTCCTTGATCAAGCCACCATGCAACCAGACATCCCATGAGACATCATGCGGTTCGTTGTACAAATCAAAAAGCACGGCGGGATTGTTGGCATAGACCGGGGCAAAATCCTTCCAGAAGGCCACGCTGTTCGCGTCGGGCATTGAATGCTGTCCGATGTGTTTTCCCCACTGATTGCAATCCGACCAATGCAGATCAAGAATGATGTAACATTGGTTGGTCGCGCAGAGGTCCACGATCTGACGCACGAGGGCGCGATAGGCGAAATACCCGTTTGACTGTTCCGGTCCTTTGCCAAACCAGCGGTCTTGGGAAAGTGGCAGCCGGATGATATTCACGTGCCAATCGTGAATGGCCGTGCTTACCGTCTGAAGGATATGCCCCTGACCATCGCTGGACCATTCCATGCTGGCCGCGTTGACTCCGCGCAATAATACCGGATCCCCATGACTGTTCTCAATCTGGGTTCCCACCACCTTCAGTGGCAGTAGCGTGTTTGTTGGCATCCCGTCGGCGCGCGCCCGGAAGCCGGTGGCACAGATTGCCAGCGCAACCATTGCGATGGCGCAGCCTAGAAGGTTTTTATTGGCAACCATAAAATGGATTATTTCAGATCTTCCGCCAGCGCGGGGTTGATGGCGTCGGCCCAGATTTGATACCCCTTTTCATTCGGGTGTAGCAGGTCGGGAAACATCTCGCGCGGCAGCTTTCCGTCGGACGCGAGAAATTCCCTGCCGATATCCAAAAATTTCACCCGTTCACCCGCCAGCTGGGAAAGACCGGCGTTGACGGCGGCAACTTGCGCCCGAACCGGATCGTTTGGCGTGCCGCGGGGAAAAAGGCCAAAGAGAATGATTTTTGTGTTCGGAAGTTTAACCTGGATGCGCTGCACGAGATTGGAAACTCCTTCAATGATTTCCGGGGTCGAGTTGCGCGGCCGCCCGTTGTCTTCATTGCCGGTATTGTTCGTCCCGATCAGCAGGATGACCACGCGGGGATTAATGCCATCGAGTTCACCGTTTTCCACCCGCCATAAAACATTTTGGATGCGATCCCAGCCGATCCCGAAATTGGCCGCGTGGCGCGGGGCAAAATCAGCCGTCCACAAACGGCTGCCGCCATGACTCCAGCCCCAGCCGGCGGTGATCGAATCGCCAAGGAATAGAAGATCGATTCCGCCCTTCCGTGCCGTCGCCACATTGGCTTCATGCTGTGAGAGCCAGTTGGTCGGAAAATCCCGCGGGGTCGGGATCAAGGCCGTATTTTGCGCCGGGGCTGAACAGAGGCAGAGCCCAGCCAGCACAACAATGGCTAAAAAGTATTTCATCTGGAAAAGCGGTCAATGCGTGTTGCCCATGGGCAGATGCGCATATTTGGCAACGGCCTGGGCCCGCGAGCGTACATGTAGCTTTTCGTAGATGCGGCGGATGTAGGTGTTCACCGTTTGCACGCTGATTTTGAGTTGTTCCGCGATTTCTTTGTAAAGATAACCGCGGGCAAGCAGTTCCAGCACTTCGCCTTCGCGCTGGGAAAGTTCAACCATTTCCCCGTCAGCGGTCTGGGATTCGTTCCGGCGGAATGATTGGACGACCTTGCGCGCGATCTGGCTGCTCATGGGCGATCCGCCGGCATGCACATCCTTCAGGGCCTCAATCAATTCGTTGCGTCGGGTCTGTTTCAAAAGATAGCCGCTTGCCCCCACCGCCAGCGCGTCGAAAATGTGGTTGGCATCTCCGTAGACTGTCACCATCAAAAACTGGGTGTCGGGCAGGCGGGGCTTGAGCTTGCGCACGCATTCGATCCCGTTCATCCCGGGCAGATTAATGTCGAACAAGACTACCGAGGGCTTTTTGTGCGGCAACTCCGCCACCGCCGTTTCGGCGTCATCATACTCGCCCACCAGCCTGAAGCCATCGGTGCCGCGAATCCACCCGGCGAGAATTTCGCGGGCCGGCACATCGTCCTCAACAATGGCAACTTCAATGCTCACAGGGTTTTTTATCTTGCTCATATTGTAAGCTCCGATGGAATCAAAGTCTTGTCACGTTAATTGATGACACGCCGAAAAACCCCTGGCGCCCGTTCCCGTTTCCGGCCTAAATCCCGGACTTTCATCCATTTTTGGGGCTGAAACCGCAAAATAGACCGGAACCTCCCCCCTCCGCTTTCACCGGCCACCCGCACGAGTGGCTTCGGGGACTTGGATTGTGAAGCTGATTTCAGTTCCTTGCCCGGCGGCACTATGGATTTCGCAGTGGCCACCCACTTTTTCCAGCCGCTGACGCATGTTCTTCAGACCGTTACCGCGACCCGTGCGCTCCGGAACAGAGGCCGGATCAAAGCCTTTGCCGTCATCCCGGATGATCAGGCTGAAGCCCCCATCGTGCGGTTTGAGGAACACGGAAACTTCCTTGGCGCCGGAATGCTTGACTATATTGTGCAGTGCTTCCTTGAAAGCGAGAAAGACATTGTGACGCATTTCCGCGGCTATGGGCCAATGAGGCAGCTGCAGGGGAAGCTCCAGCCGGCAGCGAATCCCCAGGGAAACGATGTACTCCTGCGCAAAGTTCCCGAGGTAGCTGGCCAGGCTGTCCAAGGTGTCATGCACCGGATTCACTGCCCAGACAATCTCGTCCATCGAACGGGTTAATTCGCGTGAAGTGTCGTAAATGCGATCCAGTTGGACTGCTGCTGGCGAGGAGTGGTCGAGGTCTCCGTGCGCCGACTGGCTCAGGAGGGAAATGCGGGTGAGGTTCGCCCCCAGATGGTCGTGGATGTCTTTGGCGATCCGCGTGCGCTCGCGCTCAACGGCCTGCTGGCGTTCTGCGGCTTCAAGTTTGCGGTGCATCCGGCGCCGGGAAACATACCAGACCGTACGCGTCACAATGGCCATGCAGAACAGCCCGCAAATAAGGTAAAACCACCAAGCCTGCCAAAAATGTGGCAGTACGACGAAGGCAATTCTTGCATCGTCATCCTGCCAGGCGCCCTCCTCGTTGCGGGCCCTGACGCGAAAGACATAACTGCCCGGCGGTAAATAATTGTATTCCGCCACCCTTTTGGTGTTGGCATCCACCCAGCTTTTTTCCCAGCCGTCGAGCCGGTACTGAAATTGAATTTTTTCAGGCGCAACGAAACTCAGGGCCGTGTAGCGAAATTCAAAACCCTGCCAGCCGGCAGGGATCTTGAGCGGTCCCCGGTTGGTTGGCCCCGTCAGCAGCGTGCTGCCGTGTGCCAGCATTTCCTCGATCACAGCCGGGGCGGGGCGGATCAGGCGACGGGTTTCAGCGGGATCGACCACCGCCAGCCCCTTGCTCGTGGTGAACCACAGACGACCGTCTGCCGTCTGGCAGGAGGCGGGTTGAAGTCCGCCGGAGCATTGTTCCGTGGTCATGCCCTCGCTCCGGTCATACGTCAGGCAGCGCAAGGGTTCACCGTGATCGGCGCACTCATTCAGCGCATCCTTGGCGATGCAAAAAATGCCCGCCGTGGAACTGATCCAGAAATTACCCATTTTGTCCTCCTCGATATCGCAGATGAAATTGCTTGGCAGTCCCTCTTGGGAAGTGATTCGGGTGAAGCGACCGGCCTTGAATCGGCTCATGCCGCCGCCGTAAGTGCCGATCCACAACGTTCCGTCTGCATCCACGTGCAGGCTCTGGACGTAATCGCTCGCCAATCCGTCTGCCCGGCTGAATTGCTTGACGGTACCATCCTGCAGTCGGCCCAAGCCCCCGCCGAGCGTCCCAAACCAGACGCTGCCGTCGGGGGTTTCCGCAATCGCCCGCACATCCGGCAATTTGACCCCCTCCTGCTCGCCGTATGTTTTAACGTCGCCATTTTCGTAACGGATCAATCCCGACGCACTGCCGATCCAAGTTACCCCGTCCGGGGCCTGAAACAATGCCGCCATTGGCACCCGTATATTTTCCAGGCCGCGTGGCATGACAAACCTTCCGTCCTTTAGGACGAACATGCCGCTACCCCAAGTGCCGGCCCACAATTGCTTCCGGGTATCTTCCGAAACGCACCAAACAAAGACGTTGGACAGGCCGGAGCTCGTATCATAATGATTCCATGCCCCTTGCAAATACTGATATAAACCCGCACCCTCCGTCGTCACCCAAACCGAGCCGTCGTGCGTGACGGCCGTCGACAACGGCACGCGCCCCTGAAAATGATCCGGTGGCTCATACATCTGTACTTTGCCATGTCGCAACGCCACCAGTCCACCGTTCCCGGCACCCGTCCATAATGTCCCCTCGCGATCCTCGCACAGACAGCGGATCCAATCATGGGGAAAGCCCTCCGCCCGGCCGAAGTGCAATCTTTCACCCTGCGGTCGCAGCAGATATAAACCGCTTTCCACCGAGCTCATCGCCACCGTGCCGGACCAGGTCTCGATCATGGCCGTAATGGTGGTGGGGCACGGATTCGTGCCCAGGTCCGCCACCCATTGTTTGTTCTTCCACTTGCGGATTCGTCCATCGCTGGCAATCCACAGTCCGCCATCATGGCTGGCGCAAATGCCCGCGACATAGTATCCTCCAAAGCCGTTGGTGCCCGAGTCTGTTAACGGATGAAGTTGATTGTTAATCAAGGGGGCCAGTTCGCCGCCACTGGCCACCCAAAGCTGGCCGCTGGTGTCACATGCCATGGCCGCAATTCCAATATTGTTTGGCAGGGAACAGCTGGTGCCATCCCGCACCCGGACCAGTGTTCCCTCTTCGTTCAACATCCAGATGTCCCCGGTGGCATCCGCTCCAATCGCGCAGATTTTTCTTCGCGCGCCTGTCTCGTGGAAGCCTAGCGATTCGAATTTGCCGTCGCGATATCGGGTCAGGTCACCGCGCTCATGGCCAATCCAAAGATTCCCATGGGCATCCTCAAACAGGCTCGTCAACCGGTCGCTTTGCAATCCCGGAGTATTTGCGCTGTTGAAAACCGTGAAATGAACGCCGTCGAAACGTGCCAGGCCGGCGTAGGTCGCCAGCCAGAGATAACCGTCCCGCGTTTGCACCACCGCCGTCACGGAATTCACCGGCAGGCCGTCATCTGAAGTCCACAATCGCTGAAAATAATCCGACCTGTCCGCATCCGCACTGTTCCCGAGCGCAGTCAACGACGACCAGAATATCACCGCCACGAATGCCGCCTTTATCAAAGGTGCAGTCGGTTTCCGCCAGCATGAGGATGATTGGAACACCGTCGGATTCTGGCTCCCCTCAAAATTTCACGCAAGCCAAACCCATCGGCGAATCCGCCTCTCTCTGAAGCGCGGTTCGTGCCGGATGGTTTCAAAGCCTCCCTTCGCTCATAATGGCGATCTTGTGAGGGTACTCCAGCCGACAGCAACGAGTCATGCTTCTTGAATCGCTAAACCACCGGAGCCTGCTTAAAGTCTGCTGGTGAACAAGCCGACCCTGATTGTTTTTGTTTTGGCGGGCGCAGTGGTAGTCCTTTTGGCGGGATGCCAGGCCGTGCGTGCGGGTTATGAATCCGCGCCGTACTTGGTGGTGCGCACCGACGCCAAATTCGAGCTGCGCGATTATGCGACGTTGACAGTCGTCGAAACGCCGATGAATGAGGGGGGAAGCTCGTCGGACGGCAGCTTCATGCGCTTGTTCCGATTCATCTCCGGTGCCAACGAGGCGCAGCAGAAAATTGCGATGACCACGCCCGTCTTCATTTCCAGTGGTGGTACGAACACCACAATGGCCTTTGTCCTGCCGGCAACATTTCAATCCGGTGGGGCGCCGGCGCCGACCAACCAGCTCGTTACGCTAGGCCAGCTCGCCGCCGGACGTTTTGCGGTGATGCAATTTAGCGGCGGACGCAATGCTTGCAACGAAGCGGAATCGCTCCACCGTTTGAAAACCTGGATGACACAACAGGGCTTGAGTGTATTGTCACCGCCGTTGTATGCATACTTTGACCCGCCGTGGACTCCCACCTTTTTGCGCCGCAATGAAGTGATGTTGCACACGGATGCAGACAAACCTTGAGCACCGGCGATACCCGCTCAATTGCCGTCTGATCGTTCCATCAACTCCGCAATCGCTCGGCTATCGGATTTTTCAAAATGTTTCAATGGGGTAAACACCCCATATCAAGCATGGGGTACTCTGAATTATTCTCGGGTCACGAAAAAGAGCACCTCCAGAAACGCTCCTCAATTGTTAAAGCATTGCGTATTTGAATTTCATCCGCAAACGCCAAGGTCGACCACCCTGAATCGACTAGACCATGTGCAACAAACTCCGGTGAAACCGCACAGGGTCTCCCGCCGCAGATTCGATTCAAAATCTAGTTCGTGTGTTAATGCAGCAATAAAATACAAACCCATTTCCGCGGCAAATACCAGCCACCTTTTGCTCCCGGGCTTGCGCCCTGCCCCCTGTGCGGAAAAGTCAATTGGGCAAAAAATGTTCATCAAATGGCAACCAATGAGGAGCATGGTAATGGCCTTTAATTAATTTTGTTCGCAGCAAGAAGTGGTTGGTTCAGCCAGACAGTTGTGTGGAAATCGAACCTGGGGACAGAATAGAAAAACGGGAAAAAATATGAAACAGATCAAATTTACAGGTTTATTGGCCGGTCTCGGCGGCGTGTTCGCCGCCGCCCTGATCACCGGTCTGGCTTGGATTCCTGCTCATGCCGACCCTCCGACCGCCGGGGTGGCCCAAACCAACAATGTGGCTGCCACGACTCCGGCCGTGGCGCCGTTGGCCGCCCCGGCGGTACGTCATCACCTCACGGGAGCGGAACTTTACTCCATCCACTGCAATCGCTGCCATCCTGAGCGATATCCGACGGAACGCACCGCCGCCCAATGGAAAACCATCATGCTCCACATGCAGGTGCGTGCCAATATTCCCGTCCAGCAATCCAGATTGATCCTAAAATATCTCCAGGATAACAGCGGCCGCTAACCCGGGCCAGAACCCTCAAAAGGCAACTACGATGCAAATGAAAACCAATGTTATCAGATACGGTATGGTGGCCACCACCGGCCTCCTTTGTCTGGCCCAACCCGGTCAGGTCCGGGCCGAGGTCAGCGACGCCGATTTCAATGCGCTCAAGGCGGCGGTCCAGCAATTGAGTGACCAAGTCCAGAGCTTGCGCCAGACCAACGCCATCGAGGCGCAGACACACCAGGCTGACCTGCAGCAAATTCAGGATCTACGCTCCAAACTCGCGGAAACCCAGCAGACGGCGGCCGACGCGGAGCAAAAAAGTACTGCTGTCGCCCAAATTCAAAGCCAGCCACCCCCGCGAGCTCCAATCGACGAGGCCACCGTCAACCATAACTTCCAGATTCTGGGTGATGCCGAATTTCAATACCAAAAAGTCGACGGTCAAAGCGGGGGGTTCTTGCTCGCCGATTTCGCGCCAATTTTTCTCTATCGCGGCGGGGACAATATTCTCTTTGAGGCCGGCTTTGATACCACCATTCAGAATGGCGGCACGGCACCCGTCAACAGCGGCTACGGCACCACGTTTAATCTCAGCTTCGCTCAATTGGATTATGTGGTGAACGATTACGTCACTTTTTGCGCCGGGGAACTTTTGTTGCCCCTCGGCACTTATTCGCAACGCGGCGCGGGTTGGTTGAATAAAATCCCTGATGATCCGCTGGCCGTGGATGAGCTGATTCCCGGGACTGGAGTGGGGGCGGAACTTCAGGGAGCTGTTCCCTTGGGAGAAACGGGCCAGTTTGTCAATTACGCCGTATATGGCGTCAATGGCCCGAGTTCATCTGATGGCACTGGTAACGCTGCATCGCTCGACTTGGGCGGGAATGTGGGTCTGCGCTCAGATGGCGCTGTGGCCAGTCTCAATGGCAAGCCCAGTGGTGGCGCCCGCGTCGGTTACTTTGTGCCTTTTAAACCTCACTATGACCTGGAAGTCGGCGTTTCAGGCATGGCCGGGGAATGGGATAACGCTGTCGACAGTCACATCTGGTCCGCTGGTGTCTTCGATGCTGCCCTCCATTTGGGCCCGAACTTCGAGGCCAAGGGAGAATTTATCCTCAGTCGCTATGGTAGCGACGACCAGGGTGAGGTTACCCAACAAGGTTGGTATGCCCAGGCCGGCTATAAGCTGGCTGGATTAAACTTGGAACTCCCCGGCATCAACAACATGGAACTCATCGGGCGCTATGATTCCGTCCATGACGGCCTTAACCCCAGCGTTCAGCGGTATACTGCGGGTTTTGTTTATTATATTACAAACACCCTGCTGTTTGAGGGCGACTATGAGTTTCTGCACACTCAGGATCCGTCCCAGACCGATGCTTTGATATTGCAAATTTCTTATGGCTTTTAAATCAACCGCTGAATGTTGAAATCAATCATCAAAAGAAAACCAGCCATGCAAACATCAACTTTTTTCAAACTCACGCGGCGAATTTCAACTCTCGCGCCCGCTGTGCTCGCGGCCCTGGGTTGCTTCGCAACTGTCGGCGCCCGGGCCCAATATACATCCACCAACCAATCTCCCACTTACCTGCGCGATGTGTTGCCCATTTTCATGGGCAATTGCTCAAGCTGTCACAACCAGCAATCGCGCTTCGTGTACAACTGGCTCGATTACAAGACCGCCTATGGCGATCGCTGGGAAATCCGCCGGCGTATTTGGGATAGTTGGAAGGGCCGTTACTACAAAGAGGCCATGCCGATTGCCAATAGTCCGGAATCGCTTGCGCTCAACGATGACCAGCGGCTGATCATCCGCGACTGGGTGGATAATGGCGCTCCGATCGGCGTCGCCCCCGCCGAGGGTGGTCCCAAATCAAAGGCCGAGCGTATTCAATTGGGTCAGCGTTTGTTCTCTTCCATCTGTGCCGCGTGCCATCAACCCACAGGTCAGGGACGTCCCAATATCTTTCCTCCCCTGGCCGGTTCGGATTTCTTAAATGCCGACAAGAATCGCGCCATTCGGATCGTTATCTCGGGTCGTCAGGGCGAAGTTGTCGTGAACGGGGCTAAGTATAACAATAACATGCCTTCGTTTCCGCTCACTGACTCGGACATCGCGAATGTGTTGACCTTTGTCTACAATTCATTTGGCAATTCCGGGCTCGAGGTTAAGCCGGAGGAAGTCAAAACTGTCCGCGCTCTACCGGCGATGCCCGTCGCGGCTCCGACCACCGTGGTACCTGCCGCTAAAAGCGCTTTTGAGTGAGCAGCTGAAACAACTCCCGGTTTAAAAGTTGATCAAAATACACGCGCGGATTTAGTCCACGCGTGTTTCGCTGTATACAAATTGGGAAGGTTTGATTTAGGAGCCAATCACGCCGCCACAGGTCGTGTAGCCGAGGTATAAGGCGGAAATCCGGTTCTGTCGAAACAGGCGGTAACCGGTGATCTGCACGTTGGCAAATCCCGAAATGTGATAGTAGATATGACCTTTCACTCTTTCGGAAACGTCCCAAACCGGCACCGTGATGACCGTTGTTTCGAGCACATCCAGCGCCTTGCGCACCGCTCTTGTGTCCGCCGGCCCCGGTTTGCTCTCCACCCAATCGCCAACTTGAATCACATTGTCAGTCGGATCGAGCGGATTGACATAAAGTTCAGAGTCGCCACCCGGTACCAGGCTCGCGACCAAAGCCTTGTCACTCTCGTCGCCCGTCCAAGTCAGCCAGCCGAAATTATTGCGGTTGGCGCCATTCAGGATGTCACTGACTTCCGCCCCCGGCTGGACGTTGTCCAGCGTGTTCGCCGATAATGCAATGGGCAGCAGGTCGCATTGCGCGCGTGCACTTCCAGCATAAGCCAAACTGCCAATCACCAAAGGTAGTGCGAGAATTTTTGAATAGATGGACGTTTTCATGTTTTGTTGAATTGAATCGTTGCAAGTTGAACTGTACATTATGCAGACAGTGGGACGAATAGCATCGGGCGTGCCAAAGGTGAAAGTGGGCATTCTTTTGTTCCTGCGTTTTTTCGGGATCGCGCTTAAGGCATTGTGGTTATTGGAGATTATGAATTCAGTGGGCGATTCTTCGCCGCGTTCTTAGTCTTGTCGTGTGTTAGAATGAGGCATTCGTTTGTCGCTTCTGCTCCTAACCGGGACAATGGCTCATGACTTTGGTTTCAAGCTCCGCTTCCTGCCTGCCAGAATAACGGACACCCGTTTCACAGTTTCCCCTCCAAGTTTTGACGGCGCGGCGGTCGCCAAGCCGCTGGATTACAATCTTTTTTGCAGCGCAACCGAGGTGGTTCTCGTTATATTTGACTTTATATAACGAGGTTGTTTTAATCACCTTCATGAAGGAGTCGGAGTCTTCGTTCGCGCCGGAAAATCCCTTCCGGCATTCGCGCGATCGACGGGCGTTTACGCTCGTCGAATTATTGGTTGTCATTGCCATCGTCGGCATCCTCGCGGCCATTCTGCTCCCGGCTCTTGCGCAGGTGAAACAAAAAGCCCGGGCAACCCAATGCGGAGCAAACCTCCGGCAATGGGGTTTGGCCTACCAGCTATATGCTAATGACTATGGCGACTATCTGCCGCGTCGTGGCCAGGGCGTCCAGGCACTCACCCAAATTGACCGGCCGGAAGATTGGTTCAATGCACTGCCGCCTTATTTCAAACTCAACTCGTTTCAAATGATGGTCTCCAATAATTTGGTGCCCGCAGCCCACAGTCAGTCCGTTTTTATTTGTCCGTCGGCCGAGAATCCGGGCGGAACTTATTTTCTGCCTTACGGAATGAACATGAACCTTTGTCCGTGGAACCTTCCACTGCCGATCAAAATGAGCGCAGTGACTCAACCCTCTTTTGTTGTCGCCCTGGCCGATGCCCCCGGAGCTTATTCCTCCACTTATCCCTCCACCCAGCCTTACAGCATCGTGGCCCGCCATGCCAATCGGATAAACCTGCTGTTTCTCGGTGGACAATGGCAGTCGTTCGCCGGCTCTTACGTGGGCTGCGGCATCGGTGATCCCAAATTGGATGATGTGCGCTGGCTCACCGGCACCATCAGCGATTTCAGTGACCATTACTGAGTTTGAACATGACCAAGAAAATAATGGGCTTAGCCCTGCTGCTGCTTTTGGCCGTCTCCTGCCAAAAGCAGGGTTCAGTACCCGCCCATCCTCACGTCGTCCGTTGCGCCGTGATTGGCGGCATGACCATGACCGGTCTCTGGCAGCAAATTGCCAAAATGTTCACCGCCGACACGGGTTACCAGATCGAAGTTGTCGCGACCGGTCCGCGACCCATTCTCGACGCCGCCATGCGCGCCGGCAAGGTGGACTTGCTCACCATGCATTCCGGCGACATCACCACCGATCTCGTGGCGGATGGTTATGGGATCAATATGCGGCCCTGGACCCGCAACGAATTGTGCGTCGTCGGCCCGCCGGACGACCCGGCGCATATACGGGGGATGACCAACGGCGCGGCCGCCCTGCGAAAGATTGCGGCGGCCAAAGCCCGTTTCGTCGATTTTGAAGGCATCGGCAGTCGCGAATTGGTCCACACCTTGTGGCGCCTCGCCGGTGCGGAACCAAAAGGCGATTGGGTTCTTCGGGATGATACGCTTTCCAAATTCAACATTCTCCAATTTGCGAAAACCAACGATGCTTATGTCGTGGTCGGTTATATTCCGGCTGAGACCGGCTTCATGCCGGCGAGCGGCATGGAGATTCTCGTCCGGGGTGACCCCATCATGCGGCGCCCTTTTATCGTCATGGAGGCTAATCCCCAAATGATTGCTGCTGTGAATTATGACGGTGCCAGGGCCCTTTCCGATTACCTGTTGTCAGCCAAGGTGCAGAACTTCCTGCTCGAATTCGGCCGCTGGTCCAATGGGCCGGGCCCGCTTTTTTTCCCGATTCCGGCTGCCCAACCTTCGCCCTGAACCAGGATTCATTTAGCTGGGTCTTTTTGTTATGAAACAATTCCTTCTACTGCTCTTATTGGTCACCCTGGCCAACTCGACCCGGGCCTTTGTCTTCACCAACAACGATGATGCCGACACCTTCGTTCGCTCCAATTCACCGGTGGCCAATTATGGGGCTGCAGGCGCCCTGACGGTTTCCGGATCGCTGGCCACCAATACAGTCTACGGCTACACCAACGGAATCGCCGACACCTTCATCCGCTTCAACACGGCGGGAACAGTGACAAATTTTAATGCGCTCTTCGGCACGAACAACTGGGTCATCACCGGCGCACTCTTGCAGCTGACCGAGTCTGGCAGCCCCAACAACAGTATCTTCGATCAGGGTATCGGCGGATTCCAGGTCTACTGGGTTGCGGATGACGATTGGCCTGAAGGCACCGGCACGCCCATGCTTCCCACGAGCGATGGAATCGATTACGACAGCGAGCCGGTGCTGCTGACCAACACCGTGTCTCTCGGCACTTTCACCAATACCGTCACGAGCGTGACGCTTCAGTTCCCGCTCGCGTTGTCTCCGGTCTTTACCACCGATGCCCGGGCGGGCGGCGAAGTGACGTTGTTTCTTACCGCCGCCGACCCTCTCACCGGTTTCACCTTTTACTCCCGTAATTTCGGCACCGCTGCCTTCCACCCCTATCTCGAGATTTCGGCATTGCCACAACCGGTAATTGCCAGCTTGAAGCTTTCTGGACCCGATGTGGTCCTGACGATTAGCAATGGTGTCGCCGGCGAAAGCTACAACGTTCTGAGCACCACCAACCTCACTTTGCCGCTCAATCATTGGTTACTGGTGGCAAGCAATACCCCTGCGACCACTGGTAGCTTCAGCGTCACAGCCACAAACACAGCCGCAATCGCCCCCGGCCAATTCTTCACCATCGAGGCCCAGCAAGAATGAAATGCGGACTTAGTTTATCTCTGCACTTGAATTTCCCCAAAGGTGTGTTTTAGTGTGCTGTTATAATCAAGCCATTTGTGAGGTCAATGGCTGGGGTGTGTTTTCGCAAACCAGCTACGCTAGTCGGATCCATTTGGAAGTCATTAAATTGTCACCAAGAATTTTGTCCGTTACAGGAGCCCTGTGCTAAAATTGAACCTGCCTCCCATTCACAAATGAAAAAAGGAACGCTCAAAAATCAAATGACTGAAAAAATCTCCGCGGTTCTTTTAACGCCGTGTTTCCGGGCCTGTTCATTCCTCATGTTATGCGTGTTCGGTTTCGCCGTCTCCGCGGGCGCGGCGCCATTACAGGTGTTGCACGGGCAGGTTCCTTCCGGGGTCAAACAGTTGCGCTCGGCTGGATCTCTCCCGGATACCAATCGTTTGGGCTTGGTCATTTCGCTTCCCTTGCGCAATCAGGACGCGCTCACCAATTTGCTCCGGCAGATTTACGACCCGGCCAGTCCCGCATATCACCATTATCTGACCCCGGCGCAGTTCACCGCGCAGTTTAGTCCGACAATGGACGACTACCAGGCGCTCATCGCCTTTGCGAAATCAAATGGCTTCGTCATCACCGGCACTCATTCTAATCGCACCCTCCTCGACGTGAGCGGCGCGGTCGCCAACATCCGGCAAACCTTTCACGTCAATCTGCGGCTCTACCCGCATCCCGTGGAGAATCGAAATTTCTATGCGCCGGATACCGAGCCTTCTTTGGACCTGGCCGTGCCGGTCTTGGCGGTCAACGGGCTCGACAATTTCAACCTGCCCCGGCCGATGGGGCTCGTCACCAATTATTTGAATCAGCCCCTAAGTGCGATGCCTTACTCGACGGGGTCCGGGCCCCGTGGCAATTTTATCGGCCGGGATTTCCGTGCCGCCTATGCCCCGGGCGTGGCGTTGAACGGTTCGGGTCAGGCCGTGGCATTATTTGAGTTGGACGGCTATTTTCCGAGCGATATTGCCGCTTACGCAAGTTTGGCTGGATTGCCTTACGTGCCCCTGACCAATGTGCTGGTGGACGGTTTTAATCAAAGTCCTGGCAGCGCCAATGATGAAGTCGCCCTGGACATCGACATGGCTATCGCCATGGCGCCGGGATTGTCCAGGGTCTTCGTTTACGAGGGGATCACGCCGGACGACGTTTTGAATCAGATGGCCATGGACAATTCGGCTCGCCAACTAAGCTGTTCCTGGGGCTTCGGGCCGGCAGTGGATCCCACGCGGGAACAAATTTTCCAGCAGTTTGCCCTACAAGGCCAATCCTTCTTTCAAGCCTCCGGGGACGTTGGCGCCGGATCGATTTACCCTCCCTCCGATGACCCGATGGTGACCGTGGTCGGCGGAACGTCCCTGACCACCACCAATCCAGGCGGCGCTTGGCAATCTGAATCCGCGTGGCCGGACAGCAGCGGCGGGATCAGTGGCAATTATTCCATACCCGTCTGGCAACAGGGAGTGAACATGACCCTTAACCAGGGCTCAACCACCATGCGCAACGTTCCCGATGTCGCTTGCCTAGCCGTCACCGTGATCTGGCTCATTTATAATCAAGGCGATCAAGTTGTGGTGGGCGGCACCAGCGCAGCCGCGCCCCTTTGGGCGGGCTTTGCTGCTCTTGCCAACCAACAGGCCGCGATGAACGGGCAACCGGCCATCGGTTTCCTGAATCCTGCCCTGTACGCAACCGCGGAATCCTCCGCTTATCCCGCGGCTTTCCACGATATCACCACCGGAAACAACACCAACAGCTCAAGTCCGACCGCCTTCTTTGCCGTTCCCGGTTACGATCTTTGCACCGGGTGGGGTACGCCGACCGGAAGCAACCTGATCAACGCTCTCGTCGCCCCTCCTGACGCACTGCAAATCAGTCCTGCGACCATTCTCACCTTTACCGCTACCAACCATGCCGCTTTCATGCCTGCGACCCGGACCTATTCCCTCACGAATGACGGCCCGAACTCTCTCAATTGGGTCCTCATCAGCACATCAGTCTGGTTCAACGCATCGCCCTTGAGTGGCGCGCTCAGTTCTGGCGGTCCAGCCGCAATGGTCACCCTCACCCCGGCCCCGGTTGCCACTAACTTGCCGGTGGGCGCTTACGGAGCCACATTATTGTTCAGCAATCTGAACGATGGTTTTACTCAATCCCGTCAGGTCATTTTCAATGTCGATGCCTTGCCCGTGATTAATTTGCAGCCCACCAACCAGTCCGTCTTTCAAGGTGTGACCGTGAACCTTACTGTGGGCACCACCGCTAACGCAACTTTGAGCTACCAATGGAGGCAAGGTACCGGCAATGCGCTGACCAATTTGACGGACGGTGGCAACATTTTTGGTTCCGCCACCAGTACACTGACCTTGAGCAACGCCTCGCCGGCCAGCGCAGGGACTTATTCGGTTGTCGTCAGCAATTCGGCGGGATCGGTTGCGAGTTCAAATGCCATTCTCAGCATCGTCTCCTCGCGGCCGGTGATCATCGCGCAACCGGCCAGTCAATCGGTCTTGCCCGGACAATCCGTCATCCTGCGCGTCACCGCGGTTGGCAGCCAGCCACTTTACTATCAATGGCAGCAAAATGAAACCAACCTGGTTGATGGCCTCGGTTTCACCGGCTCTCAAACAGCCGGGTTGACCATTATTAACGTCAACCCGGCCTACGCCGGCACTTATTCCGTTGCCATCAGCAATTCACTGGGAAATGCCGCCAGCACCGGTGCCGTGTTGACCGTCGTCGCCCTGACGGCCCCGGGGGTGAGCGCTGCCAGCCTGCACTCTTTCACCGGTGGCAATGACGGCGCAAATCCCAACGGCTTCCTCCAAGGAACAAACGGGATGCTCTACGGCACCACGGTAAATGGCGGAACCAATTTTGCCGGTACGGTCTTCCAATTGACCGCCAATGGCCTGTTCGGCAGCCTTTATTCTTTTACCGGCGGTGATGATGGCGCGAATCCCTTCGCCACCCTCGCGCAAGGACCGGCCGGTAATTTTTTCGGAACTACTTTCCAGGGCGGGGCGGGTGACAACGGCACTGCCTTTAGTCTGGGCTCTTCCGGTGGATTGAACAACCTGTTGTCCTTCGCCTCCACCAATGGCGATCTGCCTTACGCCGGACTCACCTGGGACGGGATCGCAAGTTTTTACGGCACCACGTACCAGGGTGGTGCCTCCGGTCGCGGCGCCATTTATCGGATGACCACCAACGGCGATCAAACCGTTTTGTATTCGTTTTCCGGTGGCGCGGACGGCAGTCAGCCGATTGCTGGCCTTCTGCTAGGCAGCGATGGCAATTTTTATGGCACGACTTGGAAAGGCGGAAATTATGGGGACGGAGTCGTCTTTAAGATCGCCACCAATGGCACCTTCTCCATGCTGCTCTCCTTCAATGGGGCCAACGGAGCTTTCCCGGCTGCCGGACTCGTGCAGGACAGCCTCGGCAATTTTTACGGGGTTACCTCTGCCGGGGGCGCGTTCAATAATGGAACAATTTTCAGAATCACCCCCGGTGGTGTGGTCACGAACTTGTATTCTTTTACCGGCGGCGGCGATGGCGCCACTCCCTTTGCCACCCTGGTGCAGGGGGCGGACGGGAACTTCTACGGCACGACTTGCTTTGGCGGCAACTACGGCGACGGCACCGTGTTTGTTCTTTCACCCGATGGCATCCTGACCACTCTGCTTGAATTTGATAGTTATAATGGTGCGAATCCGCAGGCCGCCCTGGCTCAGGCCAGCGACGGTTATTTTTATGGCGCCACCGCAAACGGCGGGGCTGATGGCAGCGGCGTGATTTTCCGGTTGGGCATCACTTCCGCGCCGCAAATCACCGCCCAGCCAATTGGTCAATCGGTTTTTGCCGGCGCGAATGTGCAACTTTCCGTGGCCGCCCTCGGCCAGCCGCCCCTGTATTATCACTGGCAGAAAAATGGCACCAATCTGACCGACAGCGGCACAGTCGCCGGTTCGACCAACCGCATCCTGACGCTCGCGAACGTCGTCACAAATGACGCCGCCATTTATTCCGTGGTGGTCAGCAACGCGTTTAGTTTTGCCCTTAGCAGTAACGCGCAACTTTCCGTTACCTCTTCGCCGCCTTTTATCATCGTGCAACCAGCCAGCCAGACCGCTGTGGCAGCGGCCACCGTTGTATTTGGCGTCACGGCTCAGGGAAACCTTCCGCTGATATACCAATGGCAGATGAATGGCACCAACCTGATTGATGGCGGCAGTATTTCCGGTTCCGCGAGCAACCTCCTGACTCTGTATAACGTCACCGTGGCCGATAGCGGAACCTATTCCGTGGCGGTCAGTAATCTGCTGGGCGGGGTGATTAGTTCCAATGCGCTGCTTACCGTGACCTCGGTTAGTTCAAATGGCACTGTTTTGTCCGTTTTACATTGGTTCAGCACCAATGGTGCTGCTGGAGGCCAAACCCCCAACGGTTTGATGGCGGCCGCGGATGGCAACCTTTACGGCACCACCCAGTCGGGTAACGCTGGTGGCGCTGCCGGACCTGGCACCATTTTCAAACTGACCACCAATGGCGTTGTGACCACCCTGATTTCTTTCAGTGGCACCAACGGCCTGACTCCCGGATTGACTCCCCAGGCGGCTCTCGTTGAGGACATGAATGGAAATTTCTATGGCACCACCTCGGATGGGGGCTCGAATGACTTTGGTAACGTCTTCGAATTGTCTCCCGGCAATTTCTTCACCAACCTTTACTCCTTCACCGGCACCAGCGATGGTGCTTATCCTGCCGAACCGCTGGTTCTGGGCAACGATGGTAATTTGTACGGTGTCACCACCAACGGCGGCGCCTTTGGCAAGGGCAACATCTTTAAATTAAGTCCCGATGGCGGGTTCACCAACCTATATTCATTCACCGGCGGTGCGGATGGGAATGCTCCCTCCGGGGCTCTTTTACCTGATGCCGGCGGGGATTTTTACGGGTTTACTTTTTATGGCGGGGCTTATTCCAAGGGCGTGTTTTTTAAACTGCCTTCCTCCGGCACTCTGACCAACCTTTACTCATTTACCGGAGGCATGGATGGTTTCTTGCCGGTCGGCGCGCCGGTTTTTGGCGATGACGGCAGCCTTTACGGCGTGACCGAACACAACACCATCCATGGCTTCCTGTTCTACGGAACCATCTTCAAGTCCACCACCAATGGTGCGCTCACCACGCTTTATGCCCTTAACTTTACCGATGGCGCCCGGCCTTTGGCCGGGCTGATTCAAGGCAGCGACGGCAATTTTTACGGCACCACTTACACCGGCGCTTATGCCTCCAACGGCAGTGTTTTCCGGATCACGCCGTCCGGCGTCCCGATGGATCTGGTGATCTTTGACGGTTTCGATGACGGCGCACATCCACAATCTTCCTTGGTGGAAGGCGCCGATGGTGCGCTCTATGGCACCGCCGCCACCGGCGGTCCCGGCGGCGGCGGCACCATCTTTCGCTTGAGCTTTACCACCGCCCCCCAAATCACCAGCCAACCCGCCAATCAAACCGTCTTTGCGGGTGGTCACACGACCTTCAGCGTGGCCAGTTTTGGTGCGCCGCAATTGGTGTATCAGTGGCTCAAGAACGGCACCAATCTGGCCAATGGCGGCTCGGTGTCCGGTTCCACCGCACGCGTCCTCACCCTGACCAATGTGAGGCTGGCCGATGAGGGAATCTATTCCGCCATCGTCAGCAATTCGCTCGGATCCGTCACCAGCAGCAACGCGCTGCTGACAGTCATCCCTTCGCCGGCCTTCCAGACGACCTCGCAGGCCAACGGCGCGATCACCTTGGTCTGGAGCACCGTGTCCGGTCAGCAATACCAGGTCCAATCCAATACCAACCTGCACTCCAGCGCATGGATCAGCCTCGGCCCGGTATTCCTGGCCACCAATGGCGTGTCAACTTATTCCGATATCATCTCCTCCGGAACCCAGAAGTTCTATCGTGTGGTTTTATTGCCTTAGTGTGTGCTTACTTGCGAGCGAATCCGCGGGGCAATCGCTGGCATTTTCGGCCCCGCCACCCTTATAGTTGCCCGGATGAACTGGCGGAACCTTGGCTCATTTTTTCCTGCGCGCGCCTAGACTTGGCTGGTATTGCTGCTGTTTTTGTCATTAAATTTCGCCATCCGCTGGCGGCTGCGCGACGTGCCTCTCGAACGTGACGAGGGCGAATAAGCCTATGCCGGGCAGCTCATCTTTCAGGGGATTCCACCTTACAAGCTGGCGTGGAACATGAAGTTTCCCGGTGTCTATTTCGCTATGCCGCGTTGATGTCCGTTTTTGGGGAATCGTCCGCGGTCATTCACCTCGGGCTCATTTTGATAACCTCCCTGAGCATTGTGTTGGTCTTTCTGATTGGATGCAAATTATTGAATGATGCCGGTGGTTTGCTGGCCGCAGCCTTTTTTGCCGTGCTTTCCGCGCTGTCTTCCGCCTACGGACTTGCCGGTCACGCTACTGGTTTTTTTTCGCACGCCCTATCGCCGCGCCGCTATTATCGGCACGGGTTTGCTGCTGGCTGGTTTGGCGGCCAACGTTCCCGGTTTTTACTTTCGCGGCCACTATTTTTTGATGGCCATGCCGGCAATCGCCCTGCTGAATGCCGTCCTCCTGCTCGTGCTCGCCGACCGAATCAAGGGAAGTGCACAAGTTCAAATGTTGAAACTCATTCCAGCAGGTATTTTTGTGGTTGTGATGGGCGACCTAATGGCGAGAAACATCGCCGTCTGGCTTGAAATGACGCCCGCGCAGGTTAGCCGGGAACTATACACTTATAATCCGTTCCTGGAATCACCGGGAATCGCCCGCTATCTCGCCGCGCACACGAATCCTGACGCCACTATCGCCGTGCTCGGCTCCGAGACGCAAATCCTTTTTCTCGCCGGACGGCACTCAGCCTCCGGCTATCTCTATGTTTATCCGCTGACAGAACCCCAACCTATGGCGGCAACGATGCGCGCGGAATACTTCCATGAAATTGAAACCGCCCGGCCTCGCTACGTGGTTTATTTCAACCAGTTGTCCTCGTGGCGCTCGATCACCGTGCCCGGCCAAACCCAGCAAGCAGTGGATGAGATTAACGCCTGGTGGCACGCCTACTCTGCAACATTCTATCAAAGAGTGGGTGTGGTGGACATGATGGCAGACCAGCCGTCCCAATTCTTTTGGAATGAACAATTGTCCGACCGCACCAACAAACTGCCGGCGGGAATTTCAATTTTCCGGCTCATGCAGGATTGATGAAAGCTGGGCGCCAGTTCCTTGTCACGCTTGCAACCCGGCCCGGTTGGGGCTAAATCACTCGGGTGAAATCGCTCACTGAACATTTATGGTTTGAAGTCCCCAACCGCCGCGGATTCGTGAATATCACCCCCACGGTCGAGGCGTTGGTCGCAAAAAGCGGCGTGAAGGAAGGTCTTTGCCTGGTGAACGCCATGCACATCACCGCCAGCATTTTTATCAACGACAACGAAGACGGTTTGCTTCACGATTACGAAGTCTGGTTGGAAATACTGGCCCCGCACGCCCCAACCTCACAATATCGCCACAATCTTACCGGCGAAGACAATGCCGACGCACATTTAAAACGCCAGATCATGGGCCGCGAAGTCGTGGTGGCCATCACCCAGGGAAAACTCGATTTCGGTCCCTGGGAACAAATTTTCTACGGCGAATTCGACGGTCGCCGCCGCAAACGTGCCCTGGTAAAAATCATAGGCGAATAAGCCGTGGATTTTTCAAGCGTCGGTCTTCAAGTTCAGCCCTCAGCCCTTAGCCTTTTAAAACCTACCTGCCATGGCCACCGCCCCCGCCACCATGGCCGCCCCCACCATGAAAACCGCCATAACCGTGACCGCCGCCATGAAAACCATGACCACCGCCTCCGTGGAAATAATTCCCCCTGCCATGATGCCACCCTCCTCGCCATTGGTATGGAGGGTACCAGCCGAAGCCCCAGCCCCAGCCAAATCCGTAGTTAAATCCCCAACCCCATTCGGGCGACCAGTAATCATCAAATCCCCAACCCCAGGTCGCTGGTGGTCCATACCACTCCGAGCCAATCCATGGGGCGTAGTCATATCCTGTCCCGTAAACCACGGTTCCATCGTCAGCGACCTCTGTGCCCATGTAACCTGGGGTGTAGCCCTCATAGACCTCAGTCGGGGTTGAGCCAAAAACTTGAACATATGTCACATAGTGCAAGGGTGCACTCGGGGGAATCGAATAGATCAAGGTCGGGACCGAAGTTGCCACTGTCCACGGACCAATCCCGGCAGCGGCCTCATACCACACGGCATCCTGGCAGGCATACCAGGATTGCGGACTCACTTCGATGATCGGGGTGGCGCTATTGGCAACATAATGCAACGGCGTGCCTTCAATCGGTGCCAGTTGCATCGCGCCGTCGATTTGCGGATTGGACATCCGGCGGTTTCGCGCCACAGCCGCGCTCTGCGGGATGGTGTTCGCAATCAGGGCGTTTTCCGCCTGGCTCGTCCCTGGTACACTGGCCTTCACATTTGCTTTTGGGCTTTCGTCGGGGATGTTCGCAAAATCCGCCGGCAATTGGTTGCCCGGCACAAATTGCCAGGGACCATTCAGGGAAGAGGCGCGGAACCAGCGGCCGGAAATCAATATGTAGGTCTGCTGGTCGGTTAACCATTTAAACACGTTGCCCGAGGTGTTGACCACATAAAGCAGGTCAGTGCCTTCAATGGCTACAAAATCGGCAGGGCCGCCAAACTCAATCAGTTCGGTGGGCTGGGTGGCAATGATGACATCGGGCACTGGCGATGCCTGTAACGACGGTGTTTTCCCCGTGGTTCCATCCCGCCATCCTCCCATCAAATCCACCACCGCCAGTTTTTCAGCGACGCCTGCTCCTGCCGGTGGCTCGCTGACGATGCTCCAAGGGCCGTCCAGTGAAACCGCTTGAAGATAACCGTCGAAGAGGTGCAAATAATATTTCCCGTACTCATCTTTCAGCAGCAACATCCGGGTGTTGATCACGCGCTCAAGTCCGGTGCCGGCCACTGGTCGCCAGGCCGCTGGTCCATCCATGTAAACGAGCACCGCCGGCCGGGGGGCGAAAATGATTTTTGGTGGCCTATTGTCCAAGCGTACTCCCTGTGGTGCCTCCGGCAAAGCCAGTCTTTTAGCCAAACCGTCCAAAGCCAGCGGCGGCAAATCCTTTGAATAACGGATCAAAATCGGCACCAGATAATTTTGCATCTGACTGCGTGCCCATGGAAAATCCGCACTTACCATCTTGAAATTTGCCAGCATGACCGTGCGGGTGGTTTTGTCGACCAGCGTGATGGCGTCGAACGAAATCACGCCTTCGACTGTCTGCGGCTGGCCTCCAGGCTGGACCGCCAGCGAACTGTGGGCCGCCATCTCGTGGCCGTTCCAGGAGTCACATTCCGGTTCAGCTATGGTATAGCGCGTGGTGCCATCCTTGAAAATAATGGGCCAGCCTTGACGGTTCACCCCCGTCTCGGTCTCTGGATAAACGTCACTAGCCGTCACGTTCCCATACAAACCCGGCCCTTCCGCCGTTTCCACGCCGTTGTTCGTGGCACAGGATGGAAGCAAGGCAGTCGTGCCAATGGCCAAACCCAGTATGATGATGCGTTTCGCCATGCTTTTCTCCCGATCTGAAAAATCGCTTTTCATAAATAATTGTGCCGTTCATTTTTCCGGAGAGGCGGCAGCAGTCGAGATTTCTCAGCCCGCGCGCTTGGTTGAAACGGGAATCCGGACCGCAGAAGTTGACCAATCAGCCATTTCGGCAGCACGGAAGCCATTTTCTAACCAAGCTTCACCGCCTAAAACGCACGTTACACCCGGGATGTTAATTTGTCATATCAGCCACCTAAAAATCCGGGATTGTATCTTTTATAAACGATTGGTGTGGTGGGGAATCCACGCTGCTAATGCTCCAATGTTCAGCAGCAGTGGTCTATGATCAGGAAACTATTTTACGTTGCTTGGTGACCTGCCACAACAAGCCCGGGCGACTTTGAACCACCCTGTTGGCAGATGCCGGTTGGAGCAGTCCCAGAAAAGATGTGGCGATGAGCAGCGAGGGTCTCGGGATTATGCCGAGTATTGCCTATAATCGACCTGCGCCGCAGCGCCTCGGTTTTTGGCATTTAGCATTCAGAATTTAGCATTTCCCCGTCTTACTCCCACTCAATTGTTCCCGGCGGCTTGCTGGTGATATCATAAACGCAACGGTTCACGCCTTTCACCTCGTTAATGATTCGGCTGGCCAAGCGCTCCAACAGGTCGTAAGGCAGCTTCACCCAATCTGCAGTCATCCCGTCCTGCGACTCCACCGCGCGAATGGCGATCGTATAATCGTAAGTACGTTCGTCGCCCATCACCCCCACACTGCGAACGGGCAGCAGCACGGCAAAACTCTGCCAGATTTTGTAATACCAGCCGGACGATTTCATTTCTTCCACTACAATCGCGTCCGCATTCCGCAGTATCTCGCAGCGCAGCGGCGTGACTTCGCCCAGAATACGCACCGCGAGACCCGGACCGGGAAACGGCTGGCGATTCACAATCTCTTCCGGCACCCCGAGCTCCAGGCCCAGTTGCCGCACCTCATCCTTGAACAGATTTTTCAGCGGCTCCACCAGGGCAAACTTCATGTTTTTCGGCAAACCACCCACGTTGTGATGACTCTTGATCAGCGCCGCCGGATTGCCTCCGATGGGCACCGATTCGATGATGTCGGGATACAGGGTTCCCTGCGCCAGGAACTTGGCCTTGCCCGCGCGCTTTGTCGCGGCCTGGAAGATTTCAATGAAAGTTTTGCCGATGATCTTGCGCTTCCGTTCCGGATCCGTGACGCCCTCCAGTTTGGAGAGAAACTGTTCGCCCACGTCCTCATACTGCAATTTGATTTTGAAATGGCGCCCGAAAACCTTCTGGACCACGTCGGCCTCGCGTGCCCGCAACAGGCCGTTGTTGACGAAAATACAGGTCAGTTGATCCCCGATTGCCTTGTGCAGCAGGGCTGCCGCCACGCTCGAGTCCACGCCCCCGCTCAAGCCTAGAATAACTTTCTCCTGGCCCACCTGGGCCCGGATTTCCTCCACCGCCTGGTCCACATAATTCCGCATCGTCCAATTCCGGCCGCAGCCGCTAATACCATGGACAAAGTTGGCGATGATCTCCTTGCCGCGCGGCGTATGCGCCACCTCCGGATGAAATTGCAGGCCGAAGAATTTCTTCTGGCGATGCTCAATCGCCGCATATTCCGAATTTTCCGTCACCGCGACCGTTTGAAAGCCCTCCGGCATTTTCGTCAGCTTGTCGCCGTGCGAATTCCAGACCTGCAGCGCCTTCGGCAGCTTGGCAAACAGCGCGCAGCGCGCGTCCTTCACCGTGAGGGTGCCCTTGCCGTATTCGCGCTTGAGGCCTTTCTCCACCTTGCCGCCATGAAATTGCGCGAGCAGTTGCACCCCGAAACAGATGCCCAGCACCGGTAAGCCTAGTTGAAAAATGTTCTTGTCCGGCATCGGCGCATCCTTGGCATATACGCTGGACGGCCCGCCCGACAGGATGATCCCGCTGGGTTTAAGCCGCGCAATTTCCGCCGCGCTGGTGTCGTAACGCAGGATTTGCGAATAAACACTGCACTCGCGCACGCGCCGCGCAATGACCTGTGTATATTGCGATCCGAAATCGAGAATAATGATTTGTTCGTTCATGAATGTGAAAACGAAAGGGGATTCTCATTTGCCCGACACGGTTTTGCGAGAGAAAAATGTATCCCCACTCCTAAAGGGATACATCCGGACATTGTACCCGTGAAAAAACTATCGCTTTCCTCGATGGTGTACCGCAGACCTCGCCTCCGAGCCTGCCGTATCGCGGGTTGGCACAACGGCCCCTGCGCAGTTAGCTCTGTGGCCTCGGTGACTCGGTAGCAAAAAGTTCGCGAAAACGGGACGGTAGCGTTTTCTTCCTTCCCGCCTCCGCTAGACTGGACTAAAAACCCAAAAGGGATGCTCCGCCTTCGTCGTATCCGCTTCGGAAAATCTCCCCACTGAGATATAATATGTACCCAATCCCAATCATGCTGATCCAATGCACCGAAATTCACTCCAAGTTGGGGCGAGACTCCGGCGAGCCCATTTTTATCCCGAAAACGCCATTTAGCCTGGCTTTTCTGCCAACTCAAGAAGTCGACTATTTTTATAACTCTATTTGGCTCTGGTTGTTAGTCCGGCCTCGGACCTGTGGCCGATTCAAATCCAAAAACGAACCCAATTCAAAACCCCCATTTTTGCAAAAACTGGCAGCCAAAATCTTTCAATTTCCCTTATTTTCCGCCTTTTACCATCTCGGTGTTCTCTGCGCCTCGGTGGCCAATCAGAAACAAAAAACCGGCAAACGAACCCAATTTAGAAAACACTTAAGATTCACAAAATGAATGACTTGTGTAAATATGGTGGAAAATAAAAAGTGAAAACGAACCCAATTTTTCCTCTCCTGATGGTGGTTTTGTCAAAGATAAATATTTTCCCGGGATGCTAACTGGACTAAATAGACGCGGCATGACTGATAAAATTCAGCGATGGGTGGCTGCTCATCCCCGCTGGACGCTCACGTTCGCTACCGTCGCCGCGCTGGCGCCATTCCTTGCCAAACCCTTCAACATTGATGATCCCCTCTTCCTTTGGGCGGCCCGGCAAATTAGGGCCCATCCGCTGGATCCCTATGGCTTCAATGTCGAATGGGGCTGGACCGCCTTCCCCATGTGGAAGGTGACCGAGAATCCCCCGTTGGTCAGCTACTTTATCGCCCTCGCCTCAATGTTCGTTGGCTGGGGCGAAATCGGATTGCACCTGGCTTTTTTGTTGCCCGCCATTGCCTTGATTCTGGGAACCCATCGGTTGGCCATCCGATTTTGCGCCCGTCCGGCGCTAGTCGCATTGCTGACCCTCTTCGCCCCAGTGGCCATGGTTTCCAGCCTCACGCTAATGTGTGATATCACCATGCTCGCTTTCTGGATCTGGGCCGTTATTTTTTGGACCGAAGGAATTGAACAGGGAAAAATCTCTCAACTGGCTCTTGCGGGAATCCTGGTCTCCTGTGCCGAAATGACCAAATATTTTGGCGCGTGCCTACTCCCTTTGTTGGCGGTTCAAGGTTTGGCCAGCCGCCGCCACTTCAAACGATGGGCTCCGTTCCTATTGATTCCCGTTGCCGTATTGACCCTTTATCAGCACGAAACTGCGGCTCTCTACGGTGTCGGGTTGCTGGATCGGGCTGCCGATTATGCCGGATTTTCGCGGCAGCTCTTTGGCTTTTCCAAATTCCAAAACGCGCTGGTCGCACTTTCCTTCCTGGGGGGATCCTTGGCCTCGGCGGTCTTCTTGCTGCCGTTGCTCTGGCGTAGAAGGGATTGGCCGGTTCCGGTCGCAGCGATGGTTTTAATGGCGGCCATCATTTTGCCCGATGGCGCGCTCTGGCAGAAATATGGCGCCCTGCAGGGCGCGCAACTGGCCTCGGTGAAAATCCAAATGATTTTCTGGGCTGCCAGCGGAATCTGCCTCTTGGAATTGGCGGTAACGGACCTTTGCTTTCACCGTAACGAACGCTCGGTGTTATTGTTTTTATGGGTGGTTGGCACGTTCGTTTTCGCCGGTTTGTGTAATTGGACTGTCAATGCCCGTTCCATTTTGCCTCTTTGCCCCGCCGTGGCCATTTTGGTTGCGCGCCGTTTGGAGGCAAGATTCCCCGGATTGGAAAACCCCTGGCCAGCGCGCATTATCGGCGGTTTGCTCGCCGCTTACGCCCTGGCTTGGGGGGCGACCATGGCGGATTTTTCGCAGGCCAGCGCCTGCCGCCAGGCAGCGCAGGAAATCTGCGATGATTTTGGTCACAACTCCGGCACTGTCTGGTTTCAAGGCCACTGGGGATTTCAACTCTATATGACTGAATTCGGCGGCACCCCGCTGGATTTCAAACAATCGCTCGTCAAGCCGCACGATCTGCTGGTCGTTCCCTCAAACAACACCAACCTGCTGCCTCCCGACGCCCGCAAAGCGACTTTGCTAAAAACCTATATATTCACCGGGGCGCAGTATCTCTCCACTCTCAACGCCAAAACCGGCGCCGGATTCTACGCCTCCGTCTTTGCCCCGCTGCCCTTCGCATTCGGGCTGGTGCCACCTGAGATTTTCCAGGTTTACGCCCTTGAATTCCCCGCTGGAATCCTAACCTTAAAACCGAATTAAATCGGCCCGCTTTCTATTGCCATTCTTGCGGTATTAAACTAAAACAAAACCATGAAACGATGTCGCTGCACCGGTTTTTCGCTCATCGAATTGCTGGTTACGGTGGCTTTGATCGCCATCCTTTCAGCGATGATGTACGGCTTCGCCTCCGGCCGGCACCAGCGCAATCAGAAGGAACTTTGCGCCGATAATCTCCAGAAAATTTACCTGGCCTTCCAGATTTATGCGAACGATGACAAGAGTAATCTACCTTACGCGACAAATGCCCAAACTTCCGAAGAACCGTTGAATCTCCTCGTGCCACGCTACTCGGCGGACACTTCAATTTTCATTTGTCCCGGGGGGCGTGATTCGGACATTCCGTCTGGCGAGCCTTTGACCTCGCACAAGATCAGTTACGCCTATTATATGGGCCGGCAACTCAAGGAGACGCAGGATTCCACTCCGGTGGTGCTGTTGAGCGACCGGCAGGTAAACACTGACGCCAAACGGGCGGGTGAGTTTGTTTTCTCGCCCGATGGCCGGTCGCCGGGCAACAATCATCACAAATTCGGGGGTAATTTTCTGATGATGGACGGCAGCGTGCTGCCCAGCGGTTCGCAACTCAATTTTACGCTTGGAATTCCGCCGGGGGTCGTATTATTGAACCCAAAACCATAGTGCCATGAAGATCCAATGCCCGTGCGGGGCAAAATATTCATTCGACGTGACTCCGGCCATGGCCAGTGAGCCGATCAAATTTGTCTGTCCCCAATGCGGATTGGATTCATCCGAAGTGGTTAATCAATTGGTGCAGGAGCAATGGGCGGAACAAAATCTGCCGGCCGTTCCCGCACCGCCTTCCATCTCGCTGCCGCCCTCGAAGCCTGCGCCCGCACGCCTGAAAATCTCCCATTACGAGGCTCCCGTGGCGCCTCCCGCCGGGGAACCCGCTCCTCCGCCGGGTGGTTATGTCTCGAAATATTGTCAGCGGCACTCCGGCATCCTCGCTACCGAAAAATGCGTTGTATGCGACAAACCCATCTGCCCGAAGTGCATGGAAATGTTCGGCTATTTTTGCTCACCGCTTTGCAAAAACAAGGCGGACTTGCAAGGCATCGCCGCACCAGAGTACGCCGGCCAGCGCTTCGCGGTGGAAAAACGTTTCTGGCGCAAGACAAGTTCGATCTTTGGTTCCTTCTTCGCCCTCCTAGTGGTGGCTCTTGGTATTTGGATTTGGTACGCCTGGTTTGGCTCGGTGCCGCATACCCTCTTTTCCGTGCGCTTTGCCGATGATGACAGGGCTTATGCCGGCGGCGCGCAACTGATTGATGCGGATCAAATCGTTTTTCTCCACGGCGGTACCCTCGCCCGCTACGATCTGAAAACGCAAAAACAAATCTGGTCGCGCGAGCTCGTCAGCAAAGACCAGATTGATGCCATCGTCAAGGAAGTCCAATCCGCCCGGGCGCTCGCGAACCAGCAGGCCGACGGCGATGGATATGCCCACACACCCGCGGCTGGCGCGGACGAACGCAACGCAAAAATCGAGCTGCAAGAATCGCTGACCTTGCGTACCTCGGGGCATGATATCTGGGTCGCCTCGTCAGACGAAATCACGCAGTATGATTGGGACAGCGGCAAATTGCTGAAAGTGACTCCTGTCTCCGGGACCGCACCCGTCCATCGGGATGCCAGGGGCGGCGGCATTTATGCCAATGACGGCAAGCCCATGGATCCGAATGTCGTCGCTCAACAGGTCCAGGGACTGAACCTGCCAGCCCGCATCGCACTGCCTTCGTTGCTAGCCAATGCCGATTACGAGCAAAAGCTTGAGACAGCACTGCGCGACACCGACGGCGCCTCGCACCCGCAGCCATCCATTTCCAGTTCGTCTCCCTTGGACATTGAAAAGATGTCCTTGGTTGGCGGCCAGAGTGGCCTGTTCGAGTTCAAGGTGAAAATGGTCCAGCAAAATTTTGTGAGTCGTGAAGCCATGAAGGCACCCCCGAGAAAATCCGCCCTCAACGATCCGAACCTCAGTGTCGCCCAAACCGCCGACGTGGCCAACGAAATCCTCAATGAAATGCAACGTAACAAAGGCGGCGACACAGTCACTGAGGATGATAGTCGCTATCAAGTCACGGTGCATATACCTGGCGACAGTACTGCGAACGATTGGACTGGTGAGGTGGTTGGTCCGCCGGCGCTGTTTGCCTTGAAAACCGTCAACGTCATCGCGGCGGGCAAAACCGTGATCGTGCTCGATCCAACTAACAAGAAACTATGGGATACCACGACGACTTACCCCATTACCACCGAGCGTGGCGACGCGGAATCCCAATATGGCGCCGGTCCGGTCGTGGAGCATGACGGCACACTTTACGTCTTTGATCAGGCGGTTCTGGGCGCCTTTGATTTGATGAGCGGCAACGCCCGCTGGCGCGTGCCCTCGGTCGGTGTGGTCGGACTATTCTTCGACGGTGACGGCAAGTTGTACGTGAACACCACCACCGGGAATCCGGATGACATCAAATACTCAAGGCAGATCGACATCAACAAATCCACCCAGGCGGTGTTGATGAAAATCGACCCGAAAACGGGAAGAACGTTGTGGAGCGTTAAACCCGGCGGTTTCGTATCCTGTCTCTCGGGAAAATTCATCTACACCATTGAGTCGTATGATCCCAATCCAACCGATGAGGATGTCTTGAACGATTCCCTGGTGGATTTGCAAAAACCACCTTACCTGCGCATCACCCGTATCGACCCCAAAACCGGCCGGACCCTTTGGGATCATGAGCAAGACCGTTGCCCCGTGGCCGTCCAATTTGATCAAAACCAAATCCTGCTCATCTTCAAGCGCGAAGTCCAAGTCCTGAAATACTTGACCCTTTAATTCCAGGCAACTTGCTCCCTACACAGTGCTTCATTCCCGTCCGGCTCGCACCAAAGTGCTTCCTGCCAGTCCGGCCTCGGACCATCCTGCCGGAAGATCTGACTTTTCTTTCAAAGACGCTCCCTTCTGCCAAAGGATTGATAAGCCTTTTAAAACCAACCCTTCGGGGCCTCCCCCAATGGGCCTAGCGGCATCGCTCCTCTGTGCCTTGCTTGTCTCGCATCATAATGCTTTGGATTGCACCGGCAGCAGGGTTACCAGAAGCGGTTCCAATAAACTAAAAGCGTGACACATAAAAGCCCTCTACACGGCGGAGAGGGTAGGGTGAGGGCGGGCAAATCCTTTCCCAGCTTGTTGGCTAAACTGTTTCTGAAAACGTCTTCGCCACCAAATCACGCGCCTGCCGGATCAAATTCAAATCAATGGCCAGATTCCCGAACCGCAAATCCGGCAAACCGCTTTGTTGCTGGCCCAGCAACTCGCCCGGCCCGCGCAGGCTCAAATCCGCCTCCGCAATTTTAAAGCCGTCATTGCTCTCCTCCAGGATTTTCAGCCGCGACTGAGCATCGGCCTTTTTGACGTTGGAGATCAGGATGCAAAAACTCTCGTGCGCGCCGCGACCGATGCGCCCACGCAGTTGGTGCAGCTGGGCCAGCCCGAAATGCTCGGCATTCTCGATCAACATCACCGTGGCATTCGGTACATCAACCCCCACTTCGATCAACGACGTGGCCACCAGCGCCTGCAACTGGTTCAGGCGGAAAGCCGTCATGACGCGTTCCTTTTCTCCCGCCTTGAGCCGTCCATGCAGCAGTCCGATTTTAAAGGGCGCCAGCGCCTGCTCCACGTTCTTGAATTCCTTGGTCACGGCCTTGATATCCAGTTCCGTGTCCGCCACCTCCACTCGCGGATAAACCACGTAAGCCTGCCGTCCGCCGGCAATCTTTTTGCCAATGAAATCAAACACCTTCGGCAGCTTGTCGGCGGTCCGGACAAACGTTTTGATGGCACCGCGTCCCCCGGGTAATTGATCCATGACCGAAACGTCCAGATCACCATAAAGCGTCAGCCCGAGCGTGCGCGGAATGGGCGTGGCCGTGAGCACCAGCAAGTGGGGGTAACGGCCTTTGCGCACCAGCGTCTCCCGTTGTGTCACGCCGAACTTGTGCTGCTCATCAATGATTACCAGCCCGAGATTGGGCAGGTCGAAACCGGTCGTGAGCAGGGCGTGGGTGCCGATGGTCAGCGTTGAACTTTGATTTGCCGTTGAGGGATTCCCGTTTAACAGGTCCGCGCTGATTTGTTGGTCATCCCCCTTCCGGCTGCCCGTCTCCAGTTGGACTTTGATACCCAGCGGTTCAAACCATTTCGAAAAGTTTCGGAAATGTTGTTCCGCCAGGATTTCCGTGGGCGCCATCAACGCCGTGTTAAATCCACCTTCGATCGCCATCAGCGTGGCACAGGCCGCCACCACCGTTTTGCCCGAACCGACGTCGCCTTGCAACAACCGCCGCATCGGATGTTTCCCGCCCATATCCGACCGGATTTCGCGCAGCACTTTTGTCTGCGCGTCCGTCAATTTGAATCCAAGCTCCGCCAGGAACGGCTTCATCAGGCGGTTATCGCCTCCGCACGGTAGGGCCTGGGCGCTGGCTTCGAACTTTTTGCGGCGCGATTGAATTTGGAATTGCAGCCCCACAAATTCATCCAGCGCCAGCCGCTGCCGGGCGCTTTCCACGTCGGCTAGCTCCTCCGGGAAATGGATCATGTGAACCGCATTGGCCCGTGACGGAAACAATTTCAGGTCAGGGCGGATCGCCGGTTCTGCGATGGCGCTTTCAAATTTCTCCAGTGAGCGCCAAATCAGCGTGCGCATCACCCGCGCGGTCAGGCCTTCCGTCAGCGGATGCACCGGCACGATGCGGCTGACATGAATGAACTCATCGTCGCCGGGTTCCACCAATTCGGTTTCCGGATGATCGATGTTTCTCGGTTTCAAGGAATCCGGCTTGCCGAAGACTAAAAACTCCCGCCCGACCACATACCAGCCCTCCATCCAGGGCTGCGCCTGCCACCAGCGACAGTGCAATAAGGCCGAACCGTCATCGAAGACGCATTCAAACATCGCGCGCGCTCCCCGGCGAAATCGTTTGACGCCGGCTGCCACGATTTTCCCTCGCACAGTCGCGGCCTCCTTCAATTTCAGATCGCGAATTGGGAGGAACTTTCGACGGTCTTCATAACGACGGGGCGGATGGAGCAGCAGATCCTCCACGGTGACAATTTTCAGCCGGGCAAGCAATTTTGCGCGCTCCTCACCCACACCCCAGACCGAAGTAACCGGTGAGCTGAGCAAGGCGGCTGAATTTTCCGGGAGCGACATCCCGCGAACGATACAAACGGGCAAATTTGGCTTCAATGGGAAAGGATAATTTATTGGCAAGCGCATCATTGCGCCCCAGCCGGATTTGCGGAACAATCGGGCGCAAAAACTGATGCTGAACAAACCTTTAACCGCCAAAAATTCAAAGCCTTCCGTGATGATTCTTGGGGTGGGCTCTTTTGCGCACAGCTTGGGTAAGGCCCTGTCCGACACGGGCGCCAGAGTTTCAACTTATTTGACGCGGGATTATGGTCATTTTCCCCCCACCTTGGTGGGCCCGGTCTTTCCGCGGGCCAATTTCCCCAGTCCGGTCCCGCTTATTCGTCACCATAAAATCGACGTCGTCATCCCCCAATCCATTGATTGGGCGCAGCAACCTTGGGCCGCTGATTTAATCGCCTCCGGTGCCGCTGTTTTTTGCCCGGTTGGAGAGGGCATGCGCATTGAACGCGAACGCGATTTTGCCGGCCAGCTATGCGCCGAATTCAAAATTCCGTTCCCGAAATCATTCGTCGCGTCGAATCGACTCGAGGCCGAGAACATTCTGGCGAAGCATCCCCGGCCATTTGTCATCAAAAACCCGCTCTGTTCACCAACGAGCCCCATTCATACCATCTTGTGTGAAACTGTGGCGGACACGCGGGCGTGGCTGCGGCAGGTCAACTACGCTGAGGGAGTGTTTTTGCAAGAGTATCTGGGCCGGGCTGAAGCCGGTCACATCGCGCTTGTGAGCGGCGGCGAAATTTACTCGCTGGTGACCAACCAGGAATACAAATACGCCTTTAACGGAAATCTTGGCATTGTTGCCGGTGCGCCCTTGGGTGGCCTCGTGGAGCGCGACGAAAAGGATAAGTACGGCCTGGCACGCGAACTATTGCATCCGCTGCTCCCTTGGTTCCGCGCCGTGAATTATCACGGCCCCATTCAAGTGACCGCCATCAAAAGCCGTGATCGCTCCCGTCGAGCAAGCCGCGGCGTATGGCAGGTGATCGAATATAACATCCGCATTGGCGTCACTTCCGGTCCCATGATCTTGCGGATGTTAAAAAACCCTGCGGAAATCGTCTGGCGAACCGCGCGGAATGAAAAATTGAATCTGCGATTTAAGGAAAAAGCGAACTTTGGTTGCTCCCTGACCCTGGCGGGCTACGGTTATCCCTACACGCAAGTCCGCGGACCCCAATTGCCCCTGGAAGTCACGGCTCCTTTTGATTGTGACGTCTGGTGGAATGAAGCCGCCCGCAATTCTGACGGCGGCTTGTTCACCACCGGTCACCGGATTGCCGACGTCATCGCCCTGGCCCCAACCATGAAAGCCGCGATGGCAAAGGCTTACGCCAACATTCGAAAAATCCGGGTCGTCGGCAGCTATTACCGCACCGACGTCGGTCAGAGTATGTGGCCTCCCGGAACCGTTTAAAATCAACTTCCCGACGAATTTTTTGCTCAATTTTATGTTGGTTGGTGTTTAAAATGCTTTTTTACTTCAATGGCTTACGATTCAAAACATTTTCCTTTGCGCCCCGCGTGGCTGGAGATTGACCTCGGAAAACTGCGCCGCAACCTGCAGCTCATTCGACAGGAACTGCCCCCCGGGGTGCGACTGCTCGCGGTCGTAAAAGATGAGGCGTACGGCCACGGCGCGCTAGAGGTGGCACACGTTGCCATCGAGGAGGGCGCCTGGGGTTTTGGCCTGAGCACGCTGGAGGAGGCGATGACCCTCCGTGATGGCGGCATCAAGGCGCCGCTGCTTTTGTTGGGCGAGCGCCAGGAGGCTGAGCTCGAATGGTGTGTCGCCCATGACCTTACCGTTTGCGTCAACGAGCCCCATAACGTTCGCGCCCTGGCGCGCATCGCGGCCAGCCACGGGAAGCAGGTGCCCGTTCATGTCAAGATTCACACCGGTATGAGCCGCTATGGCGTCCGCTGGGATGAAGCCCTGCCGTTGATCGCGCAGGTGGCCGCGGAAAAATCCCTGTTGCTCGAAGGTGTCATGACTCATTTCTCTCAGTCGGACGAAACGGATAAGACTTTCGCCAATCTCCAGTTCTCGCGGTTTAAAGAGGTGCTCGATGGCATGCGCGCGCAAAACCTTTCCGCTAAGCTGCGCCATGTTTGCAATAGTGGCGGCTTTCTCGATCTCCCGCAAACCCACCTCGACATGGTTCGCACCGGCATCCTCATGTACGGTATTTTCCCCTCCCAGGTTTGCCGCAAAATTGAAGGCATCCAGCCCGTGATGTCCGTGAAGGCCAAAATCGCCGCCATCCAAAAACTGAAACCCGGCGAAGTTGTCGGCTACGGCATGCGCTACACAGCGGCCTCCGATCGGAGGATTGCTATTATTCCCATTGGCTACGGTGACGGTTTCCCTCGTGCGCGCAATGAAGGCGGCGTCTTGATTCATGGCCGAATCGCCCCACTCATCGGCGGGATTGCCATGGATGCGCTCATGGTGGACATAACGGACATCCCCCAGGCCCATATGTGGGACGAGGTCGTCATCATGGGCCGACAGGGAGACAGGGAAATCACCGCGCGTGACATCGCCAAACTCAAAAACTCCGTTACGTATGATGTGCTCACCAGTTGGCGGCTGCGGATGCGTCGGAAAAGCGTTGACTCAACTAAAAAAACACTAAAAAGACCTAACTGAGAAACACTGATTTTTTCTTGCCCGTCGGTTCCTTGAGGAAGATGCCGCTGCAACCTTGCCGCGCCGATTCAATGAGGAGATCGGCTAGTTTTAATCCCGCTAAATCGGGTCGCAACCCCTCCGTGCGAATGTTGGAGACGCAAGTGCGGTCGGCATCGGTTTTCTCCATACTTGGGTGGCATGTGAAATAAGCACCCAAGCTGTCGGGTGATCCCAAGCCGGGCCGCTCCCCAAGGAGCATCAATGTGTGTCTTGCTTGTAAGTGGACGCCGACCTGATCCTGCAATTTTACACGCGCAAAGGGGACAATTAAAATGGGGCAAATGGTCCATCGGGCCTTAGTCAGGAGTGCTAGCAAAGCCGCGAGGGTGGGGACGATTTGCCGCTCCGCTGCCAGCGCAGAAAGTCCGTCGGAAACCAGCACTGCCAGATCCCGGCCGCCCCAGGTTGGGGTCTTTCCATTTAGAAAAGCTTCTGAGCCGGCCGATAGGCGACGGCCCAGATCCGGTCTTTGCAAAAACTCTGATCGTGTTGTGGCAGCTGTCGAAAGCCGCGTGGTTTCAAACCCGTGCTCTTTAATTCGTTTTTCAAGGGCAGCCGCATCGAAGTCCAAGCCGACGGCATCGCGCGCCAGGGCATGCGCCAATCGAAACTCAAGCAACGTCCCGGTTTGCCAGCTCCCGCCGGCCCTTCCGAGTGCAATACGGGCTCGCGTGAATTGTTTCAGTCCCGCCCAAGCGTCCGGATGCGCTGTCGCATGATTGGCTGTGGCTGGGATGGAAGCCGCGTCAAATTTGAGATCGGGCATGCGCAAGGAGCGGGTGGGCTCCCGCGAGAGTTTGGAGTTGGTTCTTGGGACCTGTGATAAGCATTTTTTGCAGCCATTCCTCAAATTCCGGCGCGGGCCTTAGCCCTAGAGCCTGCCGCAGGTATTGGCAGTCGTGAAACGAGGTGGACTGGTAACCCAGCATGATGTCGTCTGCGCCCGGCACTCCCATGATGTAATTGCAGCCGGCAACGCCAAGCAGAGTCAACAGGGTGTCCATGTCGTCCTGGTCCGCCTCGGCATGATTCGTATAACAAACGTCCACGCCCATGGGCAGGCCGAGCAGTTTTCCACAAAAATGGTCTTCGAGCCCCGCCCGGATTATTTGTTTCCCGTCGTACAAATATTCCGGCCCGATGAAGCCGACCACGGTGTTGACCAGCAATGGTGAAAAACGTCGCGCCACCGAGTAAGCGCGGGCTTCGCACGTTTGCTGGTCCAGGCCCAGATTTGCACCCGCAGAAAGCGCCGAACCCTGGCCAGTCTCGAAATACATGACGTTCCGTCCAATCGTCCCGCGTTGCAGCGACTGCGCGGCCTCGTTTGCCTCTGCCAGCAGGGCGAGATTAATCCCAAAGCTCTTATTAGCCCGCTCGGTTCCAGCGATTGATTGAAAAATGAGATCCACCGGTGCGCCCTGGTTCAGCGCCGCTATTTGGGTGGTGACGTGCGCCAGCACGCAGGACTGGGTTGGGATTTCATAGGTCCGGATCAGTTCATCAAGGATTCGCAACAACACCGTAACCGACGCCACGCTTTCTGTGGCGGGATTGATTCCGATTACGGCATCCCCGCAGCCATACAGCAGGCCATCCAGAATCGAAGCGGAAATGCCCCGTGGATCGTCCGTCGGATGATTAGGCTGCAGCCTCACTGACAACCGGCCAGGCAGCCCGATGGTGGACCGGAAGGCCGTGACCACCTGGCACTTTTTCGCGGCCAGAATCAGGTCCTGGTTGCTCATCAATTTTGCTACCGCGGCCGCCATTTCCGGGGTGATTCCCGGTGCCGCTTCGGTCAGTGCGTTTGAGTCGGTTTCATATCTCAGCAGCCAGTCGCGGAATCCGCCAACAGTCAATGAAGACAAGGGAGTGAACGCTTTATAGTCATGTTGGTCCAAAATCAGCCGGGTGACCTCGTCGGTTTCGTATGGAATCAATGGCTCGGTCAGAAATTGCTGCAAGGGTAGCTCCGAGAGGCAAATTTGAGCCGCCACCCGCTCCTCGGCGCTGGCTGCGGCAACTCCGGCTAGTTCATCACCTGAACGTCGCGGGGTCGCTTTGGCCATCAATTCGGCAAACGAATCGAACTGGTGCGAGCGAGCTCCGGTGTTGCAATGCCATCGAGCCATGAACTAAAAAATAAAAATGCTTCCTTAATTTTCGAAATCCCTGATTCGGTGACTTCGGCTTCAATTAAATTAGCATCAGGCGCGCCAGGTTTCCAGCGTCAAGTGATGCAGGGATGGCAGGAAATAAACTGACCAAGCGGCGGTCGCCATGGGAGGGCTCCTTATTTCGGCAGCTTGAAAGCAATGTTTTGCCAGTCGGTCGCAATAGCACGATATGCTCAACTATTCTGAGCTAACAGGATACAAACGAAAAAATTGACCGGTGCCTGCGGCAGGCAGGGTCACGAAATTGGTGCTTCCCATGGTTACGGGAACATTCGTCGTCATCACCCAGACGCTGCTTGGGGATAGTTGCCCAACTGTTTCAAGCACGTAGTTTGACGCCAAGGCAGGCCAAGTTAGCACGACTTCAGTCCCGGCACCAGCGATGTGCAACCAGGGAGAAATTGTGATTAAAGTTGTGTAAGTCTGGTTGTCAAAGCCCACGGTGCCCAGCGCGCCACCGAACCCCGCATCAGGCGTGTCTTGGCGGCTGCTGAAAATGTTGTTGATCCGGTAGGTCTTGCCGTACTGCAAAGTGTTAGCCGGAATGTTGGTGGTCATGGTCGAAGGATCGAGGAAATCAGCATTGTAGGGCTCCGTGCCGGCGTTTTGATCATAAATATCAACGAAAGTGAAGGCTGAGGTCGTGACCGAAGAAGGCACAAAAGAATTCCAGTTCAGCGTGAAATCTTGAGACGGGTCGGCGTGTTGCATCGCAATCCAGCAATTGGTGGTGAAGCCCGCCACGTTGGTGGCATAAAAATCCTGGTCGGGGATGATGACAGAACCCGTGTCGGTAAAAACTGTTCCCGCCCCGAAGTTGGTGCGGTCGACGAAGAAATCATATTCTCCATTGGGGTAATCAGTATCAAAACTGGTCTTGTCCGCATAGTACGGGCTGCCAAAATTGAAATAATTGGTCGCATTTTCATTAAGGTAAATCGGCACTTCGAGATTAGCCGGATCAGTAAAGTATTCGTCAATGTAGTCAGATGAATCGGCGGTGCCATATTGGGCGCCGAAGAAGTAGGCGTTGGGATAATCTGGCGCGGTTGGAATTGTCCCATTGGTCTGCTGATAAACGGTTACCTTAAAAACACTGAAATTGGTGGTTTGTGCACCAAGGGAAATAACCGCCAAAAATGCCACCAAGAGAATAACTTGCTTCAGGATTGATTTCATGAATTATAGCACCAAACTTAATTTTTACATAATATGCCTTAATGACAAGTTACGATTGGGTTAATCCTAATTTTTAAGCGCTGACACCAGCTTCTCCAGCGGTCCTGAACCATAAAAACCCTAATTGGCATGGAAACCGCTGATTTCTTGTGCCGTTTTAGGGCGATCCTGACTCTGAATTATCGGCAAACAACATGTTAATGTTCGACAAATTAATCTCGGGCCTCGCGGTTAATCCGGCTTGTCCCCGCTGCAAGGCGGAGATTCCTGCTGAGGATATCAATGTGGCCAAGGATGTTGCGTATTGCCGGCACTGCAACCTGGCCCTGAGCCTTTCGGCGCTCGCCACAGGCACCATGGCCTATGAGGATGTCGACTTGAGTCGCCCGCCCGAAGGCACTTGGCTCCGGCGCGAGCCCGACGGCTTGGTGTTGGGAGTCAGCAACCGATCTCCTGGCGGGGCTTTTGGTTTACTTTTTTTCTCTCTTTTTTGGAACGGCATTGTCTCCGTTTTCGTATTGCTGGCGTTGTCGGCCACCTTGAACCACCTGGGGATCGCACCCCCTTCGTGGTTGCCGGCTGCCATGTCCAAGTCCGGCAACATGCCTTGGGGATTCATTGTTTTTCTTTGGTGCTTTTTGATCCCCTTCGTCGCCATCGGTTTGCTCGTATTCGGTTGCTTTCTCAATTGCCTGGGAGGTCGGGTGGAAATCCGGCTGCAAAATGGCCATGGCGTTCTCTTCAAGGGCATAGGTCCGGTTGGTTTCCGCAAACGTTTCGAGGCCGCCGAAGTTCGAGATGTTCGCATGGAGGATCGTCGCTGGCGGGATGGTGATGGGGATCCCCGCCATAGCATTCACATTACGATCGAAACCGCCACAGAATCCTTTCAATTCGGTTCAATGCTCAATGATCAACGGCGTCGGTTTGTGGTTGGTGCGCTGAGGAAAGAATTGGTGCGGCACTAGGCTGGTTCGGCTTCACCAGCCATTCCTCAATGGAGATGCTCGAGGATTTTCTCCTTAACCAGTGGGTACTGTTTCCAAGGTAGAAAATGGTTCATCCCGGGTATCCGGATGATTTCCAACGGTCGGGCATTTGTCATCATGCGCTCTGCAAAGTCGGCGTTTTCCGGGGGCACAAGGTTATCCGCCAGGCCCTGCACCACCGTGACCCGCTGATGAATTTTCGGCCAAAGCGGCATCATCTCGGTCAGGCCGCCCTTGAGCGGGCGGATCTCACGATTGGCCATAAGAAGATCGGCCGGCACCAGCCAGCGAAAAATCCACCATTCCGCCGCATATTGGTACCACTTGGTGTGTTCCTGCCCTGGATCAATCGAGCCCGCCAGGATAATCAAATCGGTGACTTTATCCGGGTAATCCATCGCCAGCCGGCAAACCACCGGTCCCCCGAAAGAATGTCCGACCAGCAGCAAGCGTTGTCCCGGCGCAGCCCGGTCAAGCAGCGGCGCGATGTCTTTGCATTGCTGCTCCAGCGAACGCTCCGCGTTGCCCGCGCCAGAACCGCCGAAACCGGGCCGGTCCACGGCGATCAATTGTGCGCGTGAGCTGAGATCCGGGTCGCTCAAGTATTGCGCCCAAGCCTTCCAATCTCCGGGCGAACCGTGGATAAATAAAACCGTTGGAACGGGTCCGTTTGTGCCCGCCTCCACGAAGTGCATGGTGCGACCATCAATGGTGTAATCCTGAAAAGCCGAGGGGTTCTCACGTCGAACGGTCTCCGCCTGTGCGCCCAGTGTTGTTTCAATATTGCGGATTTCCTTCGGCATAAAAAGTTTGCATCCGCCCAGTGCCTCACAAAGCACAATCAATCCTATGAGCAGAATAACTCCTCGGAGCCAGAATGTTTGTTTCTTCACGGTCTTTGGGGCCATTGTCCTTCGGAACATGGGTGCAAGATTCAGTATCTCAATTCGCGGGGCAAATTATTATGGCAGCAATTTTGTCCGTCCGGATCAGGACCGGCGTCGCAAAGCGGTGCAGGTGTTGGGTCCATGAATGCCCTAAATCAAAAGTCTGACTGCCGGAGTAGGAAAGAGCCGGCTGGAAATAGCGAAGTTTATTCGAACCCCTTTTGTGATTGTTTCACTGCCAATCACGCCTTCAGTTTTCTCAAGGCGACGCTAAGCGAAAGAACTGGCTGAAATTGGTTCCCGGCAGGGTCATCAGGAAAAGTCCGCCTTGATTGGTGGCTATGCCCGCTACCGGCAGCCAGATCGGCGAAGCCAGATTGGTGGCGCTGAATAACCCAAAATTGCCTGCGGATGATGGCCAGCTAAGGTTTAAGGTATTTGTATTCCCGTTTGCGGCAACTGCGAGAGCGGGTGGACTATCAAAGATCACCGGTGCCTGTCCGGCCATTATGGATTTAAGTCCCGTAATGCTCGCGACATTGTTTGACAGATCTCGCTCCTGATAAATGCTCCAGTTCGGCGGCAGGTTAAAAATTGCACTTGAGTTCGGATTCCAGACGATGTACCCGGCTGGATAACCCAACCTCTGCAAACCTGCGGACCAGGTTCCGTTTGAATCAACCGCATGGGATGTCATCTGTGCGCCCAGCAGCCAGTTGACCGTGTTGCTGTAAGCGATGCCTCCTGGAGCTGGCGTTTCGCTGGGCGGGTTAATGCTCAACGGCACCTGAAATGTATGGTTTACGTTGGTCAATTCCCAGGCGTACCAGTTCCAGTTTTGGATGTTTTGCCACCACCAAAAAAGGTAACAACGCGCGACAATCCCCTGGTTTTGTGAGTCGTTAATGCCGATGTTCGGCGCCCCTTCGGTACACCAAACCGGCAACGAATTCCATGGCGGATAGCGCGACAACAAATCCCGAAATCCGGCCACCTCGCCGAGGCTGTCTTCGGGCACTGACGTCGGATAATCGTGAAAAGTCATTATGTCCGGGGCGGGGCCTCCCGCTTGGATAAACTGTTCCAGCCATGACAAACCGCCCAGCGTGATGTTGGGGCCAAGTATCTTGGCGGAGGGATCAACATTCGTGACCACCGTTCGCGCAATTTGAGCCATCATCACCATGTTTGAAATCGCGCCGCTGTAGAAACCCTTATAATCAGTCTCATTCCAAATCTCATAATATTGGATGAATCCTTTGTAACGGATCGCCACCGATTGGACGAAATTGCTCCAGTCATTCATATCCCGCGGCTCGGAACTGCTCCCGTTGGTGATCCCCTGACCGTCGGTGGCGTTCGTATTCAACGCCGCCCACAATGGTGTGCTGCCGAAGGTGAAAAGCACCTTGCAGTTCGGATTGTTAGTATAGACCACATTGGTGCAGGCATCGAAGTGCGACCAGGTAAACGCATTAGTGTTCGTTTCGATCTCGCTCCATTTAAGGCCGACGTCCCAGAAGCGCACGATGCCCTGTTGCAAGGGCGGCCAGTTTGTTTTAGCGGTCAGCATGTTGACGTGCATTCCAAAAAAAGTGGCGGGCACGCTCGAAGTGGTATTTGCGGGCAGGGCATACAGGTAGTTGGAAGTGACATCCACTAGGCTGGCCTCGTTAATCCAGTTGGTTCCATTGCTTAGAAATACCACGGCGAACTGCGCGTTCGTTCCACCCTGAAATCCTCCGCTAATTGTGACCTGCTGCCAGTTCGTGCTCACGCTCACCACACTGCTGGCGCCGGCTTGGAAACTATTGTCGGCATCGCGCAGGGCAAATTGCACCAGTGAATTGCCGGCTGAGCGCAGCCACAGGTTTGCCTGATAAACGTCCCCGGCATTGAACTTGAAAGGTTGGTAAAATAAGGCGCTGTTGGTGGCAGTCAATCCATTGACGATAACCTTTTGACAATTGCTGCCACTATGGACATTTACCGTCTCCTCCGAACAGAGCAGGTTCACGCCAAAATAGGCGTCATCAGTCCAGTTTGTGGCAATCTGGCTGGAGCCCACCTTCACATAAGGAGCCTCCAGATTGGTGTTCAGCAAAATCTCTGTTTGGGCCTGAAGCTGAAGCCAGCCACAACCTACCCATAAAAAAAATATTGGGAATAATGCGATGCTTTTCATGAGGTAACGGTTCGTATCCAGACCGCGATAGGAAAATGGAGCCTTCGCTGAATCTCAAGGCACGGCCAGCCCGAGAAATCTTGCTGTCCGCACGCCCGGTTTGCTGAAAGCGAAGTCTTTTTTTGACTGCGAATTTTGTGTCCAGCTTCACCCGCTTTACAATGGCCACCTTAAGCATCGCATTAAATCGCTTAAATGCCAATTGCGAAACTCCCGATCTTGGCTAAGAGCTGTTGGGTTTTGGCATTTCACATGCTTCATTAAGTGCGAAATTGTTGGATTGCAATCATTGATGATCCTGAAATCTGAACAGACTATTAATCAAAATGAAAACTAAAAACATGAGAGACAAATTAAGCCTAGCGATTGCGGCATTGGCAGTTATGGGCCTGCTATCACTGGCGTTGCCAGCCGCTATTGCGCAACAAAGTACTCCACCACCCGCGGCCGGTTCGGCCCCCCATTTTGAACGGCATCCCGAAATCCGCCGCGCCATTCGTGCCTTAGAAGCGGCCAAACACGATTTGCAGGCGGCCGATCATGACTTTGGTGGTCACCGGGTGGATGCCCTCAATGCCTGCGATAATGCCATTGCTCAATTGAAGCTGGCCCTCCAATACGACAAAAACTAACTTTCGAAATTGCCTGTGCCCGACTGGGATAGACCATTCCGGTCGGGTCTTTTTTTGCCGGTTGAAATCATGAAAAAGCTTGCACCGGTTCTGGCACGATTTGTTTTTTCATTGATTGGGTTGGGCTTTTTCCCGGGTCTTTCCGCGAGGGCTCAAGTCCCCGCGGAGTTCACGAATTTATATCAGGTAATGGAAGCTGACCTGACTAATTTTGAGGCAACGCTGGACGCTGGTTGGAATGGAACCAAGACCAACTGCCAGTTTGCTAGCGTGCTCCTTCCCGCAACCGATGGTGGGGAGGGGGCCGCGGCAACCAATCCAAACTATCTTAAAAACGCCGTCCTACCGTTTCTGGCCGGCCTGACCAACCTGGGCATCAGGACGGTAAAATTCTCGATCGATTTCCCGACCCTTTACCAGCCGTATTACAATTCCAGCAGCGGCCTGAACAATCCGGCGGGCTACACCAACATGCTGGATTTCTTTACCAACTTGGTCGGTGTGCTGCGGCAACAAGGGTTGAAGATCATCATCCCCACCCAAAATGTTTTTCCCATCGAGCAGCCTGCCATCAGTAATTATTACAGCTCCCTGACCTTCGCCCAATACACCAACGGCCGCAGTGAGATGATTCAACTTATCGCCGGCGTTTTAAAGCCCGATTACTTGATGATGCAGTCTGAACCCATCACCGAGGTGGATAATCTAGCAGGAGGCAACCCCGCTTTGGCCAACGATCTTAATGACCCGGTGACGGACACCAACATGCTGATGGGGTTTCTCAACGATTTGCAAAAAGCCGGTCTGCGCAACACCAACGTGCTGATTGGCGCTGGCATGGGCACCTGGCAACCTGACTTTGACACCTACGTGACCAATTTCGTCAATCTGCCGATCGATATCCTTGATGTGCATGTCTATCCCATCAACACCACCACTAACAGCGATGTCGTGCAGGACTTCCTGGGGCGAATTCTGACCATGGCCGATGCCGCGCACTCCCATGGGATGAAAGTGGGGATGGGCGAGTGCTGGCTCCAAAAGGAATATAATGATGAACTGGCCAATCCGCCCAGCCAGTTGGTATTTCAAGGACGAAATACCTACAGTTTCTGGTCCCCGCTGGACGAGGAATTTCTACTCTGCATGGTCAAGGTGGGTTACTACAAGCAGTTTGAATTCATTGACCCCTTTTGGACCGATTATTATTTCGCCTACCTTGATTACACGAATGAACAAACGGCCATTTCCGGCCTGTCCCCCAATACGGCGGCAGGTGTATTAAACTCGAACGAAAATGCCGCTGTTTACATGGCGCTGGGTGTCGGCGCCGTTACCAATACGGGCCTGGCTTTTCAGGAATATAGCCAAGCGAATCCTCCCTTATTGAGACTAACTCAGCCAAATCAGGGCATTTTGGATCTCACTTGGACTCCCGTGGCTGACCATTATGTGGTGGAGCAGTCCTACAACCTGAGAGCCCCAATCTGGACGTCATTAACAGTTCCATCGCGCACTTTGGGTGCAGATTATTCTGCAACCGTTGAGACCACGAACAATGTCGAATATTTCCGGTTACGCTTGCCCTGAAACGCCAGCGGCTTGGCCGGTTCAGGGCTTCAGCTGACTTTCCCATTCTTTCACCAGTTCAAAGGATGCGGCGCGCGTGGCTCGACTGTTCGGTCCAATGAACACCTGGAACTTGCCCGGCTCTGTATCCGCCGTCATGTCATCGCGAAGGAAGCTGAGTTCTTTTTCCCCGATCAAGAAGGCCACCCCCCGGCTTTCGCCAGACTTGGGTTGGATTTTTCGAAAACCTTTCAGTTCGCGCACGGGTCGCGTCACGCTGCCAACGAGTTGACACAGGTATATTTCTTGTAGTTATTAAGCAGACCTTTGTCCCCAACCATGATTCACCACAGCAATGGCGTAAAAAAGAATACTCGTCGTTACTTCTTTCGGTACCGCCGCCGGCATCAGGTAATTCATGCCGCCGGGGCGTTCCACTTTGGCGCTGGCTTTGTCAATTTGAGGTTGAAGTTGGTCAGCCAACTTGGCTGCCAGAGTCAAACCGGTTCTGGGGTCGGAAGTGATCAATGATGGAAGTATGATGTTCATAAATCATTAAATATGTTTATCGGGATGGTTGCGGTTGATGATTGCGTCGAATGCGGGCGAGGAACGCCGAAATCCCAACCATCCACTTGGCGGAAATACCAAGTCGATTGCGTTGTTTCAGTGAGGCGCCGTGCGATTTCAGTTGCTCCACAACGCTTGCTCGGCCGAACATCGCGGCGAACATGAGCGGAGTCATTCCGCCGCCGTTGTCCGCATCAATATCCGCGCCATGAGCCAGGAGCAGTGCGACAATTTCCTCGTAACCTTTAAAGGCCACCCCGCCAAGTGGGGTTTGGCCGCGACTGTTGCGGCGATCGACGTCCGCGTCATGTTCCAACAGCATTCGGGCAGTTTCCACATTGCCGTTGTAAGTGGCCAGCATCAGCAGTGAATTGCCTTTGATGTCAGCCAGGTTCACCGGCAGTCCATGCCTCAGCATCGAAGCCAGCGATTCGGTATCACCCTGTCGGGCAAAATCGACCGCCATTTGCTGTAACTCGGCGTAGCGCTTTTGTTCGGCTTCGTTAATGATTGTTTGCATGTGCTTTTGTCGGGCAACGAGTTCACGTCACCCTGCTTGTTGAATGGCTACTTTTTTCCTGTTGCGCGGTTCTTCACACCGAGCGCCTTCGAAACGCCAGCCGCATAAGCCGGATCGGCGTTGTGGAAGTGAACCAACTGGCGTTGCACAATTTCCTCTGGCACACCGGCCATCGCGGCAGCAACGTTCTTGAAC
>Ga0182016_10000499_pt1 | contig 48857 bp, 39 predicted proteins | sample 712S2MmetaG_FD_120491 | JGI IMG/M metagenome (GOLD analysis project Ga0182016, IMG submission 120491) | Permafrost microbial communities from Stordalen Mire, Sweden - 712S2M metaG | ecosystem: Environmental > Terrestrial > Soil > Wetlands > Permafrost | place: Sweden: Stordalen | collected...
CTTGGAACCTCATTCACTATGCTCCCGTTGGCCCTTCGGCGTCAATCGATTTCAGTTCCGTTACGAACTTTTTCCTCAGGATTTATTTGGCTTGCTTTCAAACGCTTAGCAACAATATTCGTGGAGGCCGTGTGGATAAAACGAAGCTCTGCTGTCCTGTTTTGGCGGAATGAGCAACCGCTCCCTCACGGTCGCGGCTCGGTTTCGCGCGCTTCCGAGCCGCGACCGTGAGGAAGTGGTGGTTTTGAAATCGACTAAGCGAGACCTATGGCGCAGGCTCCAACCGTAGGATCATTCCCGTGTCGGTAGCGATCCACATATGGGTGGAATCGATGGCTGCCAGCATCACACGATTGGCGCTGGCGCGGTAATCGACGTCGGCTTCGTTCCAGCCGGTATAATCGCGGCTGCTCAGCACCTGGACCTTTCCGGGAACCACGCCGCGCAATTGGCCGCCGTTCACGATCCCAGCCAGATACACGGTTTGGTCCGGCGCGATCCAGATATCGGTCACGGAGAATTTCTTGTCGCGATAAAGCGAGGTGCTCCTGGCGGTCGTCCAATCGATCTGATACACCTCGCTGGGGTATTGAAATCCAGCCGAATGCAGCACCAGGGCGAGGCCCATGCCGCGCGGGCTCAACAGGACGCGTTCGGTTTCGCCAAAAAGAGAAGCCGAGCTGGATTTCCAGGTCTTGCCGCCATCGTTGGTGACAAGCGTGTAGCTCAGATGGGGAGTATCGTGAGTGTCGAGAGCGGCTTCAGGATCCATCCAATCCGGCTCGTCCTGCAGCCAGCGGCGCGGCGGAATGTTCCAACCGGTCACCAGGCCCATGCGCGGCGTGGGAAAGACGATCGTATTATAGGCGCTGTACTGGGGTTCGCCCGGCTGTTCGGCGGCTGCCGGAACCGCGGTCCAGTGCTGGCCGCCATCGTGAGTCGCCAGCATCGTCTTCTTCGTGCCCACGGCCCATCCGTTGTTCTCGTCGACAAAACAAACCCGCAGGATCTGAGCCGGCACTTTGGGAAGCCGCGTCCAACCGTGACCCGCTTCCCGCGTCACCCACAGACCTTTGGCGGTGACCAGCCAACCGGTGTTTTCGTTCAGGAAAAACAGGGAAACCGGCGTTTCCACCAGCGCGGTGCGCACCCAGTGCGCTCCGCCGTCGGAAGTGACCAGCGCCACCGGCTTTTGGTTCCGCTCGGTGAGAACATAGCCCACCGCTACGCCGCGCTCGGCGGACGCAAATTTCAAGTCCACCAGCACCAGCGAGGACTTTTCCTCGTCGTAGAAATACTGCATACGCCAGCGCTGCGCGGTCGCGGGGCCGGCGGAAAGAATCAACCCGGCGGCCAGAGCGGCAGAAGCAAACCGATGGCGGATCGCGGCAATCAGCTTTTCATCTCCACCGGTCCCGCCGACAGAACCAGTTCCACGTGATTAGCCGCCTCCAGCGCGGCGCGGGACATGCGCGCCAGAACCAGCACGCAGCCGATTTGCTCGCCCACCGTGGTCAGGACCTCCATTTCGCTGCCGGTGTGCTGATGCGGCAGGCGGTGCTGGACGTTGATTACGCCCACCACGCGGTTGCGCGCGATCACCGGCGCCGAAAGGAAAGCCTCGAAACTGTCCTCCGGCAGGTCGCTGAAGCTCTTGAAGCGGACATCCTTATATGCTTCGCGAGAGATGGCCAGCAGGCGGCGTTCTCGCGCCACCCAGCCGGTCAGGCCTTCCGCGAGGCGGAGCCTGATCTTGCCGATAGTCGACGGGTGCGGCGTATTGGAGGCGCACAACACCATTTCTTCGCCGTCGAGCAGATACACCAGGCAGGAATCGCACTGGGTGAATTCGACCACCAGAGACACGACGCCCTGCAGCACCTCCCGAAGGCTCATGTCGCGAACCATGAAGCGGCTGATCTTCTGAAACAAGCGCAGTTGCTGCTCAGTGCGCTCCAGGCGAAGTTCCAAATCCCTGGTCTTCGGCACCACTATATTATAATCGCGGGGCGGCGCTTCCGCCTGCCAATGCAGCCATTCAGCGTTTTTCCAGCAGCAGGTCGAGCTTGGCTTCCAGGGTTTCCAGCCGGGTGAGGACCTGCTTGTGGCGGATGTCTTCGTCGGCCGGAATTTTCCGCTGGATGAAGAAAGTTCCGCCAGGCTCCAGCACGCAGCGCTCGACTTCGTGGAGGCCGTCGAATCCCTGCCGGTGCAGCACCGTCAACAACTCGGCGCGGCTCAGCAGTTCTTTGGCGAGCGCCTTTTTGATCATGTGGCCGTTATCGACCAGCGTGGTGGGTTTGCCTTCCAGGAACTGGTCCAGCCGGCGATGGCGAAACAGAAACCGCACCACCAGGTAATTCAACGCCAGCAGGGTGAAAGCGCCGATCAGGCCGCCGCTGAGAGAGTTGTCGTTGCCGATGATGGCGTTCTGCACGGTGTTCGAGAGCGAGAGCAGCACCACCAGGTCGAAGGGGTTCAACTGCGCCAGTTCGCGCTTGCCGAAGACGCGCAGCACGATCACCAGGAACACGTAGACCAGCATGGGCCGGAGCATCTTCTCGATCACCGGCGCACCCAGCACGAAGATGTCGTGCCACATCGTTTTTGTCATCGCCCATTCGGGCATCCGTCGGTCCTCCCTCTGGCAGGGTATCGCGAGTGCGCCGGAATCTGATAAAACATAGAGAAGAACTCCTGTTTTTGGGCGCTGTGGAAAGCCTGTGCACGGCGGTGGAAGCCGGTGTGGAACCGGCGGTGTTTGAACGATTCAGGCGTCCACAGAAAAAATGCGCTCGCGGCACTTTATTCGCTTGAGGGGAACTCTCCCGGAGTTACCCTGTATCGATTGCACCATGACTGCTGTTAACCCGCTCGAAAAAGGCTTACCCGCGAATCTGGATGCCGAACGCTTCGTACTGGGGTCGATCCTGCTCGACGACGCCATGTACGTGCAGGCCGCCGGCGCGCTCGAAGCCGACGACTTCACCCTGGAGAAGCATCGCCGCATCTTCCGGCGGATGGGCGAGCTGCAGGAGCGCGGCGAGAAGATCGACCGCATCACCATCGCCAACGAGCTGATGAAGTTCAACGAGCTGGAGGCCTGCGACGGGCTCACCTACCTGGTTTCGCTCGACGACGGCCTGCCGCACATCCCCAATCTGGACAGCTACATCCGCATCGTCAAAGATAAAGCCATTCTGCGGCGCATCATCACCGCTTCGCAAAGCATGATGAACCGCTGTCTGCTGGGCGAGGAAGAACCGGACGAGATTCTGGCCGGCGCCGAAGAAACCCTGCTCCGGCTGGGCGAGACGCGGGTGAGGAACGGCCTGGAGAACCCGCAGCAGATTCTGGAGGACTACGACGGCGGCATCAACGCCTTTCTCGATCCCTCCAAGCGGGTCAAGGGCATTAGCACCGGCTTTGCCAAGTATGACGAATACACCGGGGGCATGCACGGAGGCGAGCTGTTTATCCTGGCCGGGCGCCCGTCGATGGGCAAAACCGCCCTGGCGCTCAACATCGCTCAGCACGTGGCACTCAAGCTGAAACAGACGGTGGCGGTTTTTTCGCTGGAAATGTCCAAGGAGTCGCTGCTCACCCGTATGCTCTGCGCTACGGCGCGGGTGGACAGCCAGCGTTTCCGCGCCGGCTACCTGACGCAGGAGGAGCGGCGTAAGCTGAACCACGCGCTGCACGAGCTGGTGGAAGCGCCGCTTTATATCGACGACACGGCCGGCATCCACCTGATGGACATGCACGCCAAGCTGCGGCGGCTGAAGGCCGAGCGAGGCCACATCGGCCTGGTGGTGGTGGACTATCTGCAGTTGATGAGCGGGCGCGGCCGCTTTGAGAACCGCAACCAGGAAGTCAGCGCGCTGTCGCGCGGCATGAAACTGCTGGCCAAGGAACTGAACGTGCCCTTGCTGGTGCTGAGCCAGTTGAGCCGCGCGGTGGAATCCCGCCAGGGCGATCACCGGCCGCAGTTGAGCGACCTGCGCGAATCGGGTTCGATCGAGCAGGATGCCGACGTGGTGGGGTTCATCTTTCGCGAGGAAGTTTACCAGCGTGAGCGTGAGGACCTGCGCGGGCTGGCCGAGTTGATCGTGGCCAAACAGCGCAACGGCCCGATCGGCACCGTCAACCTGGTCTTTCTCCACGCCCAGACCAAATTCGAAAACCGCGCCGAAGATACCGGCGAGTTGCCGGAAGAGTAGCGGAGGGCAGACATTGGCTCACTGCGCCGCCATCTTTTTCTGGATCAGCAGCGCCTGCGCATTCAAATTATTCAACTGGCGCAGATCCTCCTCGGCCATGGCGATGGAATCCTGGATGCGCGCCAGGTCGGCGCTGCCGGCGGCGGGAGCGTCGGTCCGTTGCGTCTGCATCATGCCTGCCATCGACCGGTATTGCTCGGTGATCTGCCGGTAGCGCCGCAAAATTCCGTTCAGGTAAACCTCGCGCCGCTTGTGAATACTCTGCAGTTCGGCGGCGAGTTGCTGGATCTCGGTTAACTTGTGTGCGTCGGTGCCGCTCTGGTCGCGCAGCCTCTGATAGGCGATCTCCACCTGCGATACCCGGTCGCGGTTGCTCTTGAGCTCCTTTTCGAGCGCATTCACCGTATTGTTGACGGCCGACAAATCCTCCTTCAGATCGGCTTCCGATGCCGCCAGCCGTTTGTTGTCCACGGTGAGATCGCGGACCTGCGCTTCGGCCTCATCCGCGCGCAGTTGCAGGCGCGCCACGGAAGCATTGGCGTCCGCAAGGCTGATCTTTAGCAGTTGGATGGCGATGGCGTCTTCCGGATTGGCCGCCGGCTTGGAGGTTCCCGGGGCGCCGGGGCTTGCCGCCGCGGGCTGGGCAGGTACGGCGGCCGGCACGGCGGTGGCATGAGTGAGATCGGCCACCCGCTGCCGCAACTGCGCGTTCTCCAGCGCCGATTGTGCCAGGCGCGCAGCCTGCTGCCGGCTTACGCGCACCTGCCATATCACCACTGCCGCCGCGGCGGCCAACAGCACCACGATCGCGAGACTCCAGCGTTTCACTGCCACCGTATTATCTCTCTTTCATCACGAAGCGTGTGCGATAGGTCAGGCTGCACTTGCCGCCCGTATCCAGTTGCACCTGCACGATCTTGGGCGAGCGCTCCGGCAGAGCCACCGCCACGCTGTAGGAAGACGCAATCAAAGCCAGTGCGCGCTGGATGGCGCCCGAGATTTCTTCGCTCGACCGGCAGAAAACAGCGCTGCCGCCGGTGACCTCCGCCAACTGTTTCAGACCGTTCTGATAGGACTCGCCCAGCCGGTCGCTACGATAGCGAAGGTGCACCACGAACAGCGGCGCCTGGCGCTCCGCCATTACGGCCGCCACTTTGGAGATCTTAGCCTGGATCAAGGCCTCCGGAAAGCGGCGGCTCAGGTCGTGCGTGTCGCTCGAATTGATGACCGGGTTGGTGAAATCCTCGCGGTAGTTTTCCACGTCGCTGTCGGTCAGGTAAAGCACGGCCACGCGCACGCCGCTCTTGGCCAGAATCGAGTCGGCCAGCCTGGTCGCGGTTGCGACGGTATCGAGCAGTCCGGCTTTGCCGCTGACCGGCAGGTCGCGGACCGCCGCCGCCGCCGGCGTCCGGTCGGCGCCCGGATCGACCAACACCTTGAGACCGTCCTGCGCGCGCATCACGGCGACGGCCATCCGCGGCGGCAACTTCTCGATCTCCGAGGCCAAGGCTTCCTTGGCGGGCTCCGCCAGGGAAAGATCGCCCGCCAGATCAAGCACCACGATGAGCATCAGATTATCGGCCGGCCCTTTCACGTCCACCACGCGCGACGCCGTTCCATCCACCGTGGCGCCCAGGTCCTTGGCCGAGAGCGGCGGGTCTTGGTTCGCGTCCGTCCATGCCGGTACTTTAAGGATTTGGCCCGCGGGGGACGTTGCCGCGGGCAGGGAACAGCAGAGCGCCAACAGCAGAAGGATGGAGATTGCGGGGCCGGCCTGCCGTCCGGCGCGAGCGTTGCCGAACCACACGGGCCGGCGAGGGGGCCGGCCCCACAATTTGTACGTCAAAAACTCAACCTCAGCCCCAACTGAATCACGCGCCCGCCGCGCGAGCCGGTGATATGCCCGGCATCGAGATTGGGCGTGGTGGTGGATCCGATCACGTTATCCGGATCGTTCCAATTGGCGTGGTTCATGAAATCGAAGGCCGTCGCGTTGAACTCCAGCGTGCGGTCCGCGGCCAGCGGGAATCGCTTGTTCAGGGACATATCCCAATTCTGAGTACCGGGATTGAGGAGGCCCGACAACGTCCGCGACACATCGCCGATGGTGAAATCGGGAGGCTGCGTGAACGCCGCCGGGTTGAACCAGAGCGACGGCCCGGGACTAGCGACGTGCGGGTCCACGCCGGGCACCGCGTCCACGTGCAGGGCCTGCACTACCCCGCCCGTGTTATTGAACAGGGGCGTGAGGTACATCGGATCGCCGCTGGCCACCACGCCCATCCCGCTCACCGACCAGCCGTCGATCGCGTAACGCCGCCAATCCGGAAAACGCAAAAACGGCTTGTTCGGCCCGATCGGCAATTCGTAGGTATAGCTCAGTTCGAGGCGCTCGGGCCGATTGCCCGCGGTCACCGACCATTCGTTGTTCCGGTTGAAGAAGTCCTGCGTTCCGTAGGGTCCGGAGTAGTCGTCGAGCTGCTTGTTGAATTCGAAATAGGCGTTGAGGGACAACCCGCTGGACGAGCGCTTCTCTACGCGGACATAGCCGGCGTCCCGCTGGTACCGCCCCACCGGATACTCGCCATACACATTGAAACCCTGGTACTGCGGATAGGGCCGCAGCGATTGGTTGAATGCCAGGTCGTTCAAGTCGTCGCCATACTTCAGATCGTCCAGCGGAATGGCATTGGGATTGGCGGCGCCGTTCCCGACCAGCAGATTCTTGCCGCCCTGATAGTAGAACCCCGCAGTCACGATGGCGGATGCCGGCAATTCCCGTTCTATGGAGAGCGAAGCCGACTGATACGTAGGCACCCGGTGCGACATGTCGATCAGGTCGGCGATGGTGTTGTTGGCCGCATCCCCTGCAAGATCGGGCGTGGGCGTGGCGGCCGGCGGTACGCCGTTGGCCAATAGGAAGGCCGGCTGCAACTGTGCGTCCGACGAAAGATAGGTCGGATACGAGTTGAAACCCTGTGTGCCGAACTGCCCCGAATAGATGGGGATGCCCGAATAATTGCGCGAGAAGGAGGTCCGCACCACGGTTTTGGCATCGCCGCGCGGATTCCAGGCGAGGCTCAGGCTGGGCGCGAGGCGCACCAGCGTGGGCTGGAAAGCACGGCCGAAGCCGTCTTGACCGGCGACCACCAGCGCGCCGGGCAAGCCATTGGCCGGATTGATGGCGCTCAGGTCGACGGTCGACTGGCGGTTATATTTTTCGGTGCGCGGCTTGAACAGCTCCGCGGTAAGACCGAAATTGAGGGTGAGGCCCTTCATCGCCTCGTAGCGGTCGCGGAAAGCCAGCGAACCTTCCGAGCGCCGGAAATAAGAAGGCTCGGTGTCGATGGTTACCTCGGCGAAATACGGCATGCCCAGCAGGAAACTGGCGAGTGCGTCGCCCGTATCGACGATTCCCGGCAGGCTCGTCAGCCCTTCATTGAACTGGAGCAGGCCCGCCGGATACTGCGGCCAGAAGCTGTTCACCTGCTGGAGCGCGTACTGCCCCACAACGCGCAACGTATGCTTACCGCGCTTGGCCGATAGGCCGTCGGTCAAGGTGTAGACGTCGCGCGCGTTGCTCGACACCGGATAGGCTTGCCCCATGCTCAGGTAGGGGCCCAATTGGATCTGCGGGAAACCATTGCCCGTAATTCCAGTGAGGCCGATCCGCGCGGCGTAGTTGGTTTGATCCTGCGGGCCACCACCGGCGGAGACGTCGGAGTTCACGTCGAGGGTGATTGTGTTCACTGTGTGGGCGGAGGCGGTGAAGACGTACTCGAGCGAGCCGTGGCGGGTTTGGAAATTGCGGTTGGCGGGACCCGGGTTGGCGGCCGTGGGGAACCATTGGGCCGCGCCCTGCGTGCCGTTGGAAAATGCCAGCTCCACGGTGATGCGATGCCGTGCGCGGACGGATTGATCGACCTTTCCGATCATGCCGTTGGCGGTGTTGGTCTCGGGCGAATCGATGAAGTAGTTGTTGTGAAAGAACGGCCCGATGTCGGTGTTGGGCGCCGGATAGAACTTCAGCGCGTTCAGCGCCACCGGGTCGAGCCTCGACTGCGGGATGACGTTGCCGGGAAACGGGTCGCGCAGATATTGCAGGTTGGTGGTGGAAACCGTCTGCGTCGAATCGTAGCCGGGATTGACGCTGGTGGAGGCCGGATCGTAAATGGGGATCACGTTTCCATCGTCATCCACTACATCCGAATAATCGCCCGTGCGCTGCGCCATGGTGGGGATCGTCTGCAGATAACTGCGCGCGATATCCTCGCGCACACCCTCGTAGGAGAGCGAAAAATACGTGTTGCGGGTTACCGCGAGGTGGGGCAGGATCACGGGCCCGGCCACGTTGAACCCGAACTGGTTGCGGCGCAGCAGCCCTTTGTTGCCGCCGTTTTGGCGGATCTCGTGCGGCACCGCGTCCAGCGCGTCGTTGCGGAAGTTTTCGAAAAGGCGCCCATGCCAGTCGCGCAAGGGGCTGTGGCGGCTAGCCTTAGGCGGGCTGTCGGCGCGCAGACCCAAATTGCGGGTTTGGACCTTGAACTCCTCTATAGCGGTGTTCATCTCGGCGTCCGAGGGAGCTGGAGGGGGCTGCTGTTGGGCGCGCGCGCCCGTCACGGCGCACAAACACACCGCTACTGCGTATTGGCGCAGCGGCATGTGTTTAGTTTATCATCACCCTGCCCCGCGTCTATACTTCATAAAGGGAACCGGGTGCAATGGAATCCTTCCTGAGCGATATCACCGAGATTGTCGGATGACGGTGGCAGGTCTGGCCGCCGGCGTGGTCGCGGCTTTCGGGCTGACGCGTTTGCTCCATGCCCAACTGTTCGGCGTGAAACCATCGGACCCGCTCACGTTTACCGCCGTGCCTCCGATTCTGCTTGTGGTCGCGCTGGCCGCCGCGTGCGCTCCCGCGCTGAGAGCAAGCCGCGTAGACCCGCTAGCGGCTCTGCGCCATGAATAGTAATGTGGAACGCGCCCTCCCTGACGCCGCGGCGTTTATCCGGGCCATGGGGCGGATGGCCGGCCACTCGGGGAAAGGCGCCTCGAGGCCCGAGAATACCCGTGGGCTCTGCCCGGCCGCTACCGATATTGTGTAGATAACGCCGCTCTGTACGAATGGCGCGGTCCGGCCAAAACAGTCGAGGGCGGGGGGAGGATCTATTGGTCGTGAACGGCGGGTTCGGGGCACCGCGCCCGGGCCAAAGTCCGAGATGGGGACAATACGACCAGATGGCCGCCGAAGCGCTGTTGGGGGCCTTTTTCTGGTACGCTCAAATGGTTCGCCGCCCCTCTTCCGATGCGAGTCCTTTCTGAAAGCACGCTCTGTGCCTATGCCCTGTTCTTTTGGCGCAGGCAAGCCGCAAAGCTTGATCCGAACGACCGCGACGCATTGGCAGACATTAGGGTCGGCGGCGATCCCGTCAAGTGGCTTCAGCCTCCTATCGGTACAAGCTGCCTGACGTGAGGAACGATGTCGTCTGCATTGTACAAGTCGAGACCAGGGAGGAACTCGACGGTCTTCTCGTTCACGACTACGTGCCGTGCGATGACTGGATGCGCGCTCGGGACATGGTGCCGAATCCCTACACTAGGAAACTCGGACAGCTTGCGCGCACATTCCTCGATCGAGGGTACTTCGCCACACCTCGGAGCGATCGACAGTATTTGCATTTCTGCACATGGCGCAGGACCGGGTCACTCACCCACGCGATCGGCCCAGAAGATAGGCCCCTCATCGAGGCCGTCGAACTCGCCGGCAAACGCGAGTACGAAATTGTTGACGGTTGGGGCCGCTTGTTGCCACTCGCGGCGCTCTTGTGTGAAGGACTGGCCTTCCGCGCATTCGAGGCCTTCCTAGCGTCCAGCAGCCTGACCAAGCCGTCGTGATCGGCAACTCGCGCCCCTGCCATGGCACTTGGCGTGTCACGCCCGACGCTCTCTTCCGCCCAGGGCACCGCTGGGCAATGGCGTCAATCAGCGGGATGGCGACAATTCGTCCACGTGCGGCGGATACGCGGCAAAGGAGCTGGCTACGGCTTAAGCCGCCCCGATCTGGCCTTCAAGAGGATGGTTCGCTTATAGAGTTCCGCAGCGAGCAATGCGGAGATATACTGTCATGGGGCCATCGGCGTGGGGAATCCAACGGAAGAGCGCGAGGTATTCACTGGGTTCCTGGCCGCGATGCCCCTTTTCGCCGGTTCGCCCGTCACGGACTGGCAACAGCCGGCGCGGGATCCGCCAGATGTTGAAACCGATCTGGGTCACGGCAGGAGGGTGGCCGTCGAGCTTACCTCCTGGCTCGATGAGAGCCAAATAGGACGCGAGAAGAAAATCGAAATGGTCGAGAGATCATTCCGCGACGCCATCCAACCGGAACCCCCTAACGAAACCGAGCATATATTCCTAGTTTGGCTCGCGCCGAAACGGCGGCTGCCGCCCGCTGATCGGGCTGCGTTCCGTTCGGAACCATGCGAAAGCGTGGGCCGCACTGGCTCACCTTCCCTGCGAGGGGTGGCGCGTATTCACCTGACTGGATGGTAGACGCGCTCGTCCAATGCGTAACGGCGAAAACAACGAAATATGCTGCGAAACCGACCGGTGTATCCGAGTTTCATCTGCTGGTGCATTACGACAAAGCATTCATTTACAACTCGCCGGTTCTCGGCATCGGCACCGGCTATACGGAGGCGGTGAAAACGGCAGCGGCAAGAATCGGTGGGGCAGTGGGCGTGTTTGACAGAATCTTCGTTTATGTCCCGGTAGCGGACGGCCCGCAGGCCTTCCAGCTCTACCCATGACTTCTCGGAAGACGGTGGGCCAAGCACTTGCTGTGCGGCGCCCTATTTAGAATCAACGGGCGGAGATACCGACTTTGGGGCAGGCGCCCACAAGCGGATCGGCCAAGGACCAGGGCGAGTGGCTATGGTGGCCGAGCGCCGGGTGTAGGGCAGACCACAAACAACGATGGTCTGCCCCACGGGTGATGGGGAACTAAGGTCCGTGCCACTCCTGGCCAGCCTGGTGGCACAGGTTTTAGCCCGTGATTGTCTACCGCGGTACCGTCAGTTCCACTTCCGTGAATCCTTCGGCCTCGATGCGCTGGCGCAACGAAGAGTAGCGCAGCAGGCGGGCGGCGGAGCGCAACTGGTCGCGCTCGGCGGCGGCCAGCTCGCGGCGGTAACGATCGGCACGGTCGCGGTACGAATAGCCGGAATATGGCGGAGGGTCGGCCGCCAGCAGGCGCATCAGGACATCCCAGAACGAAGTCCTGCGGAACAGGCCATGGTGCGCCGCGGTTTCCCGCGCCAGTTCCACCGTTTGCCTGCCTCCGCGCAGCGCAGCGTGCACGCATTGGGCGGGGGAGAAGGGACGCGCCGGATCGGGATCCGGAAAACCGGCCAGCGCCTGGCGCAAGCTTTCGGCGTCCGGCTCCCAGCCTTGCCAGCGGTAACGCGACGCGCCGGTCACCAGCGTGCCGCGCTGCAGGATGTCGCGGATGCGCGGTTCGTCCTTGCCGGTCACGGCCAGCACTTCTTCCAGCAGGTCGGCGATGGCAAGCTCGCGCGACACCACCGGAGTCAACGAGATCGCCCCCGCCGCCTCGGAGCTGAGCTTCACGCGAATCTTCTGCGGTAACACGTCGGGTGACTTCACGCTAGCATAAGTTGGTGCTTCACACCCACGAGAAAGCCCGCGCCGGTCACCGAAGAAAGGCCGACCAGGCGGTCGGCCGCAGACCAGGAGGTCCGCCCCACCAAGCAAGGTCCAGCCAATGACGGCGGCGGGGAGGGTGCTGGCGGACGAGATCGCCCGTGGCGGCGCGATCCCGTTCCGGCGATTCATGGAGGTGGCGCTGTACCATCCGCAACACGGCTATTACCGGCGGCGCAAGGACCCGTTCGGCATCGGCGGCGATTTCTTCACCGCCGAGCAACTGCAGCCCGTCTTCGGCCTGTTGATGGCCGCGCGCATCCGCCAATTGGCAAACGCCATGGGCAACCCCGCCGATTTCACGGTGGTGGAACTGGGCGCGGGGCGGCGCGAGATGGCGCCGGCGTTCTCCGAATGGCGCTACGTTCCGGTAGATATCGAGGCGGGTGAGTTTCCGCTGCGTTTCCGCGGCGTGGTGTTCGCCAACGAGTTCTTCGACGCCCTGCCCGTAGAGGCCGCCATCGTGCGCCAGGGCAAGTATCTCGAGCGGCGCGTGGGCTTTCATGACGGACGCTTCCAATGGGAAACGGGCGGAGCGGTACCGGCGCCAATCGAACAGTACCTGCTCCGCTACGGCGCCCTGCCCGCCGCCCAGAGCGATGACGACGACGAAGATGCCGAGCGGTATCGGGAACGCACGCTGGTGGAGGCCGGCACCGAAGCTCTGGCGTGGATGGAGCGGATTGCCGGCGCGCTGGAGGAGGGATACCTCTTCGCCATCGACTACGGATACACGCGCGCCGAGACCATCCGCTTTCCCCGGGGCACGCTGATGAGCTACCGCCGTCACGTGGCGCGAGAGGATGTGCTCGAGAACCCGGGCGAGCAGGATATTACCGCGCACGTGAACTTCACCGCTCTCGAAGAACACGGCCGGCAGTGCGGGTTCCACCTGGAAAGCTTGCAGACCCTGACGCGAACCCTGCTCGAAGCCGGCGAGCCCGACCAGTTCGCATCGGTGCTGTCGGCCGCCGACGCGGGGGAAGCCCTGCGACGCAGAATGCAGTTGAAGACGATGCTGGCGGGCATGGGAGAGACGTTTCGCGTGCTGCTGGCGCGGCGGGGAGGGGGGAAAACCGGCTAAAACATTCTTGCCGGAAAATGAAAAAGGCCCCGGAAAACCGGGGCCTCGGAGTGAAACCGTTTGGTCTACCCTTATTCAGGGCGCGCCCAAGCTACTTCTTTTTCTTCGGAGCAGCTTTTTTCTTGGGGGCGGCTTTCTTCGTTGCGCTCTTCATCGATTGATTCTCCCTAACATCAAATTTTGCGATTCAAAAATCGCAATGTGATTCATATATAAGGTTGTTCGGAAAGAAAGTCAAGAGAAAAATAAATTTTCGCGCACGCTCAGCGCCATCTTCCGGAAATGAGCGACGGCGCGAGCGCGAGCGACTGCATTCGGAGCACGCGCACTTGATCGGAATCGCGGATGGAAACCAGCGGAATGAAGCCGCGATCGAGCAACGCTTCGGCCGCGTCCTCGGTCAGCAGCACCTCCGCGCAAGGTTTCAACTCCGGCTCGTCGCCGCTTCGATAGACGTGCGCGGGAAGACCGTCGATGGTGTCGACCATGCCGGGCCGCATGTGCCATCCCCAGCGCGAAAACGCCTCGCCCAATAGATAAGCGCAGGCAAAAGCGGGATGGCCCCAGAGATAACGCTCGTGTTCCGGGGGCGACAGCATCTCTTCGAATGAGAACGACTCGATCTCGTCGGTGTCGGCGCCGTAGGGGAGCCGCAACAAGAACCGCGGCAGGGCCAGACCGAGCCACGCCGCATCGGGCGCGCGGCGCAAACCGTCGAATACGCGTTCCAAGCCGACCACGTCGGGCGCCAGTCCCGCGATCAGCGGAGCGCGCGCGTTGCGGGCCAGGGCGGCGAGCCGCGTCAGGACCGGTTCGTCGGACGGTGCGAAGTTCCACAAGCCGGCGATGGCTCCCCACTCTCCCTCCGCCAGGGCGCGGGTGAAGGCGGCGATTCCTTCCTCGGTGGCGAGCTCTTGCTGAGGCAGATCGAGCACGAAGATTTTCAGTTGCTCTCCGGTCTCCAGTCTCCGGCTCAAGAAGAACAAGCCACGCCACGCCGATTCGAGAGCCTGGAATGCCCGGTCGTGAAGAATGGAACGCATGTGGCCGGCAATGGCGGCGTCGGCCTGCGCCACCAGCTCCGCCTGCCGTGGATCGGGATTGGAAACGACGTAGGGCGCCACCAGCCGCCGCAACATCTCGTCCCAGTCGCTGCGCGCCGGCTTGGGACCAGGGGCGGGAGCCTCTCCCAGCATCATGCTCAGCAGGTCCGCGCCGCTCTTTCCCCGCAGTTCGCCGGGAGGCTCCGCCGCGGGCGCCCGGCTCGGGAAGAATTCCGCGGCGGCGGCGGCGAAGGTCGCCGGATCCACCAGGCGCTTGCGCAGGTTGCGCAGTGCGCGCATGGCCTCGACGTTTTGGAACAGCCGGTCGGGATGAAAATCGTCGATCTCCTCGAAGCGGATGCCGGCAGCCACGCCGCCGGCCGAAACCCGCGCCTCCGGGGAAAGGAAAGCCATCACGATATCGAAATCGTCGCGATCGATACCGACGGCTTTGCGGTGGCGGCCCTCGCCCCCGCTGAAGTTTCCAGCTACCAGAATATGGAACGGCGTTTCCGCGTCGGGATCGGCGATCTTCCGGACTTTTTCCAGGGTGTCGATCTCGACCGATATAAGCGAGTCGGCGCGTGGCATGGCACTTGAAACTGTACCGCACGCTCCGGGCCAAGGGCAACGTCAACGCCCGAAAAAGAGCTGGAGCCGAGGCCCGCTTGTGCTACGCTCAAAGTTTCCAAACCCATGCAAAACGTCGTCATCGTCGGTTCGGGCTGCGCCGGTAACACGGCGGCCATTTACACCGCCCGCGCTAACCTGAGCCCGCTGGTGGTGAGCGGGCACGAGGCCGGCGGGCAACTATCCATGACTACGCTGGTGGAAAACTTCCCGGGTTTTCCCGAAGGCATTGACGGGCCGGTGCTGGTGGAGAACATGAAGAAGCAGGCGCGGCATTTCGGCGCCGAGTACCGGGACGGCGCGGTGCTGGCGGCGGAGCTCGGCCGGCGGCCGTTCCGCCTGAACGTCGAGGGCGAGTGGATCGAAACCCGCACCGTGATTATCGCCTCCGGAGCGACCGCGCGCTGGCTCGGCCTGGAATCGGAACACAAGCTGATCGGCCACGGCGTGAGCTCGTGCGCCACCTGCGACGGATTCTTTTACCGCGGCAAGAAAATCATGGTGATCGGCGGCGGCGATTCGGCCATGGAAGAAGCCAATTTCCTCACCCGCTTCGGCCGTGAAGTGACGCTGGTGCACCGGCGCGGCGAGTTTCGCGCCTCGAAGATCATGCTCGACCGCGCCCAGCGCAACCCGAAAATCAAGTTTCTGACCAACACCGTGGTGGAGGACCTGTACGATCCGTCGCAGCACCTGCTCACCGGCGCGCGTCTGCGCAATACCGTCAGCGGCGCGGTATGGGACCAGGAGGTGGACGGGTTTTTCGTGGCGATCGGCCACGTGCCGAACACCAAGGTATTCCGCGGCCAGATCGACACCGATCCCGACGGGTATATCCTCTCTAAAGGCGGCGCGCGCACCAACATCGCCGGAGTATTTCACGCCGGCGATGTCGAGGACCGGGTGTACCGCCAGGCGATCACCGCCTCGGCAGCCGGTTGCATGGCGGCGATTGCGGCGGAGCGGTATCTGGAAGCGGAGGGACTCTGAGCTATGATCGAACGAATCAGCACACCGGGCGCACCCGCGCCGCGCGGCCCGTATTCGCCAGCCGTCCGGGCGGGCGACTACATCTTTGTATCCGGGCAGGTTCCCCTGGACCCGGTTACCAACCAGACCAGGCTGGGCGACATCGCCGCCGAAACCCGCCAGGTGCTGGAGAATATCCGCCTCAACCTGGAGGGCTGCGGCGCCACCCTCGCCGACGTGGTGAAGACCACCGTGTTTCTGGCCAATGTCCAGGACTTCGCCGCCATGAACGCCGCCTATGCCGAAATCTTCGGCGACGCCAAGCCGGCCCGCACCACCATCGCCGTGGCCGCGCTACCGCTGCCAGGCGCGAAAATCGAAATCGAAGCGATCGCCTACAAACCCAAGTAGGACAGGCCTCCGGGCCTGTCGGGATCGTAGCGAAGGACTGAGTGGCGCGGTACTCCCCTTCAGAACAGGTCCCTGCCGGCTCAAAACGGATCGTCAACGTTGTGCGGCAGCGTCGTCCATCCGGGGGGGGAAGTCGCCTTGGCTCATCGCTGTTTCTTCCTTCTTCGCCGATTCTAACGCCAGCCGCTGAATCCTAATACCTCAGCTTCGCCGCCGCCAGCTTGGGCGACATCAGTTGCACGATTGCCATGGCAAGCACATAGACCGCGCTGCAGATGGCGAACAGCGGCAGATAGCTGTGGGTGACGGCCACGATCTTCCCGGTTGCCAATTGGAACAGCACGCCCCCAACGGCGCCCATCATCCCGCCGATGCCGACGACGCTGGCCACCGCGACGCGGGGGAACATGTCGGAAGCCAGAGTGAAAACGTTGGCCGACCAGCCCTGATGAGCGGCCATGGCCAGCGATACCAGGGCGGTGACCACCCACAGGTTTCCGGCGAACGGCGCGTAGAGAACGGGCACCACGCAAAGGGCGCACACCAGCATGGCCGTCTTGCGCGCCGCATTGTGGCTCCAGCCTCGCCGGATCATGACGGAAGAAAGCCATCCGCCGGCGACGCCGCCGATCATGGACGCGGCGTAGGCGACAATCACAGGCAGACGATTCTGCATGATGTCGAGGTGGAAAGTCTCCTGCAGGTAACGCGGCAGCCAGAACAGATAAAACCACCACACCGGGTCGGTGAGGAACTTGGCCAGGGCAAAAACCCAGGTCTCCTTCACCGGCAGCAGGTGCGACCAAGGCACGGCGGCGGTGGATTCGACGGGATCGCTCTGAATGTGTTCCAGTTCGGTTTGCGACGCGCGCGCATGATTCTTCGGGGTGTCGTAGAGCAGCAACCACGCCGCCAGCCAGACGAATCCCAGGGATCCGGTGGCGACGAACGCTCCGCGCCACGTGAACCAGTCGGTGAGGAAAGGCACCACGACCGGAACCGCAAGGGCACCCACGCTCGCGCCGGTATTGAAAATGCCGGTGGCCAGCGCGCGCTCCTTCTTTGGAAACCATTCGGCCACGGTCTTGATGCAGGCGGGGAAGTTGGCGGCCTCCCCGATCCCCAGCAAGAACATGGCGAACGTGAAAGTGGCGACCGAGTACGCCGCGCCCGGCGCCATGGCGGCTACGCTCCAGAGCAGGATGGCGATAGCGAAGCCGCGACGCGTCCCGAGGCGATCCGTCACGCCACCCGCCGTGACCAGCCCGATCGCGTAGGCCGCCGTGAACGCCGCTGTCATATGCGAATATTGTTCGCTGTTCCACCCGATGACGCCCTCGAGAGTCTTTTCGAGGTAGCTGAGAACGCCACGATCGAGATACGCAATCACGGTGGCGAAAAACAGCAGTCCGCAGATCACCCAGCGGAACCGCGACTTGGCGGGCTTGGCGGCAATCGACATGAAGCCTGATTATACGCTGTAGCGGAAATCGTGGCGGTGGAGATTCGCCTGCCCGTCCGAGCCCGCCAGGGCGCATTTAAGTGGGACAAACGATCGCCTTTGGTCGCCTGTCGTCCTCTGTAGGCACGGCCGGCGGACAGCAACACGTCTGCCGCACCGCTGAGCGGAGTTGCGGCTACTCGCCGGCTGCCTCGCTGGCGGCAGCCGCCACGCTTAGACGGGCCTCGCGGCGGGCTCTGATCACTTCGATGAAAGTCGGCACCAGCGAAAGGAAGATGATCAGCAGGATCACTTTGTCGAAATAATGGCGCACAAACGGAAAGCTGCCCAGCCCGTAACCCAGCATGGTCATGAGGAACACCCAACCGGTGCCACCGCAAACGCTGTAAGGCAGAAAGCGCCGATAGGGCATTTGGGAAACTCCGGCGACGAACGTCGAAAAAGTGCGGACGATGGGGACGAAGCGGGCCAGTACGATAGTCTTGCCGCCGTAGCGGTCGTAAAACTTCTGTGTGCGGCGCACATATTCCTGCTTGAAGAGGTGGGAATCGGCGCGGCTGAAAATGCGCGGGCCGGTGTGCCTGCCGAGCAGATAGCCGGTAGTGTCGCCGAGCATGGCGGCGGCCATCAGTACCAGATTGACGCGCAGGATATCGAGCGCGCCCGCTCCGGCCACCACGCCGATGGTGAAGAGAAACGAATCGCCGGGGAGAAAAAAGCCCACCAGCAATCCGGTTTCGGCGAAGACCACGGCAAAAATCGCGGCGTAGCCCAACCATCCGGACAGCAGCGTCCCGAGCAGGGCAATCAGCCTCTCTGGGTTGGTCAGCGAGCGGTAGAGATCGATCAGGTGCGAGAGCATTCGATTAGCTGGCGCGGTACTGCGAAATCAGGCGGTCGATCACATCCTGGTGGTACTTGATCTTGCCCTGCCGCTTGAGCTCGTCGCGGACGCCGGCTTCGAACAGAACGTCGCGCTGTCTGGCCTTGTCGCTCTTGACCTGGTCGCGAACGGTGGCGCGCTGGTCGGCGAACTTGGCGGGGTCGGGTGGAATCACGGCGATCACGCGGCCGACGAGCGTCGAATCCGGCAGGGGCACCGGGCCTAACAACGAGCCCACCGGCTTGGTGAAGGCTGCCTGCAGGTAAGAGGCGGTTCCGATGCCTTCGATGGTGCCGACCCGCTCGAACTCACCCGTGGTTTTCACTTCGAGTCCCATGGCCTTGGCGGCTTTCTCGAGATCGTCTCCCATGGCGCGGGCCTTATCGAGCAGTTCCTGCGCGTGTTTTTGGACGGCTGCGTTGAGGCGATTCTGAACCATTGCCGTCTGCACCTGATCTTTGACTTCTTCGAAGGTGGACGGGCGGGGCGGATTCACGGCGGTCACCATGGCCAGCACTTCCTTGTCGCCCGGCAGCGCAACCACGGGGGACACCTGGCCCGGCTTGAGCGAGGCGATGGACTGCTCGAAATCCGCATTGGTGCCGATTTCCGGGATGGGCGCGCCGCCGCCGACGCCGTTGGCTCGGACCACCTGCATTTTGAACTGTTCGGCAACTTGATCCGGATGTTGCGGATCCTTTTGCAAAGCGGTTTGCACCTTGTCGGAAACCTGCTCCATTTCATTGTTGACGATGGCGTTCTTCCAAGCGGGGACGATCGCCGCTCTGGCCTCTTCGAAGGTCTGCAGGTGCGCATCCTCGTGGGCCAGAGCTTTGATGATGTGATAGCCGTATTGGGTCTTGACGATGCCGCTGATCTGGCCCGGCTTCAACCCAAAGGTGGCCTTTTCGAACTCGGGGACCATCTGGCCGCGTTGCACCCAACCGAGGTCGCCGCCCTTGGTTTTGGAACCGGGGTCTTCGGAGTGCTTGGTGGCCAGAGCGGCGAAGTCGCCGCCGTGCTGCACCTGTTTCAGAACATCTTCGGCCTGGGCTCGGATCTTCGCATCATCGGCGGGCGGCTTGCCCTGAGTCATAAATAGGATATGGAGAGCATGCACCCGCTCGGGAACGCGGAACTGCTCTTTGTTCTGGTTATAGAGCTGCTGTAGTTGGGCGTCGGTGGGGTCCAGAGCGGCTTCCATCCTGGCTTTATCCGCGACCAGAATTACCAGGTCCCGCGTTTCCGCGTGGGTGTACTGCTTCACGTTGACCTGATAATAGGCGCGCATTTCCTGCTCGCTCGGCTGGACTTCGGCCTTGAATTTGTCATTGCTGAGCTTGACGTACTGAACGTTGGCCTTGGCATACTTGTCCTTGAAGGCCTGCTCGATCTCGGCCGGGCTAACGATGGTGCCTTCCACCGCGACTTCCCGCAAGCGTTGGATGAGGATCTCGCGCCTTACGTTGTCTTCAAATTGCGCAATCGTCATGCCCTGTTGGCCCAACATAGCGGCGTACGTGTCCTTGCCGACGAACTTGCCATCCGGGAACAGACCGGGAGCCGTCTGCTGGATGGCGGTGCGGACGTCGCTGTCGCTGGCCACGAATCCAAGCTTGCGCGCCTCATAGGCCAGGGCTTTTTCGGTCACGATCCGGTCCACGAACTGGGGGACGTAGGTGCTCAGCAGCTCGGGAGGCAACTGCTTGCCGCGGAGGGCGTTCTGGACCTCGCGCTGGACGTCGGTCAAAGTGACGGTTTCATCGCCAACCTCCGCCACCACGGCGTCCGACGAACTGCCGCCGCTATTGTAGTTGGGCACCAGGTAGGTCAGCATCGACAACGCCACCAGCAAAAGCAGGGCGCCGAGCAGAATACGCACCGATTTGTCTCGACTGCGGAAAAGATCAAACATGGCTAACCTGAAACTCCTATCGACGAAAAGGGGAAATTATAATTATAACAACCCCAAACCGAGGCCGCATCGCCGATCGACGCCGGGAACGCCAATTACCAAATCAATGAAGTGATCGGCGGGTCGAACGGAATTCTTTAGGTCTGGGAATCCTTCCGGCGACTGGCGCCCATACCGCACTCGGCATGGACGGCTTGGACGGCTTTTTCCAGGCCGTCGCGGTTGACTACCACCGCGATGGTCAGCTCATTGGATCCCTGGGCGATCGCGATTACGTTCACCCGTTCGCGCGAAATGGCGGTGAAAATCCGGCTGGCGAGTCCCGGTTTGCCTTGCATTCCCTCGCCCACGGCAGCCAGCATGCCGACATTGCGATCCACCTTGATGGGGTTGAGGTAGCCGTGAGCCAGCTCCAACGCCAACGCTTGTTCCAGGGATTGCAGGGTTGGCTCGAGTTCCGCGGCGCGCACCAGAAAGCAGAAATTGCCGCGGAAGCTGGAGCTCGACAGCAGCAGGATCTCGACATTGGCGCGGGCGATAGCATCTAGAGCGCGGGCCATCACCTGCACGCCGTTGAGCTCGATACTGGCGGGTTCGATGGTAACCAGGGCAACGTTGGTCATGGAGGCGACCGCGCGAGCCCCGGTGGCCTCGCGCAAGGAAGCAACGATCTTGGTGCCGGGCTTTTCCGGCGCGAAACTGTTCTTGCTCCAGACCGGAATGCGGCGGTCGGCCAGGGGGGCGAGCGTCTTGGGATGCAGCACCTTGGCGCCGTGGTAAGCCAGCTCGGCGGCCTCGGCGTAGGTGACTTCGGCCAGCACCACGCCGTCGGGCACCAGCCGCGGGTCGGCGCTCATGATGCCGTCCACGTCGGTCCAGATCCAAAGCTCGGCGGCGTCAAGCGCGGCGGCCACGATGGAAGCGGAAAAATCGGACCCGCCGCGGCCCAGCGTGGTGGGCCGGCCGTCGGCGGTAGCTCCGTTGAATCCGGTGATCACGGGCAGCACGCCCCGATCGAGCAAGGGCTGGATTCGCTGCAGCGCCTTGGCGCGAGTGGCTTCCATCAGCGGCGAGGCATTGCCGAAAACGGCGTCGGTGACCACCACGTCCCAGGCGTTGACCGCTTCGGCGGGAGTGCCTTGGGCGGAAAGATACTCGGCCACCAGCAGGGCGGACAGGCGCTCACCGGCCGCGACAGCCTCATCCACCGAGCGCGGCGGGCGTTCGTTCAACAGCGCCATGCCATTGGCGAGGCGCTCGAACTCGGCGGCCAGGGTTTCGATTTCCGCCAGCACCGGCTCGATGCGCGCGGCGGGTAGCAGTTCCCGGCAAGCCTCCTGGTGGCGGCGGCGAAGGTTGGCGAGATTGGCTTCCATGCCGGCCCGGTCGCCGGCTTCGGCGTGGCGCATGGTGCCGAGCAGCAGGTCCGTGATCCCGGACATGGCGGATACCACGATGGCCACGGGCCGGGAGCCGGCCGCTTCGGCGGCGAGGCGGGCGCTGGCGCGCATGCGTTCGGCGCTGCCCACGCTGGTGCCCCCGAATTTCATGATCAGCAAGTCGCTCAAGCTAGCTGAAATCCTTTCCGTTGGTGACGCGGCCGCGAACGATTTTCAGAATCGCCTCTTCCACCTGGACGATGTCGAGGCCGGTGGAATCCAGGTACACGGCGTCGGGAGCCTGGCTCAGCGGGGCGTCGGCACGGGTACTGTCACGAGTGTCGCGTTCGTTCATCTGGGCCGCCAGATCCTCCTCGCTGATGGTGCCGCCCTGGGCGCGGACGTCGCGCAGCCGGCGGCGCACCCGCTCGCCCGGTTGGGCGTCGAGGAAGATCTTGACCTCGGCGCCCGGAAAGACCACGGTGCCGATGTCGCGACCCTCCATCACCACGCTGGTGCGTTCGCCAAGCTCGCGCTGCTTGGCCACCATGGCGCGGCGAACCCCGGGAATGACCGCGATCCGCGAGGCTCCGTTCGAAACTTCGGCCGTGCGAATGGCCTCGGTGACGTCTTCCCCGTTGAGCCGGATGCGTCCGGGCTCGAGTTCGATGCCGGCGGCGATGGCGAGCTGCTCCATGCGGTGGTGGTCGGTGGTCTCGACATTCTGCCGCACCGCCCACAGCGCCACCGCCCGGTACATCGCGCCGGTATCTATATAAAGGAAGCCAAGCCTGTCGGCCAGCCGCCGCGCAATGGTGCTCTTGCCCGCGCCGGCCGGACCGTCAATGGCCACTACCACGATTTTCAAATTGCCATCCGCCAACTCAGTAGAATATCAGGCGGCGGGTCGCGGAAGCGCGACAACCCCGATATTACCTCTACGTCGGCATCAGCGGGGCTGCGAGCGTTCAAGGAACGACGCTCCCCTCGACGACGCTTATTACGGTGCGGCAATAAGATCAACCTGTTGGGTTGTCATTTCGCGGGCCGCTTGCGCCTCCGCTGGGCGGCCCGGACCTGGGCCTCATTCATGCCGAAATAGTGCCCGACTTCGTGCCACACGGTATCTTCGATCATGCTGGTCAAATGCTCGGGATTGCGCGCCAGACGCTCGTGCGGGCCTTGGAAGATGGTGATGCGGTCGGGCATGGCGATGGTCTCAAAAACGCTGCGATGCGTCAACGGGCGCCCTTCGTAGAGACCTAACAGAGTGTGTCCCGGGCCCACCCGGTCAGCCGGCGGTTCCGGTTCCACCATCAGCGCCACATTGGTCATGCGTTTGCGGAAGCGCGCCGGAATGCGCCGGAAGGCGGCGTCCACCAGTTGGTCGAAGTCGGCGGGATTCATGCTGCTATCAGGTATACCGCAGTCGTGAAACGGCGGTGAGCATCATTAATTAAGATGCAGGCGTTCCGCAAGCGGTGCTTTTGGACTTTTCCCCACGCGTTGCGACACGGGTTGGCGCAAAGTTACAACCATCTCGCCAGCAACGGGTTACAAAGGGAGCATGCAGAGGGGAAATCGTATCGTTTTGGCCAAGGCCGCGGTAATCGCCACCGCCATTCCATTTCTACTATACGGGTATTTCTATGGTCCCAATCCGGGTTATACCGGCGCGCCCAGCGACAACGGCGGGGCAACCTGCGCTACGGCCGGCTGCCATTCGGGCACGGCCAACCAGTTCACGACCGGCAGCGTGACGGTGAACTTTCCCAACGGGCTGACCTATACGCCCGGCGTGGCGCAGCAGCTTTCCGTCACCATTGCCGATTCGGTTACCACCCAGAAATCCTGGGGATTCCAGTTGACGCCGCGCGTCGCGAGCGCGCCCGGGACCATGGCCGGAACCTTGACGGCCGCCGCCGATGGGTCCACCCAGATCATGTACTCCGAGCCGAACCTCGAGATCTTCTGCGCGCCGGGATCCATGACCGGTCAAAACCCAGGGTGCAAAGGCCCCACCGACCCAACTGATTACTCGCTGCAGTTCGTGGAGCATAGCGATAGCGGTTACATGGCTTCGGTCGGAACCACCGGCTCGTACACGTATAGCTTCACCTGGACCCCGCCGGCAACCGACGTTGGCAATATCACCATCTACGTGGCCGGCAATGCCGGCACGGGCCTTCGCGTCACCGCCGGGGCTCCTCCCGCCGGCGACCACATTTACTCCAACCAGTACACTCTCACGCCGGCTGGCGTCGGCCCCACGCCCTCGATCGCTTCGGCGGGCGTGGTCAACGGGGCCAGCTTTCAGACCGGCGTCGTGCCCAACTCCTGGATCACCATTCAGGGAACCAATCTCTACTCGGGCACGGCCGACACCTGGGCGAACGCCATCGTCAACGGCAACCTGCCGACCGAGTTGGATGGCGTCACCGTCAGCGTGGGCGGCCAATTGGCGTATATCTATTACGTCAGCGGGACGCAGATCAACGCGATAGCACCGAATGTGGGCACCGGCAGCCTGTCCGTTACGGTCGCCAATTCGGCTGGCACCAGCAACGCGATGACGGCGGTTTCCGCAACCGTGCAGCCGGCTTTCTTCCTCTGGCCCGGCGGCTACGCGGTGGCGACGCACACCGACTTCAGCTACGCGGTGAAGAACGGAACCTTCTCCGGCACGACCACCACGCCCGCCAATCCGGGGGAAACCGTCATCCTTTGGGGCACTGGTTTCGGCCCCACCACGCCACCCTTCCCGGTGGGAATCGAGGCGCCCTCCACGGCGACCTATCTCACCTCGAGTCCGGTGACGGTCACCGTCGGCGGCGTGGCTGCCAGCGTCTACGCCACGGCCCTGGCCCCCGGTTTTGCGTCGCTCTATCAGGTTGCGGTGACCGTGCCGGCATCGCTGGCCCCCGGCGATTACCCGGTGGTGGCCAGCATCGGCGGTGCCCAATCGCCCTCCACCACCTTGATCACGGTGCAGTAAGCGGGCCGCGCCAATTGTATAATGGCACCAATCCTCCGGGAGGGTGAACGGGTGGCAAACGTGGAAGACGATTCGACGGCAGGCGCGGCAAGAAGCTCAGCTTGCGCCACTGCTCCGGAACCGGGCGAATACAGCTTGTTCTTCGCGGCGTACGTCGCCAAGGCGCGGGCATTCGCCGACCCGGTCGCGCGGCTCGGCGATCAATTGGGCGAAGTTCATTCTCTGCTGGCCCCTCTGCCGGAGGCGGTGCAGCTTCACCGCTACGCTCCCGGTAAATGGAGCGTCAAGGAAGTGCTCGGGCACCTGATCGATGCCGAGCGCATCTTCGCCTACCGCGCGCTACGCATCGCGCGGGCGGATGCCACGCCGTTGGCGGCTTTCGAGGAGAACGGATACGTTGCCGCGGCCGAAATCGAGCGCTGCCCCTGGCCGGAGCTGCTCGAAGAGTTCGAGCACGTGCGCCAGGCCGGCATTCTGATGCTACGCCATCTGCCGCCGGCGGCCTGGCTGCGTATCGGCACCTCGAGCGGCGCCCCACTGAGCGTGCGCGCGGTGGCATACGTGATGGTGGGCCACGTGGAGCATCACCTCGAAATTCTGCGGCAGCGGTATTTGTGAGCGGCCGGCAGTGAAGAAGCAGATGTTTGAAGACTGCTGGGGAGCGTACGCGAAGCCGGGGCAGTTCTTCGCGGCGAACGAAAGCCTTCGCGGCGGATTGTAATCCGCTCTACCGGCGTCCGGATCATTCGCGAACGAACCAGCCTTTCGCAGTCGGCGTTTGCCCAATTGATCGGCGTAAGCGTGAAGGCCCTTCAAAACTGGGAGCAGGAGCGCCGCCGCCCCACCGGCCCCGCAGCCGTGCTCCTGACCATTATCGAGCACGATCCGGCGCTGGCAGTGAAAGCCATTCATCGGGTGTAAGGCGCCGTCTATGCGTCCCACGGATTGATGACATCGATACCGCAAAGCTGGAAGTCGGCGGTATTCCGCGTGGCCACGGCCGCGCGCTCGGTGCGTGCAATCGCCGCGATCATGGCATCGAATTGCGATATCGGACGGTCCGCGGCGGCCCGCGCGGCCACAATTTTCGCAAACGCGCCGGCGGCATCCTCATCGAATGGCAGGATGCGGCCCTCAAACTCCGCGGCGAACATCTTCTCGACGGCCGCCAGCAACCGCACCCTGCGCTTGCCCGGCGGCAGTGTCTCGATGCCATACAGAATTTCAGCCTGGGTGATCGCCGTCGTGAACACGGACGACGGCTCCTGCGCCGCAAGCCAATTGAGAACGACCGCGGAAGCCGCAGGCTTGAGCGCTTCCGAGAGCACGTTGGTATCGAGTACGATCACTTGGCGAGCTTCGGCGGACGCCGGACAGCTTCACGCGCCGGGAGCGCGAGTTCCACGCCGCCCAGAGGCTCCACGTACCGGCGGATCGATTCCGCCAGGTTGAGCCGGGGAAGACGTTTTGCGTTCAGCCCGGCCTTCAGGATTTCACGCGCCTCCTCTTCCATGGACCTGCCATGCGAAGCCGCCCGGAGACGCAGCCTCGCCTTAACCGCGTCATCCAGACGCCGTATCGTGATGCTCGCCATACAGCAATGATATCATTGCCATCACCAGCCGGCCGGCGACAACCCGGAGCTGAGGCCTGAACGCTGACGCCCCACCTCCAATGATAGACAATATAAGAGGTTGTGCCTTCAGGTCGATCTCCCACCATCGGATTGCTCGCCGGACTGGCGGTCACGCTTTCGGCGGTCGCGGTCTATACGGCCTACACCGCCGTCCAGATGCGCGGGCTCCGCCAGTTGCAGGCCGAGACTATCGACCGCAATCGCGCCGATTCCATGCTGCTGTTGCGCATTCAGAACGATCTGAACCTGGTCAACGTGGCCCTGCGCGACATGTTGGACGGCGGCGAGGACTACCCGCTCACCGCCTGGCAGTCTCAGTTCAAGCGGCTTCGCGTCGACCTGGAAGACGCCGTCACCCGCGAGGCTCAGTTCCGGCCCGCCCTCGGTCCGGAAGGGCCGCGCCAATACCTTTCCGCCTCCACGGCCCAGTTCTGGGACGCGCTCGACCGCATCTTCACCCTTGCCCAGACCGATGAGGCCGAAGCGCGCACCCGCATCCGAATCTCGCTCGAAGCGCGCCAGGCGGCCTTGACCACGGCGGTCGCGCGCCTGCTGGTCGAGAACAACGACAACGAAAAACAAGCCGCCGCCCAGACCCGCCAGATCTACGCCCGCGCAGAGCGCAATGTCTACCTGTTCCTGGCGGCCATCCTGGTCGTCTTGCTGGCCAACGGGCTCTACCTGGTGCAGTACAATCGCCGCATGTTCGATCAGGTCGCCGCGCTGTCCGACCGGCGCAGCGAACTCGCCCAGCAACTGATCTCCATGCAGGAGAGTACCTTCCGTTACATCTCGCGCGAGCTGCACGACGAGTTCGGCCAGATTTTGACTGCCATCGGCGCCATGCTGCAGCGGGCCGGCCGTCGCGCTCAAGCCGTGGACGCGCCCCTGCGCACGGACCTCAAGGAGGTACAGGAGATCGTCCAATCCACCCTCGACAAGGTCCGCACGCTTTCGCAGGCGCTGCATCCTGCCGTGATCGAGGAGGCCGGCTTGGAAACGGCCCTGCGGCAGCACTTGCCCGTGTTTGAAAAGCAGACCGGCATCCATATCGACTACGAGTCCTCGGGCAGCGGTCCGGTGCCGGATCAAACCGTGGCCATACACATGTACCGCGTGCTGCAGGAAGCGCTGAACAACGTGGCGCGCCATTCCAAATCGTCCCGCGCCGCCGTGCGCTTGCGCTATTCCTCGGATTGCGTTGTGCTCGAAGTGGAAGATGGCGGCGTGGGCTTCGACAGCGCCACCCGCACTCGCGGAATGGGCCTGGTTTCCATGCGCGAACGGGCGGAGCTGGTACACGGCCGGCTGGATCTCATCAACGCCAATGGCGGCGGCCTGCTGGTGCGCTTGACGGTTCCCCTGGCTCTCACGGAGACTCATGCCTGACGAAAAAATCACGGTCCTGCTGGTCGACGACCATCACCTGGTGCGCCGCGGCTTCCGGCGCATGCTGGAGGACGAGGACGATATCGAGGTGGCCGGCGAGGCCAGCGACGGGCAGGAGGCCATCGACAAGGCCCGCGAGCTGGCCCCCGCGGTGATCGTGATGGATTTCGCCTTGCCGGGGATGAACGGCGCCGCGGCCGCCCGGCAGATTCTGAAAACCGCGCCGCAAACCGGCATCCTCATGCTCAGCATGCACTCCGAGCCGAACTACGTGCGCACCTGTCTCGACTCCGGCGCTCGCGGCTACCTGCTGAAGAACGCCATCGATCTGGAACTGACCGACGCCATTCGCAAGATCGCCGCCGGCCAGCAGGTCCTGGATCCGCGCCTCGAACCCGTATCCGGACCGGCTGGCGAGGAGGCGCCGGAACTCACCCCGCGCGAGCTCGAAGTGCTGCAACTCATCGTCAATGGAAAATCCAATCGCGAGATCGCCCAGGTGCTTGGCCTCAGCGCCAACACCATCGCGGTGCATCGCGCCAACCTCATGCAGACGCTCGACATTCACAACACGGCGGACCTGGTGGTCTACGCCATTCGCAATGGTCTGGCGAGCCTCACGTGAGGCGCCGCGACTTCCTCCTGGCCGCGGCCTCCCTCCCCGTACGCGCCGCCGGCCTGGGCTTCGCCCTCACCGATGTCACCGCGCGCGCCGGCATTCGCTTCGAACACAACAGCGGCGCGTTCGGCGCCAAGTACCTGCCGGAAACCATGGGCCCGGGCTGCGCTTTCTTGGATTACGATGGCGATGGCTGGCTCGACATTCTGCTGGTGAACGGCATGGATTGGCCCGGGCACAAGCGCCGCCGCAGCACCCTGCAGCTTTATCGCAACAATCGCAACGGAACCTTCACCGACGTTACCGAGCAGGCCGGCCTGGCGGTGGAGATGTACGGCATGGGCGTGGCCGTGGCCGATTACAACAACGACGGTTTTCCGGACGTGCTGGTCACGGCCGTGGGACAGAATCGCCTGTTCCAAAACACCGGCAAGGGCCATTTCATCGACGTCACCGAGAAGGCCGGCTTGGGCGGCCGCACCGCCTTCAGCATGTCCGCGGTGTGGTTCGATTTCGACCGTGACGGGCACCTGGACCTCTTCGTCTGCAACTACGTAAAGTGGGCGCCGGAGCACGACGTCTTCTGCAGCGTGGACGGCAAGCGCAAATCCTACTGCACGCCGGAGGCCTATCACGGCGCTACTTGCTGGCTGTTTCACAATCGCGGCAATGGCACGTTCGAGGACGTTACCGCCCACAGCGGCGTGTTCGATACCTCGTCCAAGTCGCTCGGCGTGGCCATGCTCGATTATGATCGCGACGGCTGGCCGGACCTTCTCGTGACCAACGACACCCAGCCCAATAAGCTCTACCGCAACCGCCACGACGGCACCTTCGAAGACGTTGCCGTGCACGCCGACGTGGCCTTCAGCGAAGACGGCAGGGCGCGGGCCGGGATGGGAATCGACTCGGGCGATATCGACCGCAGCGGCGTCCAGTCCATCGCCATCACCAACTTCGACGGGGAAATGATGGCGCTCTACCGGCCCGGCGCCGACGGCGTCTACAAGGATATTGCGTTCTCGAGCGGCGTGGGCCCGGCCTCGCTCAACAGCCTTGGATTCGGTTGCGTGTTCTTCGATGCCGATCTGGACGGCAACCTGGACCTGTTCGCCGCCAACGGCCACATCGACGAGACCGCCCGCAATATGCGCGGCAAGATCGGCTACGCCCAGGCGCCCCAATTATTTCTGAATAACGGGCGCGGCGTCTTCCGCGATGTGGCGCGCCAGGCCGGCGAAGGCTTTGCCACGCCCAAAGTGGCCCGTGGCGCGGCCTGCGGCGATTTCGACAACGATGGCGATCTGGACCTGTTGGTCACCACCAATCAGGGCCCGGCTTACCTCTATCGCAACGACGTGACCAACGGCAACCGGTCGCTCCGCCTGCATCTGCGCGGCACTAAATCGAATCGCGATGCCATCGGCGCGGTAGCGCGAATCTCGACCCCCGAAGGCACCGAATCCCGCGTGGTGAAAAGCGGATCGAGCTACCTGTCGCAATCGGAGCTCGCCTTGACGTTCGGCTTGGGCCGCCGCCAGCGCGCCGAACGTCTGATCGTCGAATGGCCCAGCGGCAGAGTCGACGAGCACGGGCCCCTCGCGGCGGGCGTTTACCAGTGCGAGGAAGGCTCGAAGCCGGTACAATCCAAATGATGCGAATTCCGATCGTGATTTGCCTGGCGGCGAGCCTCTGCTTTGCCGCTCAGGCGGTGATCTTCGACACCGACATGGGCAACGATATCGACGACGCCCTGGCGCTCGCCATGCTGCACGCATTGAGCGATCGCGGCGAGTGCGAGCTCATCGGAGTCACCCTCACCAACGGCCATCCGGCGGCCGTCCCATATATAAGGATGGTCAATCGCTTCTACGGCCGCGCCGATTTGCCCGTAGGGGCCGCGATCAAACAGCTCAAAGGCGGTTCCCAGGATGGCTACATGACGGCCGCGCTGCGCGCCGTTCCCGCCCCTGACGCCGGCCCCGCCGAGCCCGCCCCCGCGCTGCTCCGCCGTCTGCTGACGGACGCGCGCGAAAAGGTCGTGATCGTGCAGACTGGCTTTAGCACCAATCTGGCCGCGCTGCTCGATTCCCCCGGCGGCGCCGCCCTCGCCAAAGCGAAGGTTGCGCTGGTGGTCGCCATGGCCGGCGACTTCACCGGCGGCGAACCGGAGTACAACGTCCGCACCGACGTCGCCTCGGCCAAAGCCGTCTTCGAGCGCTGGCCCACCCCCGTCGTCTTCAGCGGTTTCGAAATCGGCCGCGAGCTCCTGTTCCCCGCGGCCAGCATCGAGCGCGACTTCGCCTACGCCCGCCCGCACCCCATCGCGGAATCTTACCGCGCTTATCAAAAAATGCCCTACGACCGGCCCACTTGGGACCTCACCGCCGCCCTCCAGGCCGTGCGCCCGGCGCATGGCTACTTCGGCCTCTCCGAACCCGGCACCGTCGTGGTCGAATCGAACGGAGCCACGCGCTTCGCCCCCGGCCAGGGCGACCGGCGCTATCTCCGTCTGGACCCGTCCAAACGCGCCCAGATTCTCGAAGTCCTCGCGCTTCTCGCCAGCCAACCGCCCGCCCGGAGATAAGCCAGGCTAAAACAGCGCCGGCTGGTCCTCGTCCCGCAATTTCCGCTTCACCCCGAAATATTCGTAAGCCCGCTCCGTCGCCACCCGGCCGCGCGGCGTACGGTTGAGAAATCCAAGCTGGATCAGGTACGGCTCGTAGACTTCCTCAATGGTGTCGGCTTCCTCCGAAATGGATGCCGCGATGGTGCCCACCCCTACCGGCCCGCCCCTGTATTTGTCCAGAATCGTCAGCATGATCTTCTGATCGATTTCGTCCAGGCCGAAACGGTCCACGTCGAGCAGGTTGAGCGCGGTTTCCGCTACCGGCAAAGTGATCCTCCCATCGGCGCGCACTTGCGCGTAGTCGCGCACACGCCGCAGCAGCCGGTTGGCGATGCGCGGCGTGCCGCGGCAACGCCTCGCGATCTCCGCCGCCGCGCCCTCCTCCACGCTTACGTTCAGCAGCGCCGCCGAGCGCTTCACGATCGATTCCAACTCCACCGCGCTATACGGGTCCAGCCGCAGCACCAGCCCGAAGCGCCCGCGCAGGGGAGCCGAAATCAGTCCCTGCCGCGTGGTCGCCCCAATGCCCGTAAACTTCGGCATCGGCAGCGAATGCGTGCGCGCCCCCGGACCCACCCCGATCAGAATGTCCACCCGGAAATCTTCCAGCGCCGAGTACAGCATCTCCTCCACGTCCGGCAGCAGGCGGTGAATCTCGTCGATGAAGAATACCTGGCGCGCGCGGATGTTGCTCAGAATCCCCGTCAGGTCCAGTTTTTTCTGCAGCACTGGCCCGGAAGTGGTGGTAAACGGCACTTCCAGTTCCTCGGCGATGATCGCCGCCAGCGTCGTCTTGCCCAGTCCCGGCGGCCCGTAGAGCAGCACGTGGTCCATGGCCTCGCCGCGCATCCGGGCGGCCTGGATGGCGATGTCCAGGTTCTCCTTGAGCTTGTTCTGCCCGGTGAAATCGGCCAGCCGCCGCGGCCGCAACCCCACTTCGAATTGCGCGTCTTCGGGCTGGCGATCGCCGGAAATCAACTGCCGCTCGGGCATTGTGCTACCAGCTTACCGTACCAGTTCCAGAGCGCGTCGAAACAGCGTTTCGAAGTCCGCCGCGCCCCCGGCCGGGCCTAGCGCGCTCTTGGCTTTGCGCACCGCGGCATCCGCCTGCGGACGCGCGCAACCCAGGTTGAGCAGCGCCGAAAGCACGTCCTGATCGACGGCCGAAAGCGCCGCCGGCGGAGCGCCCGCCCCGTCGCCTGCATCCGTTGAAACCGCCGGCAGCTTGTCGCGCAGCTCCAGCACCATCCGTTCGGCGGTCTTCTTTCCCACTCCGGGAATGCGCACCAGCCGGTCTACCTCGCCCCGCTGGATGGCGCGAATCAAATCCGGCGCCGCCAGGCCGGAAAGCACCTTCACCGCCAGCGTCGGCCCGATCCCGCTCACCCCGATCAGCTTCTCGAACAGCGTCTTCTCGTCCGCCGTCAGGAATCCGTACAGCGCCAGCGCGTCTTCCCGAACGTGGGTGTGGATGCGCAGCCGCACCTCCGCCCCCGCATCCGGCAAATGCGTAAACGTCGACACCGGAATCGCCACGTCATAGCCCACCCCGCCGGCTTCGACAATCGCCTGATTCGGATGCTTCTCCACCAGAACGCCGCGCAACAGTGCAATCATGAGTGAACCCCATATTACCGCCTGATAGCCGTGGAAAAACCCCGCCGCTTGCGCTATCATGCTGCCGAGAGGCGAATCAACCTTCACTTTATCGCCATGGTGGCATCCGGCCGAGAGGACGCCCCACCTATGGTTACTACCAAGGGAACAGCCCCTCCGGTTGGAACGTTGTCGGGAATAAGCACATTGATTTGAATCTCTCCGGAATACACCAAGCCGGCGAAAACGACGTTTGAAGCGGGAACGGGGACGTCACCGATCGTCACTGTCACCGGCAGTATGGGACTGGGATAGGGCGGTCCGGTAGGCTGAGTTCCATCCTGTTGCGGAATATTCACAAGACCTTGGCCGGTCGCCCAGAAAGCCACGTAGGTATTTCTTGCGGCAGGATTGTTATTCGAATTAAAAGTACCGTCACTGTTGACCATCAACGCCTGCCCAGGTCCGTAAGCCTGGGTGAAAACGCCGGGCGCCGAACTGACGACGGGGATTGTGACGGTGTTCCCTTTGACCTCATTGAACTCGGCCTGAATCGTGGTGGTTGTGGTGCCAGCCACCGCGAACGGCACCAATGCATTGACCTGGCCGTCCTGGGCGTAAATCAGGAACGCGGCGGTGCCGCCGATGTATACGCGACTCCCGGAGAGAAGCGTTGTCATGCCGGCAACCCCGGTTGGGGGACCCAGCCCAGTGCCTGTTATGGAAACGATCTCGTTCGGCGCTATACCACCCGTCAAGAACGTGGCGGCGTTGAATATACCGCTGGCCGAGATCTGTGGCCCGGTGGGCGCGGCGGTACTGACGGTCAGTGTCACCGTGATCGTTGGAGAAGCGATTCCCGGGCTGGAAACCGTCACGACCCCCGACGACGAACCCACGGAAAGGCCCGTGGGATTCACTGAGACAGAGAGCGTGGTGGGAACCGATCCGGATGTCGGAGAAGCCAGGAGCCACGTTGCATTCGATGAAGCCGTCCAGGAAAGCGCTCCGCTGGCCGCGTTTGTGACGGAGATGCTTTGTGCGGCCGGTATCGTGCCACCAATCGTGTAGTTGAAGCTGAGTGCTTGGGGGGAAACTGCCAACACCCGATTTGTCAGGTTGAACACCGCCGGCGCGCCGACTCCCGATGCGCTCGCCGTAATGGTATAGCTGCCTGCAACCGCGTTGGCGGTGAAATCGGGTGCCACGGCGACACCCGCACTGTTGGTGGTAACCGTCGCCGATGCCGCGAAAGTGCCGCCGGCGCCTGTCGTCGGCACGGCGAAGGTTACCGCCGCGTTCGGCACGGGAGTCCCGCTCGCACTGGTCACCGTGGCCTGCAAAGCCGTGCCAAATGCCGTATTGATCGTTGCGCTCTGCCCCGAGCCCTGGCTGGCAGCGATGCTGATGGGCGGTGCGCCGGCGAACAGGGGGGCGGAGGAAAGCGAGATGGCGCCATCGCCATTGGTGATCGTGATCAGCGCGACGCCGGGCGCAGCCGCCAGCGGAACTTGAAACGCCAACTGCGGCGGCGACGCGATGACATACACCAGAGGCGCGGGCCAATCGACGTTCGCGCCGTCGGTGACCAGCACGGAGGCTCCGGAATCGAAGGAAACGGAGCCAGTGGCCACCGCGATCGTTCCGGGCGTGAGGGTGGGTGCGTAGCTGGGCGCGGCGACGTATGCGGCGTTCTGGAACCCGGCCTTCCACGGCGCCTTAGTGTGGTCGTAAGCGCCGATGTCCGGGGCGGATCCCGAGTAGCCGTTGGTATAGGGCGGGATCGCCAACCCTGCGGCGATCGCCGGCGAGGTGGGCTTCAACTGGAAGTTGTAGGTCGCCGGATCGATGAATTGGGGGTTGGTGCCAGGAAGGATGTTGTTGGTCATGACCGCGCCGACCGGGGTCGCCTGGAGCGGACCGACGAAGATGTTGTTCTGAATCGCCGTACCTGCGAGCTGGCCATCGCCGTAAGGAGTAAAGCTGCTGCCGGAGCCAGCGAAGGTGTTATTGTAAAGCCGCTCGTTGGTGCTCGGACTGTTCATGACAAGCCCCCATTGCGTATTCCAGACCACGTTGTGATGGACGATAAAGTTGCTGCTCCCGTTGTCGAGGTAGATTCCCGCCACGTAAACCTCCGGGTTGTTCAGGAGCAACCCCTGACCGTCGTGGCAGAGGTTGTAGGCGATCTCGGTTCCCATCCCATTCGTCATCCAGGTGTACGTACACCCCAGGTCATTTGTCTGCAGGCCGAAGTCGTAAATCTCGTTATGGAGGATGCGTCCAGTTCCAAACTGCTGCGTATGGTAAATTCCAAACCTGCCGGAATTGTAAATGGTGTTGTATGCGATGAGGTGCTGGTTTTGCTGCGAAACGCCATCTTGGCTTGCTCCCGCGAATATTGGCGACGCATAGGTTGGACGGTAGTCGGTATCGCGGATGACGTTGTTGAAGACGCGCTGCCCTGTCCCTTCCAGGAAGACACCCGTGCCAGAGCTGAACGCTACCGTACTGTTCCGCAGAACGTTATTCGTTCCGCTCAGCAGAACTCCAGAGGCGTAGCCCGCGGAGTACGAGCCCCGATCTAAGGGAAGTGCAACATGCGCGATGTACTGGCACTGCAGACCATCCAGAACCAGGTACTGGCTCTGGGGATCGGAACTGACGGTCGCTGCGAACAGAGCGATTCCTTGAACGGTAATATACGAAAGGCCGTTGAGATTGAAGGCGAGCGTCCGGTGCTTGGCTTCCACGGAATGCTGAGAAGGGTTGTCGCCCAACGGGGTCCAGAAAAACAGGTTCGCTGTGCCGCTATCGCGGAACCACTCGCCGGGTGCATCCAGCTCGGTCAGCTTTCCCGTTAGGAAATAGCCGTTGTTGGCGCCGGGTACCAGCGAGTCGCCCTGATTGCTGAATGTGAAGGTAACCTTTTGGGGTACCGACGAGCCAATAACCCGCCCGGCCTGCCAGATCCAGCATGGGCCCAGACAAATATTTAGAGTCGCGCCATTCCAATAGCCAGCGGGCCTTGAAGGCAGATTCACGTCGGAGATGGTCCCCGTCCAAAGGCCCGTTCCGCCGTTGACGTAAGAGCCCCCGCTGGTCTGGGCGACCGTGGGGTGCGAAATATCCAGCGTGGTATTCGGCCATCGCGCCTCGATCATCATCTGGCCGTCGAGGAACACCTGGTTGGCGCCGTCGCCAAGGTCCCACGACATCGGCGCCTTGTAGATATTGCCGTTGGACAAAGTCCACGAACTCGCCGGGATCGCGTCGGCACCGCTGACGGTCACCGATTCGCCGTTGTAGGGCATGTACGTAATAGGCGCGTACTGGGTCCCGGAGTTCGCCGGTGTCACGGTCTCCCGGTAGACTCCCGCGCGGATGAACGCCGTATCTCCGGCCACCATGACCGAAGCGGCTTTCTGAATCGTCAGGAACGGTTGGCTGAGGGTTCCAGGGGAACTGTCGGAACCGCTTGGGGAGACATAGTAGTCGGCCGCCTGGGCTGAGGACGGCCCCAGTAAGCCCACAAGCCAACTGAGCCCCAACAGCGAACCAGCGGGTAGAATGCGTCGGAACAGAAACGTCCTAAGCGGGATTTCCATTATGTGTTCTCGCGGGCCGTTCAGTGCACTCCCAACCGGCGCACTTTGGTTCATAGATCTCAGCATAATCCACCTGTTCAGATGATTCCCGCTTGCGCTTCGCTGCACGTGAAACCCGCCATCGGCAACGCAGCCAATCCGAGTTGCCATGCCGTACGCATGTCCGTTTTTCCCCCAGATACCTTCGCCGCCGCGACCGATTCGTGGCGCGGGCCGTCCGGCCTGCCGCGTCGGCTGTCGAGCCGACGTTTCTTGTTGGCATCCACGATCGACCGCCGGAGGATGAAGGTGCCGCCTTTGAGACGGACATTCGGGGAAAGATCGGGACAGGGGGAGAGATCGGGACGAAAGATCGAGCGAAAGATCGGGACAGGCTGAAGCGACACCGATGAAAGTCCGCGTTCCGGGACGGAGCCCGTGTCCCCGGTGGGGAATTCGGACGGTTCGGATCTGGTTTCGTCCCCGCCTGGGCCTGCTGACCGCCCCGGGCAGCCCGGAATGAACCGGGAAGCGCCGTTTTCGCCGTTCGGCCACCTTTCGTGCGCCGCGGCGGGGCTTTCATGCGGCAGCCGCTGAGGTCGCTATGGTGATGGATCGCCGTAAGCGGCGCCGCGACCGCCTAAAATCAGCGTTGAGGCCGGGGTGAGTGTCCCGAGGCTAGGATTTGTTTCGGTGTCGCTTCAGTCTGTCCCGCACAGTACCCAGCACACCAATACCTCGTCCCGCCAGCTTGCCGCTACCCTCACTCGATGGGAATCGTGACCGTGGCGCTCGCGCGGCCGGATTGCGAGAGCACCAGCGGCGCTTGTTGATTCGCCGCGATGGCGGCGGGAATGGTGGCGTTCACCTGATACAGCCCGGTAAAGCCGGGCGTGGGGCCGGCGAAGGAGACGGGAACGTTGACGCCGCCGATGGTGAGCGTCACCGGGTCGATTACCTGCGCCAGCGGCGAAGGCGGGGCCGGTGATCCGGCGACCGCGCGCGGGTTCACGTCGCCCAGGCCGGTGCAGTAGATCTCGAGCGTGTCGCCGGTTTTGGCTGAGTTGCCGTTGCCCACTTCGACGTACGAGCCATCGGCGTGGATCGCCAGGATCGCGCCGATCCCCTGGCCATTGTTCGATTGCGTGAACACTCCCGGCTGATCGGCAATCAAGCTGACGGGCTGCGGTGCGGAGACGGCGTTGTTGCGGGTCACCACGATGGGCAAGTTCGTGTTCACGGCCAGATCGAAGGGCAGGATTGCGTTGATCTGGCCGCTGGTGACCACGTAGAGCGGCACCGGCTCGCCGCCGATGGTGACCGTAGTTTCGCCGAGCACGCTGGGCCAGGGGAAACTCTGGGCGATGATGGCGCTGGTGGAATCGGTGAAATTCCGGCCGAAGATCGCGACCAGGGTCCCCGGCGCGACCGGCGTTTGCAAGCTGTAGCTGGCGGCATTCAGCACACCACCGGCGGCGACCTGGGGCGGATCCTCGCCCGCCGTCTGTACCGTCATTCTGGCCGTGACGATCTGCACCTGGCTCGATGCATTGGGCGAAGTGATCTGGATCTGCCCGTAATAGTCGCCGGCCGCGAGACCGGCGGGGCTGGCGGTGACGGTCACCGTAGTTCCGGGCTGACCGGCCAGGATGGACCCGCTGGCGGGGGAAACGGAAAGCCACGCGCCGCCGGAGGTGGTGGTCGCGGCCGCGGCCCAGTTCAGCGTGCCCTGGCCACCGTTGGTCAACACAAATGTCTGGGTGGTGGCCGTGGAACCGGTAGCTGCCAGCGTGAAGGTCACGGTGGTGGACGACAAGGCGATCTGAGGGCTAATCCCGGGCTGCACCTGCCGGATGCGGCGGTTGCCGCTATCCACCAGATACAGGTTATTTCCGGAGTCCAACGCCATGCCTGAAATCCCTGAGAACGATGGGGCCGTCGCGGGTCCGCCATCGCCCGAGAAGTCCATTTGGCCGTTGCCGGCGTAGGGGCCGATGATGCCGCTGGGCGTGACCTTGCGAACGAAGAACTGTTCTCCGATGTAAAGGTTCCCCGCCGCGTCGGCCAGGACCGACCAGGGAGCGTTCACGCCCGCCGCTGTGGCGGCGCCTCCGTTGCCCGAATCGCTGGCCTGACCGTTGCCGGCTATGGTGTTGATGGTGGCGCCGGCCGGATCCACTTTCCTGATCCGGTTGTTGCCGTTGTCCGCGATATACAGGCTGCCGTCGTTACCGGCGGCAATCCTGATAAGGTTGTTGCCGAACTGGGCTTGGAGCGGAGGCCCGCCGTCTCCGCTGAATCCGGTTGCGCTGCTTCCGCCGGCCCAGGTGTTGATTTTGCCGTCAGTGGTGATCCGGCGCACCGAGAGCGAATTAGGGGTTATGTTGGACATCACGGAACAGATGAGATACACATTTCCCGCCCCATCAACCGCCACGGCCGTCGGGAAGTTGAGGCTGGCGGCCGTCGCCAGGCCGCCGTCTCCGCCCGTCCCGGGTCCGGTGTAGGTGCCACTGCCGCCGCCGGCGAATGTCGTGATGATTCCCGTGGTCGCATTCACGCGGCGGATCCTACCGTTGTCGGAGTCGGCGATGTACACGTTTCCGGCCGAGTCCACTGCTACAGAGTACGGCATGGCCAGAATCGCCGATGAGCTTAAGCCGTTATCGCCCCCGTAGCCTGACTGGCCGTTTCCGGCCAGGGTGGTGATGGTGCCCGACGGAGTCACCTTGCGAACCCGGTTAGCGGCTATATCGGCGATGTACAGATTACCCGAGGAGTCCACCGCTGCGCTATTGGGGCTGTCAAGACGCGCCTGGGTGGATGGTCCGCCATCGCCGACGGAAGTCGCCGTCCCGGCGAACGTGGCGATGTTGCCGCCTACGACAAAGCGGCGAACGCGGCCGTTGTCTATGTCGGCTACGTAAAGGGCACCGGAGGCATCGACGGCGACCGCGGCGGGATCGCTGAAGGTCGCGGCGGTAGCCGACGAGCCGTCGCCGCTGAAACCGGCCGTGCCGGTTCCGGCGATGGTGGTGATGATGCCGCTGGTGTTGACGTACCGGATGCGCTGGTTAGCCGGATCGGCGATATACATATTTCCGGCGGCATCCACCGCCACGCCGTTTGGACCCCCGATCTCCGCCTTGGTGGCCGGACCGTTGTCGCCGGCGAACCCACACTGGCCCCCGGCAACCGTCCTGATGATCCCGCCGGTTGAGATCTTGCGGATAGCGCAGTTGCCTGAATCGGCGATATACAGGTTGCCGGAGGAATCGACCGCGAGGCCGTTGATATCCTTGAAGGTGGCTTGGGCGGCCGGTCCGCCGTCGCCGGAATAACCAATGGTGCTGCTACCCGCGATCGTCGAGATAATCCCGTTGCTCGCGGTCACCATTCGGATACGATTGTTGCCCCAATCCGCGATATAGAGGTTGCCGGATCTGTCAACGGCGATTCCAGTCGGGTTTTGCAGCAAGGATTGCGTCGCCGGTCCTCCGTCTCCCGCAGAGCCGCCGTAACCACCGCCGCCGGCCGGCCGTGGTGATGATCCCGTTGGTGTCCACCTTGCGGACACGACTGGCGTCCGTGTCCGCGATATAAAGATTGCCCGACGAATCGAACGCCAAACCCGCCGGGTATCCCAGCGAAGCGCCGACAGCCAGCCCTCCATCGCCTCCGCCACTGCTCAGGCCGTTGCCGGCGACTACGGAGATTATGCTGTTGGTGGCAACCCTGAGCACCATGGCGAGCCCGCCGTCGGAGAAGTAGACGTTGCCCTGAGCGTCGACGGCGACGTTGTTCGGATTGACTAGCTGGGCGGACGTCGCCGCCTGGCCGCCGCCCGCAAACAAGGCGTCGCTTCCGGCGTAGGTGTTGATGGTGCCTTGGGCCAGGATGACGCCCGGCAAAACGAGGGACGCCACCAGGAATCTTCTCAGAATCGCGATCATGGGAGCCTCCAATTCCTTCATTGGGTGGCGCACTTTAGCTTGTGCGACAGGGCAGGCGGAAGCGCCTGCCCCACAGAGTAGCGTCGCGCGGAAAAGCGCGAGTCCGAGCCGCGACCGCGAAGGACGGCCCTTAGGGCGTCCGGCGCCGTCGCAGCCACGCCAGACCGAGCATGCCGGAACCCGCAAACACGAGCGACAGCGAGGCCGGCTCCGGAGTGCCCGTGGCCGATCCCGTCAGGGTCACGTTGTCGATGCCCTCTATGTCGGTCCAGGGCGTATTCTGATTGTTGGTGACGAGTTCTATTGGAATTTGTAACTGGGTTACGTCGCCCAGGAGGCCGAGCCACGTCCCGCTGTTCACCGTATGGGGTGAAGCGAAGCGCCGGGGAGGGCGAAGCGTGAGTGCCGCGTCCGCCGCCGATGGCGACATCACCCAGTTATTGCGCCAGTGGAGCGACGGGCGCGACGAAGCCTTTCGCGAATTGCTGTCGACTACTTACGGCCGGCTGCGGCTGATGGCCGGCGCCAGCATGCGGCGCGAACGGCCGGATCACACCCTCCAACCGACGGCGCTGGTGGCGGAGTTGTATCTGCGCCTGGCCGGAGGCAAGCTGGCGGGCTGGGAAGACCGGGAGCATTTTTACAGTTTTTGCGCCAGAGCGATGCGCTGGATTCTCACCGACCACGCCCGGGCGCGCGCCCGGGGAAAGCGCCGGGCCGAACTGGTGCTGCCGCTTACGCCGGACATTCGCTGGCTCGGGGAGCGCGAAGAAGACGTCTTCGATCTGGACCGCGCGTTGTCGCGGCTGGAAGAAATCGATTCGCGAAAGGCCAGGGTCGTCGAACTGCGCGTCTACCTGGGCTGCACGGCGGAGGAAGCCGCGGGCATCCTCAACCTGTCCAAGTCGACGGTGGATCGCGATATGAGATTGGCTTGCGCGTGGCTTTGCCGCGAGCTGCGGCCTGAAAAGTAGCGCTGTTGCGCCGGGGCGGCGAACCCCAACGAATGAGAGGGCGCGCACATGGATCCATTCTGGCAGCGCGTGGAGGAGTTGTTTCATTCCACGCTGGAACAACCCGAATCGGAAAAGGAGCCGTGGCTCGCTGCGCAAACCGGATTCGATCCGGCGGTTCGGGAAGAGGTCCTGTCTCTTCTTGCCGCGGACCGCAGGCATGGCCAGCTCAGCGCGCAGGCCTTGGCCACTGGGCAGGATGCCGCTGCCGGAGACGGCTGCGAGGCTGAGTTGCCGGGCCCCGGGCTGCGCATCGGTCCCTACCAGACCGAGCGGCTGCTGGGTTGCGGCGGCATGGGCAGCGTGTACCTGGCACGGCGCGCCGATGGGCAGTTCGAGCAGACCGTCGCACTCAAAGTGATGGCGCCGCAATTGGCCGGCGAAGAATTCGTGCGCAGCTTTCGCAACGAGCGGCAGTTGCTGGCCGCCCTCGCCCATCCCAATATCACCCGCCTGTTGGATGGCGGTGTGGCGGCGAACGGCGACCTTTACCTCGCGATGGACTACATTGAGGGCCAACTCCTCGATCGGTACTGCGCCGAACTCAAATTGCCCGTAGAGGGGCGAATCCGCTTGTTTGTTCAGGTGTGCGAGGCCGTGGAGTTTGCGCACCGGAACCTGATTATTCACGGCGATCTGAAACCCGCCAACATCCTGGTGACCGCGGACGGGACGGTGAAGCTGCTCGATTTTGGCACCGCCAAACTGTTGCGCAATCCCGACGGACGGGTCACTCAGTTCGCTTTGCTGACTCCGCGCTATGCGAGTCCGGAGCAGCTTCGCGGCGAGCTGGTGAACACCCTGAGCGATATTTTTTCCTTGGGGGTGATTCTCTATGAAATGCTGACGGGCGCCTGGCCGTTTGGCGATCCAAAGTCGACGGCGGACGGGGTGGATCGCGTCCTGCATGGACGCGCACCTGGCGCGCCGGCACAGGCAGTTTCGGAAGGCGCCGCGGCGGAGCGGTCGGTGAGCCGGGAGCGTCTGCGGCGCCAGATCGAGGGAGATCTGTCCACCATTGTTCTCAAGATGCTCGAGAGCGAACCGGCGGGCCGGTACGAATCCGTGCGGGAGGGGAAGGAGGACCTGGAGCGTTTTCGCCAGGGCCGTCCGGTTCACGCGCGGCCTCATTCAGCCTGGTATGCCGCCCGTAAGTTTATAGCCCGCAATTGGCTCGCGGTATCGGCAACGGGCCTGTCGGTGGTCGCGCTGTCCGGCCTGACCATTGTCAGTGTCAATGAATCGGCACAGGCGCGGGCCCAGGCTCTGCGTGCCGAGCGGGTCGCCGAGTTCGTAAAACACACCTTCGTTTCCGCCACCTCGTACTGGGACAGCCCTCTGCGCGGCAAGCGCGATGCGATCCAGTTCAGCGACATTCTGGATAGCGCCTGCGAGCGGGTCGGCAAGGCACTGGGCGACGATCCCGCGGCGGAGGCCGATCTGCGCGATACGCTGGGCTTTACTTATGCCGTGCTCGGCGAGCCGGCGAAAGGGGAAACGCAACTGCTTCTTGGGCTCCAAACGCTCGCGCGGGTTCGCGGCGGCTCGCCCCGGATTGCGGCCAGTCTTTACGTGCATCTCTGCGATACCCGCAGCTTTCAGGACCGCTACGCCGACGCGCTCGCCGCATGCCGCGAAGCCATGGCAATCTTTCGCGCCAGTGACCCAAGCTCGCTCGGTGGCGTGCTGCACGACACCGCCTTCATGGCGGTAAACGCCGGCGAACCTTTGCCGGAGGCCGAGAAGATGTACCGGGAGGCGCTGCGATTCCCCCGCCGCAACGACCCCCTGTTTGCCTCAAGGGTGAACAGCCGGATTGGAATGCTCCGCCTTCGCCAGGGCGACATGGTGGAAGGCGAACGGGTGCTGCGGGACGCCGATGGAATTGCTGCGCGCCTCGGGAAGAGAGCACGACGCCGCGGAGGCCGCCCGCCAGGGCCTGAACGCAGCCGCGCTAGCCTACGGCAGTTATTTCGCGGCGCATCCATTCGTGATTGAGATGCGGAAGAGCCTTCAGCCCTAATCGATGAGAACGACAGTCGGTCATGCCCGCTGCAGGTGTTGACTTCACTGATGTGGACCTGCCGGATCTTTGATTCGTACACCTTGGCGATCAAGTAGGCCTCCGTCATCGTTGCGTCGACCTGCCGTGCGTGCCCCAAATCTAAGCAGAGACTAGCATCAGGCAATTCCTCGAAGACGCTCGCAAGTTCTTCGACGGTCCGGCCGATCGGCTTTCGCTTTTCCATATTCTCGACACAAAGCAAGTCGCCAAGCGCCCTCCAAGGGGCATAGTCATGGATGGCATCAGGATGGACAACAATTGGCCAACCTTTCGCCGCAAGGTCCAAGAGACACCTCACTACTTGCCGTTCGGCGTCGATATCGACGTTACTCGGCGCGTGCACCGCGACGTAGCTAAATTGCGATAAGTCCAAATCGTTACTAGCCACCATCAATGCGCCAAGCTCTGGCTGGCGCAGCGCAGAGAGTTCAACGGCGCGTGTGTCGTAGGGCCGAAGCACGCCGAACTGGACCTGTCACATGGCTGGCCTGTCGCCGTCCCGCTGAATTGGTGACGCGCCTCTCTTCGGGCCCAGGAATCGCGGATGTTCGCGTGCGGACTCCAACAAAACAGGGGATTGGAGCGGTCATCCCTGGCAAAATGCTTCTTTTCCTGCCCGTGGTCGGCCGACCGCTGAGAAACCCCCCACCCAGCGCTTTTCCCGATTGGCCGCTCATCAGTCACAGCCCCAGCAAGAAAATCTCACCCCATCCCTGCAACCACTTACATTCCTCGCCACCTCCTCCGTCCCCTTACCCGCGTCGTACAGTATAGTCGGGGAGTTGCCGTGGAGGTCACGGTAGGGACAGCGGTTACCCGCTGCCCCCCGCACGGACCCGTGCTGGCGCTGCTAACGCACACGGTTCTTACCTCGGATGTTTGGATGTTTGGCGTCGAAGCGCACGCTCGGGTAGGGTGGCAGAATTTGGATCGGCGGCAGCAGGCTGCCCAGGCTTTCCCGAAAACGCTCCCACGTCAGGCGACAGCGCTGGCTCCGACGCCGAAGCGTCCGAAACCAGATCCGCTGCACCCCGTTGCGGAACGCTTCCAGTCGCGCCCAGTTGCCCGGAATAGCGTGATATTGGAAATACCCCCGCACCACTTGCGCGAGCCACTTCCCGGTCCCGGCCGGCGATGCGTGCAGCCGCTCGCGCAGCTTCGCCCCAACATCTTGGAGCTTGGCCGCCATGCGCTTGCCCATCGTCCGCCGCTGCACCGTGAAGTATCCCGTCTTGTGGCTGGTCCCACCGATGTGGGTGAAACCCAGAAAATTAAAGGTCTCCGGCTTCCCTTCTCCTCGCTTGGCCCGTCGCTCGGTGGCGTAGCGCCCGAATCGATCAGGCGCGTTTTCTCCGGGTGCAGTTCCAGTCCGAATTTCCGCACGCGCTCCTCGAACTCCTTCAGGAACTTTCGGCGTCTTCCCGGCGCTCGAACCCCAGCACCGCATCATCCGCATAGCGCACCACGATGACTCCGCCGCGCGCCGGCTTCTTCCGCCATGCCTCCACCCAAAGATCCAAGACATGATGCAGGTAGAGATTGGCAAGAAGCGGGACCGGCCACAGCCCGCTCCCCACTTCATAGCGGCAGCCGCAGCCGCGCCACGCATCCCGCCGCTCTGGCGCGGTTTTCCAGAATCAAGGCGCCGCCGTGGCTCTCGGCGATCTTCCGGCTCAGCACCAGGCCGATGCCGCTGCCGCCCGGCTTGGTGGTGAAGAACGGAACGAAGAGGTTGGCCGTGCCGGCCAGGCCCTGTCCGTCGTCGATCACCCGGATTTCCAGCATCGAGCCGTCGCGGCGCCAACCGATTCCCACCGCGCCGCCGGTCGAAAGCGACGCATCCGTGGCGTTGCGCAACAGGTTGATCAGCACCTGTTCCAACTGGTCCGGATCGGCCTGCACCGTGATTTGCGGGCCGGCTTCCACCCCCACCGGCAGCCGCGTTTCGAGGCGCGCCGCCCTTTCCACCGCCTCGGCCACGTTCAAGGGCTGCAGCGTCGGGCGCGGCAGCTTTGCCAGCCGCGCATAGGCGCCGATGAAGCGGCTCAAGCTGTCGGACCGGGACGTAATCACACTCAACCCGCGCCGCATGTCGTCGCGCCAATCCTCCGCCATGGGCTCCCGCGCCAGCATGCTTTCGAGCGACCCGGCAATCGATTTGATGGGCGCCAGCGAGTTGTTCAGCTCGTGGCCGAGCACCCGCACCAGCCGCTGCCAGGCTTCCAGTTCCTGCTCGCTCAGGGCCTTGGTCAGGTCGCTGATTACCACCAGTTCCAGCGGCAGGCCGCGCTCCCGCACGCGCGTGCGGCGAACCCCCCAGCGCCCCGCGCCGCCGGGAAATACCGCTTCGAAGGTGGTCTGTTCCGGTCCCCTCAGACAGGCGTCGAGGCCCAGTTCCCCGGCGCTCCGGCCCAGCAGTTTTTCCGGCCCGGCGTCCAGCAGTCGCTCGCCGGCGCGATTGGCCAGGCGCAGGCGCTCGCGCTCGTCGAAGGCGAAGACGGCTACGTCGATTTCCCGCATCACCGTGCGCAGCAGGGTGGTGGCTTCCATGGCGCCCAGACGCTGCTCGCGCAGCGTGCTGCCCAGGTTGTTCACCTCGCGCATCACCTCGGCCAGGGCATCGTTGGGACGGGCCGCGCGGCCGCGCACGGAAAAATCGCCCTCGCGCAAAGCCGCCAGCAGGTTGGATACGGTTTGCAGCGGGAAGACCACGCGCTCCCGCAGGGCAAAAGCCACGCCGATCCATACCGCCGCGATCAGCGCCGTCAGTACCCAGGGTTTCCCGCCGACGTCCAGTAAGCGCAGCCACCGGCCGCCGCGCACGTCCGACCATAGCAGCACCAGCGCGCACAGCGAGCCCGGCAACCCGGCCAGTACGGCCAGCAGCACGATGCGGTCCTGGAAACTCAGCCTTTCGGTTTTGGTCTGGCGGGCCATGGTCGGCGCTACCGTCGGCTCAACCCTCGATCACGACAGCCCATAACGCTGCAAGCGGCGGTAGAGCGCGCTGCGGCTCACGCCCAGGGCTTCGGCGGCGTGGCTCACATTGCCGTTGAACCGCGCCAGGGCCTTCTTGATCAGCAGCGCTTCCACTTCCTCCAGGCTCATCTCTTCGAGCTTCGGCGGTCCTTCGCGCCCGGTGCGCAAACCCAGGTCGGCCGCGCGGATCGTCTCCCCTTGCGCCATCAGCACGGCCCGCTCCACGGCGTGGTCGAGTTCGCGCACGTTCCCCGGCCAGGTGTGCGCCAGCAGGGCTTTCACGGCGCCTTCCTCGAATCCGGCGATGGCCTTGCGGTAGTGGCCTTTGTGCTGCGCCAGAAAGTGGCCGGCCAGCGGCGGAATATCTTCGCGGCGGTCGCGCAGCGGAGGCAGGTGTACTTCGATGGTATTCAACCGGAAAAGCAGGTCCTGGCGGAAGCGGCCTCCCTCCACCGCCGCGTTCAAATCCGCATTGGTGGCGGAGAACACGCGCACGTCCACGCGGCGGTTCTTCGACGAGCCGACCCGTTCGAACTCGCCGGTTTCGAGCGACCGCAGCAGCTTGGCTTGGAGCGGCAGCGAGACGTTGGCGATCTCGTCCAGGAAAAGGGTGCCCCCATCGGCCATTTCAAATCGCCCCACCCGGTCCGTCTTGGCGTCGGTAAACGCGCCCTTGACGTGGCCGTACAGCTCGCTTTCGAAAATGCCCTCCGCCAGCCCGCCCGTATTCACCGTCACCAGCGGCCGGGTGGCACGCAGGGAGGCGTTGTGCAGGGTTTTGGCCACCAGCCCCTTGCCGGTGCCGTTTTCGCCGGTGATCAGCACGTTGGCATCCGACGGCCCCACCCGCGCGATCACTTCCAGCACCGGCCGCATGGCCGCCGATTGCGCCACCAGTTCCGGAAAGCGTTCCGCCCGCAGCTCGCGGTTTTCGGCTTCGAGGCGCTGCCCGGTCCGCAACGCCCGCCCCAGCTCGATCTGGGTCCGCAGAATGGTGGCCAGCCGCGCGTTCTCCCAGGGCTTCTGGATGAAGTCGCGCGCCCCCCGCCGCATCGCCTCCACGGCGAGCTCCACCGAGCCCCAGGCCGTCATCACGATCACCGGCAGCGTGGTGTCCAGGTTCTGAATGCGTTCCAGCAGCTCCAGCCCCTCCTGCCCCGAGGTGGTGTCGCGGGCGTAATTCAGGTCAATCAGCACCGCGTCGAAATCGCGCGATTCAACGGCCGCCAACGCCGCCGCCGGCGAGGTTGCCGTCTCCGCCCGGTATCCCTCCCCTTTGATCAGCAGGCGAAGCGCCTCCAGCACGTCGGGCTGGTCGTCGGCCACAAGGATGGAAGGAATAGCCCCGGCATTTTTCATTTGCGCCATCGGTTCTATCTATTGATAGCGCAAACTCGCATTCGCGGATATGGGCAAAGGGTTACAGGGCAGCGCCGCGCGGCATAGAAGCGGGTGCGTATCGCCGGGCAAAAGCGCAACCCCCCTATTGGAACGAGGCCTTTTGTCCGATATGTACTTCAGCATCGCGGTCCGCCAAAGTTACGCGGCCGCGGTAATGGACGCGAGCCGGCGGTGGCTCCGGATACTAGCCTTCCGTGCAGGTACGGGCACGAAGCACAAGAGCGACAAAGGACAAGACCGACATGGCCGACAAAAGGCTTTCGCTGAGCGCCAGGTTTGCAGTGTGGACATCCGCCGTGGTCGTGGCTGCCACTCTCGGTCTGACAATCACGGTCTACTTCGTCTCCTCTCACGCCCTGACCGCGCAGGCGGGCGAAGAACTGGACCGGATAGTTGGCAGTACCGCCGAAGCGTTGGATCTCTGGATTGGCAGCCGTGAGCGGGACGCCATGAACCTCAGCGAGCTCCAGCCGTTGGTGGCCTCCTGCACGAACCATAAATTCGCCCAAGCCCAAGAGGTTCTGACCCGGATTCAAAACCGGTCGCCATTTTACGAGAACGTGTTCCTGGCCGACCAGAACGGCAAGGAGTTTCTCGATACCGTCGGCGGGAAATCGATCGGCTTCGATCTGACGTCGGTCGACGGCTTCCGCGTGAACGTGGAGCACGCCCGCCAGGGAGAAGTTTGGATGGGGGAAGTCATGAAGTCGCCCGCGACGGGCCGGCCCGTGACACTGCTCACGGCGCCGATCAAGGCCGGCGGCCGGTTGGTGGGTATACTGGGAACTCCAATTGAGTTATCGGATTTCTCGGACACCTTCGTCAAGAACCACCCTATTGGCAAGACCGGGTATTTGTACATGTTCGATAGTGCCGGAACAACCTTGGCGCATCCCGACCCAGCTCGCATTATGGCATTCAATGTTGCCACAAAGGATTTCGGCCGTGAAATGCTTGCGCGTAGCGAGGGATCCTTGCAGTACGAATTTGAGGGAATCGGCAAAATCGCTCACTTTCGGCGCGCACAAAAGAAAGCGTGGACTATTGTCGCCCAGTTGCCGGCCAAGGAATTCCAGGCCGGGGTACGAACGATCGAGCTCTATTTGGTCGGGTTCGGGCTCCTGATGCTAGGCGGCACCGTGTGCGCCGTATTGTTCGTCGCGGGGAGAGTCTCGCACCTGATTCGTAACGTCGTTTCCGATCTGGACGGCTCGGCCGGGCAGGTCGTGGCGGCTTCCTCCCAGATCGCGCAGACCTCGCAGAGCGTCGCTCAAGGCGCC